>Ga0209075_1001149_pt1 | contig 25337 bp, 22 predicted proteins | sample Stecom2011_FD_187523 | JGI IMG/M metagenome (GOLD analysis project Ga0209075, IMG submission 187523) | Agricultural soil microbial communities from Utah to study Nitrogen management - Steer compost 2011 (SPAdes) (version 2) | ecosystem: Environmental > Terrestrial > Soil > Agricultural land...
TTGGCCATCGCGATAGACTATTTGATACATGCCCGGCTCTTGCACCGACGAGAAGTCGTACTGTAAATAGTGGTAACGTAAAAAGCTGCCCCACGGTGTCGGGGTGCGCTGGTCGATTAACTCGGGGCCGTTGCGGCCGAGTTTAAGCAATTGCACCTTGCTGGAGCTGGTGTCGCGGCTGTCTTGCTCAATCACCGCCATTTTTGGCAAGCTTGCGCCATAGCCCAATTGCGACACCTGGATCACCGGCTGATACTGCCAACCCTCTATGACGTGTGGCGTTATCAGCCACTCAATAGCGCCGTGGCTGGCACCGGCGGGAATCAGCGAGCGCACTATAAACCAGCCATTGTTGTGGTTGCTACGGCCGTCCCACAGCTCTAACTCACCACCTTTTAGGGGCTCGATCAGCATCCGCTGGGCGTCGGACTCGGGCGCAACTGTCAGGGATTTACCTGTGGCTAAAGGCTCGGCTAACCATTCGCCTTTATGCCTAATAATGGGGCCGTTGGGTTGCTGGGTAAAAATGCCTGCGCTGTCGTCCATAAGGTAACTCTTGCCAAACAAGTCCCCCGGAAACAACTCAAAGTTAAAGCCTACTTTACCAATCCACTCGTCGGGGAGCGGCTCGGCGAGATCGACCCTTACTTTAAAACTGCTGCCTTTTATTGGCTCGACATGGACTTGGTAACTAAAGTTTAAATCTGGATACTCTATCGGGTTAAAGCCTTTGCGATTTTTACTGTCATCTGGGTAGGCGAGGGTTTGCGAGATGCGTTGATTTTTTTCATCCACCCGAGCGTCTCCGACACCGGTGGGAACTGGCGACCACTGGCCCGGTGAGACTTCTAAACGCAAATCGCCATTGGCGGCGGTGCGCTCGCCGTGCTGAATAACCGTCACACCTGTCTGGTGGCCGTCGGGGTATATATCGGCAAATACTGTGACATCCAAACCCGGCATAGAAAAGTAGCCGCGCTCATTTAGCTCTAATGCCTCGCTCGCCTGCAAAGGCCCTGCAGCCAACAGTAAAGCCGCAAACAATTGTTTTTTCATGGCTTCTCTCGTTTATCATTTTTTATTTACATTAATCTAAAGCACCCAAAACACACGGGCCGCGTACGGCGGCTGTTGCGCGCGGCAACAGCACAATAACTTTAAAGCGGACGACACCGTGGCTGGTAAACTTGTTACTGTGCCCTGCCATTAACGGTTGTTAAACCAAGGTGTGGTCTGTTAAGCCTTAGCCTCAGCGACGACACAAACGTTTCTACCCTGTGCCTTGGCATCGTAAAGGGCTTTATCGGCACGGGAAAACACCTCTTCGGCAGTCTCATTGGCAGCGGCAATAAACTCAGCAATGCCAATCGATACGGTAAGCTCCACCGGTGTCTCTTTATAGCTAAAGTCCGTGTTGGCAATCGCGGCGCGAATCCGATCGAGCACCACAAACGCTTGCTGGGCAGTGGTTTGCGGCATCACGACAACAAACTCTTCACCGCCGTAGCGGCCAAAAAAATCCACCTCGCGCAACTGTTTTGCCATGGCACGACTCAATACCTCTAGCACCCGGTCGCCCGCTTGGTGACCCAGCGAATCGTTAATGTTTTTAAAGAGGTCTAAATCACACACAGCCAGTGTCAGCGGCGTGGCGTAACGCTGAAAACGCAACAGCTCGAGCTGTACGCGCTCTCTATAAGCTTCGCGATTGGGAATTCCGGTGAGTGGGTCGGTAAGCGCTTTGGCGCGCTGCTCTTCGAGCACTTTACGACTGCGCGAGGCCTCTTGCTCCATCTGCCGCACCCGCGTTGCCAGTTGGCTTAGCTGCTCGGTGACTGGGTGTTTGTCGCCACTTAGGTGTTGATGCTCATGCAAAGCAGCGCGGATATTGCCCAGCCGGCTTTGCACTTGATGCTTAAGCTCATCGAGGTTCTCGGCGCGGGTAGTTTGATCTTCGAGCTGACTAAACTCATGCAGCATTTGCTGCTGTATTTGATCGCTTGCTTGGCGTAAGTCGCCGCTGTGGTGCACGGCTCCTTCAATAACATGATAAATGTCCGCCAATTGCTGGTTAACTTCTGTTAAATAACCAGCAAAGGCGCGGCTAGCCGCCATATAGGCTGTCAACACCAGATCCCTCACCTCGGCCAAAGTGGGCAACAGCTGGGCATTGCTGATACCCAGCCGCAGTTTGCTTTGCAGGGCGCTGACACGCTCGGGCTCGACCGCTTGTGCCTCAACACTTAACAGCAACTCATTGATGATGTCGCGCAGACTATCGCCCACCGGCTCGCTGTTATGCGCCGCGTGATCTGTGTCGCCGCCCATGGCGGCGGGCGCCGCTGGCACGCTGGGCCGCCCTCGTAGGCGCGCCATAAAGCCGCCGTTTGCACCATTGCGGGATGGCTGGATGGCTAACACTTGCTGCTGGAGCTGTTCTAACTGCTGCAATAACTGCGGAAACAAATCCAGCTTGCCGCGCTGGCGCACGGCTGTTTGACTAAGCTCGCGCAGTTGTTTTTTTACTGTTCGCTCAGGGGCCAATGCTAACAGCTGGGTTGCCATCGCTCGCACGGATTGGCTCTGGGTGTCGGCGCTTGTATCGCGCAGCCGATCGAGCTCCAGCAGTGTTTGCTCAAGCGTTTGCAGCTGTTGCTCGATGCGATGCGTGTTACCAGCGCGTAGGTTCTGGCGCAGAGACTCGAGGTTTTTGTCTAACTGAGGATACTGCCCTTGGGCGGCAAGACTAACCCGTATCAAGGCTTTGCTTAGCAGCTGAAGGTCGTCCTGATGGGCTTTTTCTTGCTGCTCTTGAGTGTCTAAGGCGTCGAGGTACTTATCGCGCCACTTAGCAACCTCTTGGTTTGTCTGTTCCGATTCAGCCATGCCAGCATTCACCCGTCATCATTAACCACCCCATTATAGCCGGCACGCATTTCTACGCCAGTTGTGCGCCTCGCGCATCAAAAAAAACCCCGCCAGCGGCTTGCGGGCGGGGTTTTAACGTTAATCTAGCGGCTCACCCAGCGGGTGGGTTATTTGTTTTCTGCGCGAATTTTTTCGATCAAATAATCGGTCACTTGCAGCATTTCGCGATGGCCACCGGCGCCCGAGGCACTGACACGGTAACGACCATCGATCACCAGCTCTGGGGTACCGCTGATGCCGTAGGCGCGCACTTTTGCATCGCCTTGACGCAGCTGACTATCAACACCGAAAGATTCAAAGGTTTTGGTGAACTTGTCTTTATCAACACCATACTGGGTGTAAAACTCGGCAAAATCTTCAACGTTTAAAATTCGCGCTTTTTGGATGTGCAGCGCGTTGAACAAGTCCATATGCGATTGCTCTAACACACCAAATGCTTTTGCCGTGTAGTAGGCGCGAGCGTGGGGCTCCATTTGTTTCGCCCAGACTACTGGGGTCTGTATTACATTGATGTCGTCGGCTTGCTTGTCGCGCCATTTGTGAAACAGCGGATCGAACCGAAAACAATGGCCGCAGGTATAAGAGAACATTTCGCGCACTTCGATCTTGCTGGCATCATCGGTACGCACCGGCTGCGCTATTTGGGTGTATTCTTTGCCTTCTTTATAAGGTACCTCAGTGGTACTGGCCGAGTCTTCAGCGCAGGCCACTAGGCTAAACAGGATGCCGATAAAGGCAACTAAAACGCGCATAATTCGCTCCATCAATTGGTATTTTTTGTCATCGCTAATCGCTTAGCAACAGGTTATAGAGCCGGCGAGGCGACGCAAGTTCCAAACCTAAAGCTCTTAATGCAACAGTGCGACCCAGTCCCACTTTTTACCGCCCTATTCGCCTAATGCAGGCCGGCGATGTAGTTGGCCACAGATTTAATCTCGGCATCGCTCAGGTGTTTGGCCGCCAAGCGCATGGTCATTTGATCGCCATCGTTGGTGCGTTCACCGGCGCGGAAGGCGCGCAGTTGTTTCTCAAGATAACCGGCGTACTGCCCGCCTAAGCGAGGGTAACCCGCCGGCTCGTTGCCAAAGCCTGTGGGCGAGTGACAGCCGGTACAGGCTGGCACACCTGTCTCTTGGTTGCCGGCACGGAACACTTGTTTGCCCAGCTTGAGGGCATCGACGTCCTCGCCGGAGTTAAGTTTTACCGTCATCTCTTTCGAGCCGCTCAGCTGCATCGTCTGCTGCGCGTAGTGCGCCGCGATATCTTTTAAGTCTTGCTCATTAAAGCCGCTTAGCATGCCGGTCATTTCGGGCACTGCACGTCCGGTTTTGGCTTTTTCAGCACCGCTGGCTTTATCCCACGCTTGAATGTCCTGCAGCTGATTAAACAGGTAGCGCTCTCCTAGACCGGCAATTTTTGGAAAGGCAGGCGCTGGGCTATTGCCGTCGGCACCGTGACAGGCGGCACAAACAGCCACTTTATCGGCACCGGCGCTGGCATCACCAGCGGCACTGGCGGTTTGTGTCAGCGCTGCGGCGCCCACTGCAAGAAGCAAAGATAAAACATGTTTTTTCATTGGCTTACCTGTGAAGTCGTCATTTTTGTGTGGGCGATGTTGCCTTGACTTAGCTTGCCAGGCAGAGGCTGTGAGCCAGCTTTGATTGATTCAACCCAGTTGCAGCCGGCATTATATACTAACTCTTCGGGCTCTGAACAATTCCCCACGAAACCCGAAACCGGTACACTGCTGAGCCAGTATTAACCCATTAGCCACAACCACGAGTAACCACCATGTCCGACATTATCGCCTTTAACCGCGCTCACTTTACCCAAAGCGCCCCCAGTATTCGCGAGTGTCCCCCCGAAACCGGACGTGAGGTGGCTTTTGCCGGGCGCTCTAACGCGGGCAAATCCAGCGCCATCAACACTTTAACCAACAACTCCAAGCTTGCCCGCACCAGTAAAACCCCTGGCCGCACCCAGCTTATCAACTATTTTGAGCTAACCGAAGACACCCGTTTGGTCGATTTGCCCGGTTATGGTTACGCCAAAGTATCACTGCAGATGAAGCAAAAGTGGCAAGAGAACCTATCGGAGTACCTACACGAACGGCGCTGCCTGACAGGACTGGTAGTGGTAATGGATATTCGCCACCCGATGCAAGAGTTTGACACCACCATGATCAACTGGGCCGTCGAAACCAACATGCCGGTTCATTTACTGCTAACTAAGGCCGACAAGCTCAAAAAAGGCCCTGCCACTGTGGTTATGTTAAAGATAAAAAAGCAATTAGAAGAGGCCGAAGTTGACGACTTGATTAGCGTACAGATGTTCTCATCTCTTAAAAAAACCGGCTTAGATGAGCTTAAAGAAAAACTATCTGGCTGGCTATTAAAAGGGGGGCGCAAGCTCGAGGACGAGGCGCCAAGCGCCGATTTGTCTGGTCAGTAAGCGCAAACAACCAATGGCACTCTGTGCTGCAGCCTACCGCTGGCGCGAACCAGGTCGCTTGAAAACTAAATAAATAAGCAAAAAAAAGGCCGATAACAAACTGTTATCGGCCACAATACTGACACCCTTGGGGGGTGATGTCAGTTACGGATTTGCATGCTATGCAATCAACCTATAACTAAGACTGAGCTGTTTGAGATTAGTTCAGCGGTATTTGCAAAGTTTTGTGATGCAAGTCATAGGTTGATGTTTACCGTGCTAAAGCTCGGCTTTTTGAGCTTGTGCAACAGCGCAACACTCTTGGCACATAAAAAAAGCCCCAACCATGTGATTGGGGCTGACGTCAGAAACATTCTGCCAAGTTGGCGTTAAGCCAATAGAGGAGGAGCTCATGAAAAAAAACATACTGTCAATGTGCTATTACTATGAGCCTCTATTAATAAGAAAGTTCAGTATTTGGTTAAATTTCTTTTTTGCCGCGCTTTTAGCATTAAAAATAACAGTGTGCGCGTCAAAACGGCTTAATGCGCTTCATCCCAGTTATCTCCCACGCCGGCTTCGACCAGCAGCGGTACTGTTAATTCTGCCGCTGCACTCATTCGCTCAATAACCCCTTGGCGCACGGTCTCAAGGTCGGCCTCACGCACCTCTAACACCAGCTCATCGTGCACCTGCATCACCAGCTGGGCATCCAGCCCGCTGTCGTCTAACCAGTCGGATACGCTGACCATGGCCTTTTTTATGATATCGGCGGCGGTGCCTTGCATTGGCGCATTAATCGCCGTGCGCTCGGCGGCTTGCTGCAACATTTTATTGCGCGCATTGATCTCGGGCAAATACAACCGGCGGCCCAGCAGCGTCTCGACGTAACCGGTGGCGTGGGCCAGGGTTCGGGTATCGTCCATATAGCGTGCAACGCCCGGATAGCGCTCAAAGTAACGATCGATATACCCTTGCGCCTCGTGCCGCCCAAGTCCTAATTGTTTGGCTAAACCGAACGCCGACATGCCATAAATCAAGCCAAAGTTAATGGCTTTGGCGCGGCGGCGCATCTCATCGCTGACTTTATCGACCTCGGTGCCAAACACTTCGGCCGCGGTTGCTTTGTGTACATCTAAGCCCTGGCCAAACGCGCTGAGTAAACCGGCATCTTGCGACAGGTGCGCCATGATTCGCAGCTCAATTTGCGAGTAGTCCGCGGCCAGAATTTTATAACCTGCGGGGGCCACAAAAGCTTTGCGAATGCGCCTGCCCTGCTCGGTGCGAACGGGAATGTTTTGTAAGTTGGGATCGGCCGACGACAAGCGGCCGGTAGCCGTCACCGCCTGATGGTAAGAGGTGTGAATTCGCCCTGTGGCCGGGTTGATCATCTTGGGCAGCTTGTCGGTGTAGGTCGATTTAAGCTTGGCCAAGCTGCGATACTCCAACAACAACTTAGGCAGGGGATAGTCGAGCGCCAGCTCTTGCAACACCTCTTCGGCCGTTGAGGGAGCACCGGTTTTGGTTTTCTTTTTTACGGGTAAGCCTAAGGTTTCAAACAAAACCACGCCTAACTGCTTTGGCGAGCTTAAATTAAACTCGCTACCGGCCAGCTCAAACGCCTCGCGTTCGAGCTCGGTCAGGCGCTTCTCTAGCTCTTGGCTCTGCACGCCCAATTGCTTTGCGTCGACTAAGGCACCATTGCGCTCAATATCGGCCAACACGGGCACCAAGGGCATCTCGATTTCCATTAACACTTTGCGCAGGGGTTCATCTTGCTGCAACTGAGGCCAAATGGCTTGGTGCAAACGCAGTGTGATATCGGCATCTTCGGCGGCGTAAAAAGCGGCGTCCTCTACTTTAATCTGGTTAAACGTCAGTTGTTTAGCGCCTTTGCCGGCGATGCTGGTAAAGGGGGTAGTGGTCTCGTTTAGGTAGCGCAGCGCCAGCGAGTCCATATCGTGCCGCCCAGCCACCGAGTTATGCACATAGGACTCGAGCATCGTATCCCAGGCAATGCCTTTTAATACAATGCCGTAATTGGCCAGCACGTTGCGATCGTATTTTAAATTTTGCCCTACCTTGGCTCGGCTGGGGTCTTGCAGCAGTGGTTTTAATTGCTGCAGCACCCAGTCGCGATCGAGCTGCTCGGGGGCCTCTAAATAATCGTGCGCCAGCGGCACATAGGCCGCTTTGCCAGGCTCTACGGCAAACGACACCCCCACCAGCTCGGCGCTCATGGCGTGCACGCTGGTGGTTTCGGTATCAAAGGCAAACAACTCTGACTCTTCTAACCGCTGCAGCCACTGGCCAAAATCGGCCTTCGTGAGCAGGGTACCATAGTCCACTCTCGCTTTTTCTTGCGGCGCCGCCATATCGGCTTTCAGCACATCCGGATCGGCCTCTAACTCGTCGATCCAGCCTTTAAACTCCATCTCTTCAAACAGCGCTTTAAGGGCGACGGTATCTGGCTGGCCCATCTCGATATCGGTAAGGGCCACATGCAGAGGCACATCCAACTTAATGGTGGCCAATTGATAGGACAAATACGCCTGGTCGCGATGTTCGGCGAGCTTTTCAGGCATTTTTTTAGCGCCGCGAAACTCCAGCTCGCGCACCGCCTCGAGGTTGCCATACAAAGCGTCTAATCCGCCGATTCCTTGCAACAGCGCTTTGGCCGTTTTTTCTCCCACCCCAGGCACGCCGGGAATATTGTCCACTTTATCGCCCATCAGGGCTAAAAAATCGATCATCAATTCGGGGCCAAAACCATAGTGTTCATGCACACCCTTTTCATCTAGGGCGACGCCCGTCATGGTATTGACCAGTGTTACTTGGGCATTGATCAGTTGCGCCATGTCTTTATCGCCGGTGGAGATAACCACTGGGCGGCCGCCCTCTTTAGCTTGCACCGCTAAGGTGCCAATAACGTCGTCGGCCTCTACCCCCTCCTCAACCAACAAAGGCAAGCCCATGGCTTTAACAATGTTATGGATCGGCTCAATTTGTGGCCGCATATCGTCGGGCATAGGGGGGCGATGAGCCTTGTACTGGTCAAACAGCTCATCGCGAAAGGTTTTTCCTTTGGCGTCAAAAATTACCACCACTGGGCTATCGGGGTAATCTTTTAACAGTCGCCGCAACATACTGATGACGCCCTTTACCGCTCCGGTAGGCTGACCGCGAGAATTGTTCAGCGGTGGCAGCGCGTGGTACGCGCGATATAAATAAGAGGAGCCGTCTACTAAGACGACGGGGGTTTGATCACTCATAGATTTCTCTCGTATGCCCTTTTGTGATGTTTTTTTCATCAATTAAAGAGTATTGCTAACAATGTGGGCCGTGCAACAGCAACGTAAACGCAAGGATACACCAAAGCATCACAACCCACTTTGGTCAGAACAATGGTTACCCTAAGTGTTACCGATCAAAAAACAGACAGAAAAATCGGAAAGCTACGCCCCATCGCCACTTTGGCGCATTAATTACTAGCTATTTACAAATAACCGAACAAATTCTATGGATTTTACTTCCCTTTATGTTACTATATGTAACAGATGGTAACAGGTCGCCACAAGCGGCCGATTACGATAAGCATTACACGACACACCGACGTGTAATGTCACCTAAACCAACGGAGGGATCTTATGAAGACCTATGGTGTTTTACTGGCAGGATTACTATTTGCCACTGGCGCGCTAGCAAGCGATGCCGCCGAGCAAGATGATAACAGCCTCGCTTTGGCTGCCAATCAAACGGCTCAAGCCATCAATGTTAAATCAGAGCAAAATCTGGCTGACAAGAAATTAAAAGTGATCGACGTCGATTTTACCGACAAGATCGATTCAATTTCTGACAAGCTAAGTGCCAAGATTAACGAGAAGTTCAACGAGAAAATGCAAAAAGAGCTGAATTTATAATAACAGCTCTGGGGCAGCACGATGATCTACCCGCTTAAGCGGTAGATTTAAATGACAAGCTGAACAAATCGAAGACGGTACCAGTATCGACGCAAGATTTAAGACTGAATAAAGCTTTGGTTGTTCACCCAAATGCAATGCATAACTTGGCCATGCCGGTTACGCTTGCGCCTAAAGTGGACAACCAACGATTCTCCACTTCACTATCCCCACCCCTATTACCCCCCCACTTTTTTATTACCAAAGCCTACCGCTTACACACCTACCCATCACCACGTATGTGCACCTAACACTGAGCTGCACACCGGCTTTCATTAAGCCCGCGCGGTTTATCGGGCCAGCTTGGGGTGTTTTATCTCATTAGGGTTGCAGCGCGTGACAAGGCCAAGCCCACACAAACAGCACCAGAGTGTTACTCGGGCTCGCGCAAACAGTTAGCCAGCGCTGTTGCCAAGCCGGTCATTAGCTCTTGATACGTGCTGATCGAGACATCGCTGGCTAAAGGGTCTAGCACCCCTGTGCGCAGCCCAACCCGTTGCGCCAGCGCAGTCGCTGCTCGAGCGTCGGCGTAGGGCTCAACAAACAAACAAACGGCATCGCGCCTTAAACGCTGCTCAAGTTGGTACAGGTGTTTTGCTCCCGGACGTCGCTCGGGGGTTAGCGTTACATAGTCCAACTGATGTAATTGATAGTGCGCCACTAAATGCCGGTATCCGTCGTGATACACCGCAAAGCCCCGCTGGCGCACTGGGTTAAGCTGTTGCTGCAAACGCTTATCCCAAGCCGCTACCTCTTGGGTAAACTGCTCGGCACGCGCGTTAAACGCCGCTGCCTGCTGGGGCTGTAATTGCCCTAACCGCTGCGCCAATTGTTGCGCCAGTGCTACGGCGTTTATGGGATTAAGCCACACATGGGGGTCGCGCCCCTGGGTGTGAGTGTGCCCGTTATGCTCCTGCGCTGGCGCACTTTTATGACCAGCCGGCAACACAGCCTCACTGGGCCAATTAATCGACTCAAGTTCGGCCATAGCCATCAGCTGCTCTGGCGCCAAGGCCGACAATGGTTTGCGTAAAAAGCTCTCTAGCTCTGGGCCCACCCAGATCACCACATCGGCATCGTGAATGGCGCGCATATCCGACACCCTAAGGGCAAACTCGTGGGGCGTAACACCCGCAGGCAACAGGGTTTTTACTTGCCCTTCAGGGCCCACAATACGCTCGGCAATTAACGCTAAAGGTTTTATACTGGCCACCACCTCTAACGCGGGTGCACGGGCAGCAAGCAGTAATAGGGCAAACAACGCGAGCGCGCGGGCGACATAAAAACGGGGCATAGAGGGCCTAATCAGAGGAGCGTAAAGGGCTAATGGTTATAGTATAACATATCAGTTATACTGACATCATGAACAATATCCCCTTGGCTTTTAGCGCCCACGACCATCAACACTGCGTCAGCGATGCGCTGCAGGTGGCCGCCGAGCTATGCGCCGAGCGCGGGGTGAGATTAACGCCTTTGCGCAAACAGGTGTTAGAGCTTATTTGGCAGTGTCATAAACCCTTGGGCGCTTACGCCCTGATCGATTTGTTAGCCGCCCAAGCCACCCGCCAAATAGCCCCACCGACCGTGTATCGCGCGCTGGATTTTTTACTCCAGCAAAAGCTGATTCACCGCATCGATGCACTCAACGCTTTTATTGGTTGCCCACAACCTAACCACTCTCACGCCAGCCACTTTTTTCTGTGTGATGAGTGCGGCCGCGCCGAGGAAATTCGCAGCAACCACGTCAGCGATAGTATTCAACAGGCAGCCCAAGCGGCCAACTTTGTTATCGCCTCGCAGTCGCTCGAGGTATTTGGTTTATGCCCTAAATGCAGCCCGGGCAGCGCCACTTTATGAGTGCAGCCAACGTCCTGCTGCAAGCGCGCCAGCTATCCGTGATCCGCGGGCAACGCCGGTTGGTCGACGGTGCCGATTTAACCGTCCACGCAGGCGAAATTGTCACTTTAATAGGCCCCAATGGCGCCGGTAAAACCACCCTAGTACGCGCGCTACTGGGGCTGATGTCATTCAACAGCGGCGAGCTGATAAAACAACCCGGCTTGCGCATCGGTTATATGCCACAAAAATTGCACATAGACCCCAGTTTACCCCTTACGGTAAAGCGTTTTTTGACCTTGGGCGGCCGCAAACACGGCGCCATCGACCGAGCTTTAACCCGCACCGGCGCCCAGCATTTGCTCGAGCATCACCTGCAGGCGTTATCCGGCGGTGAAACCCAACGGGTATTGTTGGCGCGGGCGCTCTTGCGCAATCCACAGCTGTTGGTGCTGGATGAACCCGTGCAAGGGGTAGACGTTGCAGGACAAGCCGCGCTGTACGCTTTGATCAACGAGTTACGCCACGAGCTGGGCTGTGGTGTATTGCTTATTTCTCACGATTTACACCTTGTTATGGCCAATACCGATATGGTGATATGCCTTAACGGTCATGTCTGCTGCCACGGCCACCCCTCGCAAGTGACCGCCGACCCGGCGTATCTAAAACTGTTTGGCCATCGCACCGAGGCACAGGTGGCGCTTTATACCCACCACCACGATCACGCCCACGACAGCTGCACCGAGCCGCTGCACGGGGACAACTCCGATGCCTGAGTTTTTACTGCTGGCACTGGCCGCCGGCCTTGGGGTTGCCGTGGTATCTGGGCCACTGGGCTGCTTCGCGGTCTGGCGCCGCATGGCTTACTTTGGCGATACCATGGCGCATTCGGCCCTGCTTGGCGTCACTTTGGGTTTGTTATTGGACATCAATATTAACCTCGCCGTTGCCGCGGGTTGTTTGCTCATCGCGCTATTGTTGGTGGCGTTACAGCGCGGCCGGCAATTGGCAACCGATACGCTGCTGGGTATCTTATCCCACTCCACCTTGGCGCTAGGGTTAATCGCCATTAGCGTGATCAGCCCCGGGCAAATCAATCTTATGGGCTATTTATTTGGCGATATCCTCGCCACCACCGGCGCCGATGTGGTCACCATTTGGGCTGTGGGTGCGGTGGTCTTGGCGGCTTTGGCATTGTTGTGGCGACCGCTGTTATCGATCACCGTGCACGAGGGGCTGGCCCACGTCGAGGGCATACCCGTTACCGCCGTGCGCACCGCACTGATGTTATTAATGGCGCTGGTGATTGCCATCGCCATGAAGGTGGTTGGGGTATTGCTGATCACCGCTTTGCTGATTATCCCTGCCGCCACGGCGCGCCGGTTGGCGCGCACCCCCGAGCAAATGGCGCTGTTTGCCAGCGGCATTGGCGCGCTGGCGGTAACTGGCGGTTTGTGCGCCTCTTTTTATTGGGATTGGCCCGCCGGCCCGGCAATTGTGTTGGGCACCACCGCGGTGTTTGTTGTGTCTTTATTAAAAAAACAAAGACAATAGCAGCCCGACCGTAAACCCCCTTAAATAAGCGGCCGACCGGTCAGCTGTTGTAAGTGAGCGAGGGGGTTTTGCTTGCTGTTGTATTGCCGCTGAGGGGATAAGTGGAAGGTTTGCTCGAGCATGTATTGGCCCGATCTCACCCCGTGCAGCGCCTGATCGGAAAAGCACATCCATACCGAGCCCGGGGCAAAACCGTGATCGGTTTGTGGCGCGTTGGCTTGATAGTCCAAATCGGACTTCATCTGATCGTGCAGCTGCAGCATTAAATGGTCGTACTCGCTGCGCAACGATTTTGTAATGCCAAGCGCCGCCAGTACCTTGGCCTGCCAGCTTGAGTAAGGCTTAACCCTTGGCAACATGGTTTTCACCATATCCTCAAAGGGCTCGCCTACGCGCCACACGCGGTCTACACCATCGGGGTTAATGTTGCTAAAAACACGCAGAATACGCTCGCCATAATTAGGTCGCGACGGAAAAGCATCGACGTGCAGCCGGCGGTCATCGGCTCGCCAAGACTGCTGGCGGTTTTCGACTTTGGCCGGCCGATAACTGGTGGGGGCTAACCGCAAAGCGCCTTGGTATTTGGGCAATAAGCTGTACACCAAAGACTCCGACTGCGCGCGAAACCGCGACACCATGTCGGTTAAGATGGATGCCGTGTTTTCATCGGCGGCCACGCCTTTAATAGGATTATTGCCAGCAAGGCTAATATTGCGCACTTTAGGATCGAGAATAGTTGGCGTTAGCAGGCGTTTTTCGTGCTCTTCAAGCTTAAACGCCAACTCAGGGAAGTACAGTATCTTACCGCCCTCTAAGGCATCGATCCAAAGCCTATCGGTTTCTTTTATATGCCAATTGTTTACCGCAACTTCAACAATTTGCGATTTCATTGATAGCAACTCCCAAACAATTTACGCGGCTAGAATCAGCGCCGCTTTACTAGCGTAAAACGTCCATTAGGCCACAGCCGTTTAACACTCGTTTTTTTGCCCTGCCATTACGGTTAAGCAAGGTAGCAAAATAATTTAGCCCCTAAGCCTGTGTGGCAAATACCGAGGTTAAGGTTTTTTTGCCAAAAATATGGTGTAGCGACTGCCTTTGCCGGGCCTCGCCCGTACGCTGCGCACAGTTACTGAAAAACCGGCCTTTTTTAGCTGTGCAGGAAACACCGTATCGGCACCGGCTGACCACACAGCTAACATCCCTTGGGGGCGCAAGCTACGAAACAAGGCCATTAGCCCGTCCGCGCTGTACAGCCAGTTGTTATTGTTGTGGGTAAGGCCTTCTGGGCCATTATCCACATCCAGTAATATGGCATCAAACTCTGGCTGCTGCTGTTTTATTAGCACGGCAATATCGCCCAGCCGCACCTGGCAACGATTATCCTCCAGAGGCTTACCGGCGCATTCGCCCAGTGGGCCTAGGTTCCAAGTGACCACCTCTGGGATAAGCTCGGCCACGGTAACCCGCGAGTTTGCACTGACACACGCCAGCGCTGCAGCCAAGGTATAACCCATGCCTAAGCCACCCACGAGCACCTGCGCACGGGGTTTATCGTGGATGTGCGCACAACCTAACTTGGCCAGCTCTTGCTCGGAGTTATACACTCGGCTATTCATTAGCTCGCCGCGCACACCAGAAAGCCGAATCGAAAACTCGTCTTCGCGACGATACAAAATCAACTCGCCACCGTTATCGGGAATACTCGCTGTGGCGAGCTTAAGCAGTGGCTTCATAGGGTCACGTCGAGGTTATGGTGTGTTGGCTGCGATGCGCCAAGGCAGCTTTTGTGCAATGACCGGTAAAAGGTCACAGCACCGATGATTATACACCTCTTCGCAGCCAGTCTGTGGGCTGTTAACCTTGAGCGGCACAGTCGCGCAAGATCAACAGGTTAAGGGCTTTTTTGTGTTAATGCTTGGCCATGAAGCTCAATACCGTCCCAGCCATGCTGAATAAAATTGCGTATATTACCGTGGTCACTAGCGTTTGGATGCGGCAGTACGTCCTCGCGGTAATACCGCCCAAAGCACGCTAAGGTTTGCGCTTGGGTCAAACCGTTGAGCATGGCAAAGGCAAAAATCTTACACGAGCCTTCATTTTGTCCGGCGGGGTTTTGCAGATCGCCATTGGTAAATGCGGTAGGCTGGTAATCGTAGAAAGCGTCGATGATGTTCATCACCTCGGAAAACTCTACGTTTAAGGGTTCGCTGGAGAGCTTTTCAATCAATATCTCAGGGGTCATAAGTCGGTCTTCGTCGTCGGGTAACGGCTAAATACTGACGATAAACACGCCGCAAAACAAGCTCAACCCTCCCCGGTGAGCGATATTTGTGACCTATAAAGCTTATGCCGATAACACTATCGGCATAAGCACGGGCTGGTGCTTGGCATGACCGCAACACCAAGCGCAGGCGAGCACTTAACGACGCTTACTGCTCGGCCCAGTAATGGGGGCCTTGTGCGGCACCGCCAATCAGCGCCTCGAGCGCTTGCGCGTCCAGTACGGCATTGCCATTGCGCTTTAGCAGCGCGCCTGTGTCCCAATAAAAAGGCAGCAGCCCGTTGGCCAGTGCACGCTGGGTTATATAATTAAAATAATGCGCGCGGCCAGCCAAATGCAGTTGTAAGTCATCGCCGTTTAAATGCTCTCGGACCCCGGTGCCGTACTCTCCTAAAATAACCGGTACACCTTGATCGACAAACTGGGCTTTCATTAGGCCAAACATCTCATCCACATGAGCCTCTTCACCCCAGGTTGGGTTGTGCGCGGTATCTGTGCTGGAGTGATAGCCCTCGCCCCAATAAAAGAACTGATTACCCCAAGCCTCGTCCTTTTGCATGCCGGTGTAGTTCCAAGGGCTATAATAATGCACCTCGGCCATAAGCCGCCCTGCAACCGTATCGACTGGCAGCTGGCGCATCAGCTCATGGGTTTTTTCAACATCGGTGGATGGCCCTTGCACCACCAGCACGCGGTAAGCATTGCGGCCTCCACTGGCGCGCACGGTATCGACAAACGCCTGGTGATAAGCCTCTAGCACCGCCATTTGCTCGGCGTCTTCGACATTGGGCTCGTTGCCACTGGCAAACAGTAAGCGACCATCAAACTCATTTAATAAGGTCGCTATTTGTTGCCAATAGGCTTTTTGCTTGACCACGTTTTGCGCTTGCTTGGCCGGGGTTACATGCTCCTCGAGCCAGCCGCCATCCCAGTGAATATTGACCAGCACGTACATATCTTCATCGATACAGTACTGCACCACCTGATGCACCCGCTCCAACCACGCTGGGTCTATTTGCAAGGTTTCCGGATCGGCGTATTGATCCCAAGACACAGGTAGGCGTATGGCATTAAATCCCGATTGCTTGGCCAGTCGAACAAAGTCTTGCGTAATACGCGGATTGCCCCAGTAGGTTTCTGACTTGGCGCCATAGGCCTCTAGGGTATTGCCTATGTTAAGGCCAATGCGGATGTTTTTTGCGATATCGATGGCGTTCAGCTCCATGCCCGAGCGATCGGGCGGCAATGAGCCATTGCCGTTGACTGGCGGCTGCGAGCTAGAGGACGCCACTGATGAGGCGACAGAAGAGCTCGAGGATTGCGAGGAGACAACCGCAGAGGATGACGACTTAACCCCTGTGCCGGTGGTGGTGCCACTACTGCCGCAGGCGGCCAAAACCAACAGCGGCACGAGCCAGCTCACACGCTTAAGGTACTTCATTACGTTAATTCCAATAAGATGATCAACACAGACAAGCCAGCCTTGCGGCTGGCTTTTAGAGAATACGACCGGCTTACAATGCCAGGGCGTGCCCGGTTTCGGCCACGGTTAAACGGCGTTTATGCGAGGGTTGCAGTCTTAAAGTGCCCCAGGCCTCGGCGATGGATTGTTGCTCGCCTAGCTCTAGCGACCAAACCGTACTGTGAAATGTCGCCAAACCTTGACTGACGGTATCCAACGCCAGATTAACCCGCAACCGCCCTAACGGCTGGACGGTGGCGATGCTTAACTCGTAATCGACCAGCTCAACACTACCGACGCTTAACAAGCCCAGCGTTCTGACGGCGTAATCGATCACGCAACCCAACGCGCCACTTAACGGATATTTTTTACCCAGCACAGCCACGTGGGGCTCAAATGTCATCGCCAATTGATGCCCGTCAAGCTCGTCGAGGTAAGGCTGAAACCAACTGCTCACTAAGTGGTTTGCGATTAACTGGCCCGAAGGCTGTAAGGGTTGTTGCACGGAATCACATCCTTTTATTAAAATTATGATCACCGAGACCAGGCTCGGCACAGGTTCCGTTTAACCATAGTTAAATCAGGCCTCTAGTGTTAACGCTGAATTAAAAAAACTTATCAATTGGTCAATACTTCAAGCTTTTTTCACAATAGTGCAAAGCTATCGCGCCGTTAAGGGTGCCTTAGCTGACGAAATTTGACGAAACACCTTAGGCGAGCAGCCGTATTCATCTTTAAACAGCTTATTAAAGTAAGAGATATTTTTGTAACCCACCGAGTAGGCAATCTCACCGACGCTGACCTCTTTAGACTCGGCCAACAATCGCGCCGCCTCGGTCAGGCGAAGTTTGTTTAAATAACCGGTGAAGGTAAAGCCTAGATCGGCTTTCAGAATCGTATTGATTTTTGTCCGGCTTACCCCGATGGCGTTAACCAAAGCCTCTAGATTCAGCTCGGGGTTGGCATACTCTGTGGCCAAGTAACGCAAAATCGCATCACTGTCTTTATTGCGTTTGGGCTCGATCGATAATTGCTGATAAGCCACCAGCGGCCGGTCTTGTTGTATCTTCTTTTTTAAAGCGGCTGTCAGTGCTTTTGTGTGTTGACGAAACAACCAAACGGCCGCGCTGCCCCACAATAAAATCAACATCACCGCCACGCTATAAACATAGCGCCGGTCTTGGCCGGTCAGCTCAAGGCTGTTAAAACGAACCTGCAGCAACTGGTTTTGCGGACTCTGATAAGTCGAGCCAAACGCTATTTTAAGCACTTTTTGCAGTGAGTAAGCGTTATCGGACAGCTTAAAACCAAAACGGGTTAACCACCACTGGGGGGTTTCAAGCCGGGTTAAATCAACCCGCATAGGCTGCCACTGCTCGGAGCAAGAGAAAAAGCTTAAAGGCGATCGGTAGGTTAAAAAATTGTCTAACTGGGTAATCCGCTCATCCACGGTAAACAGCGCTAAAGACAGCTCGTTGGCAGGGCTGCACTTAACCGTAAAGGCAAGTTCGCTGTAGCGGCTTAAATCCACCAGCTGCGGCGTGTTGTTGTTATCGACAAACTCTAACGCCACCGATACCGCTGGGTACTCGGCCTGGGGCGAGATTAAAAAGTCGTACTCTAGGCCATAAGTTTTATCTAACAGGGTCACCTCCGACGCCCCACCTTGGTAATCGTCGGTCTCGTATTGCGCCCGCCAGCTCAGCGCGCTGCTCGCGCTGGGCAGCAAAGCGAGGGATATAAAAGTGCGTTGCAGCGCCCACACCGCCAGCAGTGCCGAGACGAGCAGCAACCCCAGCAACACGACGATGGCTTTTTTATAAAAATTAATCATAAATATTGGCAGCCATAAAAGACACAGCAAACCATGCTAACCAGTATCACCACGATATGGTAGTCATCAAAAGATGGCCCTTAGACTGGAGCGTTACGGCAATTTAGCCTATAGTAGCGCGCTCGAAACAACAAAGATGTACATCCTCGGGGTGGCAGCAGGGCTTAGCCCATTGCCTGAGACGCACACTGTGCGGACCCGTTGAACCTGATCCGGTTAATGCCGGCGTAGGGATTGGACAATTCGCACAGCAATAACAAGCCCAGCGCCAAAATCTTTGGCTGCCAAGCACAACAACGTGCCCCAATTACAACGCTATCGCACCCATACCGGGTCTCCTTAACACCATCGGAGACTCACCCAACCATGAACAAAACCATTGCCATTAGCGCTTTAAGCTTGGCCATCGCCGCCCATGCACAGGCGGCCGAATCCACCATCGAAGAAATTTTAGTCAGTGCCGACTTTCGCGCAGTGCCGCTGCAGGATTTATCCACCAGTGCCAGCGTGATTGGAGCCGACACCATCAAAGCCCGCGGCGCCGAGCACTTGGTCGACATATTAAACATTGCCCCCAACGTTAATTTTTCGGCGGGCACCTCGCGCGGGCGTTTTTTTCAGATCCGTGGTATCGGCGAGCGCAGCCAGTTTATCGAACCGGTCAACCCCTCGGTGGGGTTGCTTGTTGACGGCATCGACCTGACCGGTATCGGCGCCGCGGCCACCACCTTAGACATCCAGCAAGTCGAGATTTTGCGCGGCCCGCAGGGCACCCTGTACGGCGCTAATGCGCTGGCTGGTCTGATCAACATGGTCTCGGGCAGCCCTAGCGACGAGCTTAGCGGTAAAGTCGCAGCCACCGTAGGCGAGTACAACACCCGCACCGCCAGCGGTGTGTTAAGCGGCCCTATTAACCATGCTTTAGGCTTTCGCATTGCGCTCGAGCAGCACACCAGCGACGGCTACCAAGATAACGCTTTTTTAAACATTGATGACAACGCCAATATCGACGAGCAAACCGTGCGCGGCAAACTCGCCTGGCAGGCTACCGACACTTTAACGCTGGATCTTACCGGCCTGTACGTCGATGTCGATAACGGTTACGACGGCTTTTCGCTGGACAACACCCGCACCACGCTATCGGATCAGCCAGGGCACGACCGGCAAAAAACCAGTGCGGTTGCGCTAAAAGCCAACTGGCAAGTGAGCGATAAGTTTCACACCATTGTCCAGGCCAGCCACGCCGACTCGGACACCGAATACGGTTTTGATGAAGACTGGGCTTACAGCGATATTTGCCTGGATTTTACCTGTGTCTACGACGGCTCTACCTCTACCGACAATTACCTGCGCGACATAGACAACAGCACCTTGGATGTGCGCTTGGTGTCGGACCATAACAGCGGCGAGCTGGGCTGGGTGGCCGGTGCTTACTACCGCGACCAATCCGAGGATTTACAGCGTCAGTACACTTACCTAGACAGTGATTTTTTTAGCCGCTTTAACAGCAAAAACAGCGCCCTGTACGGCCAGCTCGAGATCCCCCTAAGCGCCAAGCTGCAACTGGTCACCGGTTTGCGGGCCGAGCAACGCAAGGCCGAGTACAGCGACAGCGATGAGATAAGCTACACCCCCAGCGACGATATGGTGGGTGGAAAAGTGGCTCTGGAGTACCGCCCCACCGACGCCAGCCTGATGTATGGCTTGATCTCACGGGGCTATAAAGCCGGTGGCTTTAACAGCGATAACAGCATCCCCCTAGAGAGCCGTGAATATCAGCCAGAGCTGCTGTGGAACTACGAGGCCGGTTACAAAACCAACAGCGCGAACGACCGCTTGCAGGCTCAAGTGGCCTTGTTTTATCAAGACCGCGAAGACGTGCAAACCAAGCAATCGCTGGTGCAACCGATTGCCGGCGACACCTGCCCTTGCCGCTTTATCGACTACACCACCAATGCCGCCGCCGGCATCAGTTATGGCCTAGAGGCCGAGCTAAACTGGCAAGCCAACAGCCAGTTGGGCCTATTTGCCAGTGTCGGTTTACTGCGCAGTGAGTTTAAAGACTTTAAAAGCTTTGCCCACTCCGAGGCTAAGCCTAAAGAGGGTATCTCTTACGATTTAAGCGGCCACGACTTACCCCACGCGCCACGTTACCAATTTACCACCGGTGCGGTATTTTACTTTAGTGACCACTGGTACGCCCGAGTCGAAGTAGAGGGCAAAGACGGCTTCTATTTCTCGAGCCGTCACGAGGCGCAAGCCAGCTCTTACGAGCTGCTTAACGCCCGCATCGGCTACCAAACCAACCAGTGGGAGCTGGCGCTGTACGGCCGCAACCTTACCAACCAAGACACCCAAACCCGCGGGTTTGGCAGTTTTGGGAACGACCCACGGGACGGCTACGCCGCCAAGCCTTATTATCAACTGGGCGAGCCGCGCATCATCGCCGCCAGCGCCAGCTATCGGTTTTAAGCAAACCGACAGCGGCTTGCTTGATTATCCATCTACCTAAGCGAGAGAGTCGTTATGCAATTATCCGTCGAGTTAAGCATGTACCCTTTTAACCGTGATTATGTACCGTCTATTAAAGGGTTTATCGACTGGCTCAACCAGCAGCCTGGGCTGCGTTTACAAACGGTTGCCTCTTGCACCATTGTCAGTGGTGACTACGAGCGCGTGATGGAGGTTTTAAAAGACGGTTTTAAACACAGCGTCGAGCAATACGGCAAAGCGGTATTTGTGGCAAAGTTTTTACCAAGCTTTAGCCTGCTGCCCGAGCAGGCCGCATGAGCGATCGCATTACCCAACAAATAGCCAACGCTTGGCACGCCATGCCCGGCTGGGAGCTGATCGCGGTGGTATTGGCGGTGGCTTATTTGTTATTGGCAATGCGACAAAACAGCTTATGTTGGTACTGCGCTTTGGCCAGCACCGCCATTTACAGCGCGTTGTTTTGGGATGTACAGCTGCTGATGGAGTCGGCCCTAAACGGTTACTACATGCTGATGGCGGTTTACGGCTGGTGGCATTGGCATCGCGGCGGTGCCAACAACACTGTGGCCGCGATTAAACGCTGGGGCGCTAAGCAGCACATGGTTACCGTCATCATTATTGCGCTGCTTACCCTGATCACCGGTAGCTTGCTGCAACACCACACGATGGCCGCTTGGCCTTATGTGGACTCTTTTACCACTTGGGCCAGTGTTATCACCACTTTTATGGTGGCGCGCAAGATCTTAGAAAACTGGCTTTATTGGCTGGTGATTAACAGCACCTCGATTTTTTTGTTTATCGACCGCGGCCTGTACTTAACCGCCGCCTTGCTGGTGTCTTATTTGTTTATCTCGGTGTTTGGTTTTATCAGCTGGCGGCGCGATTACAGCGCCGGGGTAGCCCGTGCCTAAAGCGTTAGATGCAGCAGCCGCTTTAGCCGATTGGCGCCAGTGGCCACTGGCGCTGACCGCGCCGCCTACGCCACTGGGGGTTATCCCCGGTGGGCGCACCAATCGCAATATTAAGATTGCCGCACCCGGCCTGCCAGAGCCCGTGATATTACGCCTAAACAACTGTCGCAGCAGCGATTTGGGGATTGACCGAGCCGCCGAGGCCAGCATTCTGCGCTGCGCCGCCAACGCCGGCATCGCCCCAAAGCCTTTGTATCAAGACCCACAACACCGCTTCACACTACTGCCTTTTATACATGCGCGCACTTGGCAGAGCGAGGACTTTACCAACCCACGCCAACGCCAGCGTTTATTGCCGCTACTGCACAGGGTACGGCAGTTGACGCCGAACACCCCCAGACGTTGTTATTACGCTTATTTGGCGCACTACATGGGCCAACTTAAAGCGGCGGGCGCTGTTTCAGAGGGCTTAGCACACGCTTGGCGCGGGTTTTCTGTACGTTTAAAAGCCTTTGATAACGACTCTTGGCCGGCCCAGCTCACCCACCATGACCTGATCCCGGACAACATCCTCGACACCGGCGATCGCCTATACTTAATCGACTGGGAATACGCCGCCCTAGGCCACGCCGACATTGATTTATGGTGCCTCGACCCGGCCTTGGTTAAAGAGCCTTTTATCCCCGAGCTGGCTCAATGGACCAACGATTTATGGGAGCGCTTGATAGCGCAACAACCACCCACCGCGCAATAACAATCTCGTTATACTGCGCACGATTGCGTCAATTTTTGTCAATAAACCTCGCGACTGACTTACTGCACAGCTGACAATGCTAAGATAGTCTCGTTGACCATAACAATATCAGACAGGATACATCGGACATGCACACACTGGATCGAACAGCCAAGTACTGGGCGCTGTTGCTCGGTTTAATACTCGCATCCCTGTGCGCCACCACTCAGGCCGACGACGGCTATCGCATGTGGTTGCGCTACGACACGATCGCCAACGACACCCTCAAGCAGCAATACCGCGACCAGCTGCAGCAGTTGGTGGTAACGGGGCAGTCGGCCACGCTACAGGCGGCCAAAGCCGAGCTAACGCGCGGCCTAGACGGCTTGCTCGAGCAAAAAACGGCCCACAGTCAACGCCTTAACAACAAAGCCAGCCTGATCATTGGCACCCCCGATAGCTCCAGCGCAATTGCCAAGCTCGACCTCGGCTCATCATTGCAGGCAGTCGGCCCCGAGGGCTTTATAATCCAGCGCCGCGAGATTGCCGGACAAAACGCCACCGTGATTGCCGCTAATACCGATACCGGTGTGTTGTACGGTGCGTTCCATCTGCTGCGCCTGCTGCAAACCCACGCCGACATCTCTACCCTAGCGGTGCAATCGGCGCCCTCGATCGAGCATCGGGTTGTCAACCACTGGGACAACCTCGACCGCCTCGTCGAGCGCGGCTACGCCGGTTTGTCCTTGTGGGAGTGGGGCAACCTACCCGAGTACAAACACAATCCGCGCTACATCGATTACGCGCGCATCAATGCCTCACTAGGCATTAACGGCACCGTGATTAACAACGTCAACGCCGACGCGCGTATTTTATCCGATGCTTTTTTAACAAAAGCCGCCGCCCTGGCCGAGGTGTTTCGCCCCTACGGCATTAAGCTGTATTTATCGGTTAAGTTTAACTCGCCCATGTTGCTGGACGGCTTTGACAGCGCCGACCCGCTGGACCCAAAAGTACAACAGTGGTGGCGCGAGCGGGTTAAAAAAGTTTATCAGTACATTCCCGATTTTGGCGGCTTTTTAGTTAAAGCCAACTCCGAGGGCCAGCCCGGTCCGCAGGATTACGACCGCCATCACGCCGATGGCGCCAACATGCTGGCCGATGCCATCGCCCCCTATAACGGTTTGGTGTTTTGGCGTGCGTTTGTGTACGCCCCCGAGCAAGGTGATCGGTTTCGCGAGGCCTACGATGAGTTTAAACCGCTGGACGGCAAGTTCCGCGACAACGTCATTGTGCAAATTAAAAACGGCCCCATCGACTTTCAACCCCGCGAGCCTTTCTCGCCACTGTTTGGCGCGCTGCAAAAAACCAATATCGCGCTGGAGGTGCAAGTCTCGCAAGAGTATTTTGGCTTCTCTAATCATTTAGCCTATCAGGGGCCACTGTTTGAAGAAGTGCTCGACGCCGATAGCTACGCGAAAGGCCCGGGCAGCACCATTGGTAAAACCTTAGCCGGTAAAGTGTTTGACTATAAACACACCGGCATCGCCGGCGTCATCAACCCCGGCACCGATCGCAACTGGACTGGGCACACTTTTGTGCAATCGAGCTGGTACGCTTTTGGTCGGTTAGCCTGGGATGTCGAGCTAAGCTCCGCGGCGATCGCCGATGAGTGGACACGCATGAGCTTTAGCAACGCCGACTCGGTGCGCTCGAGCATCGGCAACATTATGGCCATCAGCCGCGAGGCCGGCGTTAATTACCGTATGCCACTGGGCCTTACCCACCTGTACGCTCAAGGGCACCACTATGGCCCCGCGCCCTGGCACGACAGCTCGGGCCGCCCCGATTGGACTGCCTACTACTATCACCAAGCCGATAAAAACGGCATCGGTTACGATCGTACCAAAACCGGCTCTAACGCCATCGAGCAATATAACCCGCCACTGGTTACGCAGTTTGCCAAGCCCGAGACAACCCCCGAGGATTTACTGCTGTGGTTCCACCACTTGCCTTGGGATTACCCCATGAACTCGGGCCGCAGCCTGTGGCACGAGCTGGTACACAAATACGATACCGGCGTTGCCCAAGTGCGCCAGATGCGAGAGCAATGGCAATCGTTAAAAGGCCAGATAGACTCCGAGCGCTTTACTCAGGTAAGCGCGCAACTTGAGGTGCAACTGCGCGATGCCATTTACTGGCGCGATGCCTGTATCAGTTATTTCTCCAGCGTTAACGGCTTAGCGCTACCCAAAGGATCCCCTGCACCGGCGCACCCGCTGCAATATTACAAAGACCAAGAGAGCGTGCGGTATGTGCCCGACCCTTGGTATCCGATCTAACCGCGCCGCGGTTGCTAAATAAAACAAAAAAGCCCAGCTAAACAGCTGGGCTTTTTTGTCGGCGTTAAGGCTAATCGCTCACTAAGGCACAACCCGATCGAGCGCGTGAATAACACCGCGCAGCTCGGCCAAACCCCGCAGACGGCCCACATACGAGTAACCCGGTTTGACGCCCTCGGCTTGTTCTTCGTCGGCCATTAAATGGCCGTGATCTGGGCGCATAGGAATCGACGCCATCGCCTCGCCGGCCTGTTTGCGGCGGCGCTGCTCTTTTAATAATGCGCTGATCAAACCGACCATATCATTGTCACCGTCGAGGTGCTCTGACTCAAAAAACGAGCCATCGGCCTCGCGTTTAACGTTGCGCAAATGCACAAAATAAATACGCGGGCCAAACTCCTCGGCCATTGCCACTAAGTCGTTATCACAGCGCGCCCCGTAGGATCCTGCGCACAAGGTAATGCCATTGGCGGGGCTATCAACCCCCGTCAGTATTTTGCGCACATCCTCTGCGGTTGACACCACCCGCGGCAAACCAAACAACGAAAACGGCGGATCGTCGGGGTGAATG
>Ga0209075_1001152_pt1 | contig 25322 bp, 18 predicted proteins | sample Stecom2011_FD_187523 | JGI IMG/M metagenome (GOLD analysis project Ga0209075, IMG submission 187523) | Agricultural soil microbial communities from Utah to study Nitrogen management - Steer compost 2011 (SPAdes) (version 2) | ecosystem: Environmental > Terrestrial > Soil > Agricultural land...
ATGGGCATTGGCCTTGCTACCTGTCGCTCGCTGATGCAGGCCCAGGGTGGCGATATCGGTTACCAGCGCCCGGAAGGCGGTGGTGCCTGTTTCTGGTTTGTGTTGCCCGTTGCAGGCGCCGAGGGCGCACCCTGCACCCCCGACGAAGTCTGACTCCCTTATAGCCAGTCTATGCGCCCGGTAAGGTGGGGTGCGTCTCCCTTGGCATTCAGAATCTGATAGTCCCAGCCGTCTGCCCCGGTGCGCCAGTTCAGCTGCGCGGTGCCGGGCAGGAACAGCGGCTTCTTGAACTGGCAGCTGACCTTCACAGGCCCTGTTTGCCAGCCTTCCTGTTGTTCCAGTAGTGCCAGTGCGTGGGCCTTGCTCCACATGCCATGGGCAATCGCCCGCGGAAAACCGAAAGCCCGGGCGCTCAGGGCGTGCATGTGAATAGGGTTACGGTCACCGGAAACCTTCGCATACTGCCGGCCGATGCTTTCCGGCGCCTTGATGGCTTCAGAGAAAGGGTAATGGTCGAGTTGCGGGGGGCTCTTACTGCCGCCGGAGGCTCCCTGGCCGGCCATCCGGAACAGGTTAGTGCTGGTTTCTTCCCAGATCAGCTTGCCGGCGGCCCGGGCTTCGGTAATCAGGTCGAACTCCATGCCCCTGTCTGTGCGCCGCTGGTTGCCCAGCGTTACCCGGATATCCAGGTTTTCGCCGGCACTGACCGGGCGATGCTGGATGATGGTGTTGCGCAGGTGCACCAGCCCCAGCAAGGGCAGGGGGAAGGATTTTTCCGTCAGCAGCTTCAGGTGCAGGGGGAACGCCAGGATGTGAGGCCAGGTAATGGGGGCCCGGGAGCCGGGCTTGAATCCGCAGATGCGCTGATAGGTTTTCAGGGCCGGCGTGTTGGTGGCAATTCCCAGCAGGTCTGCCTGCAGGTCCGGAATGCGTGTTTGTTCCCCCGGTTTGTGTTGTTTGGGCAGCAGGGCCTTGCCATACAGTGGCAGCAAGGCCGGCGGTGTGCTGTGGTAGACCAGTGAGTCCGGCATTAAGGCTTTCTCCCGATTATTAATGGTTTCAGGTACAACTGTGCGTGCGTGGCCTGATATGCTCTAATGTACGACGAAAGTCTGGCAAACCCGGCCAGAGGTGGCATTGACCCGGCGTGCTCCGGACCCTGTCCGGTGGGTCAAAGTGGTAACTGATAAATAAAAAAGCGGGACTCTATGCAGGAACTACGTGATGCGGGCGTGATGCTGCGCCTGATTTATGAGGCGATGAAGAAAAAGGGCATTGATACCAATGCCATTTTCAGCCGTCTGGGTGTAGATGAGCAGTATGTTTATACCGATCAGCTCCGAACTCCCCACAATGCCCAGCTGTATTTCTGGCAGGCGGTTGAAGATGTATCCGGCGATGAAGATATTGGCCTGCACCTGGGGCCACTGTTGCCGGCCTACAAAGGGCAGGTGCTGGAATACCTGTTCCTGAGTAGCCCCACCTTTGGCGAAGGCCTTCGCCGGGCCCAGAACTATCAGCGCCTGCTGAGTGATGCGGCCAATACCGATTTCTTTGTGGAAGGCGAGGAAGCCTGCATGGTGCTGGATGCAGCCTCGGAAGAGGTCAGCCGGCTGCGGCACTTCAACGAGTGCTTTGTGCAGGGCTTGATTACCTTCTTCAAATCCATCACCGATGGCCGTTTTTATCCCTCCCGCATCGAGTTCGAGCATGAGCGGGAAAAAGGTATCGACCACGTAAAGGAAGTGCTCGGTTGCGATGTGGTGTTCGGCGCCCGTGAAAACCGCCTGTACTTCCCGGTGGAAATTCTGTCCTATGCCTCGCCCCATGCCGAGCCGGAACTGCTGGCGCTGCACGAGCGCTTTGCCAGTGAGCAGGTAGCAAGGCTCGAGAAGAAAGACATCGTAGGGCAGGTGGAGCGGATTATTGCCGAGCTGCTGGACAGTGGTGAGGTGACACTGGATGCGGTGGCCGAAAGGCTAGGCATAAAGCCCAGAACCCTGCGCACCCGGCTGACCGAAGCTGAAACCAGTTTCAACCAGGTGCTGGCGGATTTCCGGTACCGGCTGGCCCGACAGCTGCTGGCAACCACCGACGAGTCCATCGACGAGATTGTGTATCTGACCGGTTTCTCCGAGCCCAGCACGTTTTACCGTGCGTTCAAGCGCTGGTCTGGCATGACGCCGATCGAGTACCGTAAAACCGCCCAGACCAAGGATGTGATGGTCGACGCCATGTAAGGCGGTTTTCTGAAAATCTGAAAAAAGTTCTTCAAAAGCGTTGACATAAACGGGGGCGTCTTTATAATGCGCCCTCGTTGTCACAGAGCAGTCGCAAGACAGCTCAGGCACGCCGCGCGGAGCGGTAGTTCAGTTGGTTAGAATACCGGCCTGTCACGCCGGGGGTCGCGGGTTCGAGTCCCGTCCGCTCCGCCATTTTTCTCCTCCCCCTTGTTTTCGATATCCCCTTTTTATTTCCAGATTTTTCTCAGCTATCTGACCTGATTTGTTTTCTCCGTTCGCCCGGGCTTGTTCCGTGCCAGCGCTGGTATGCCTTGTGAAAGGCCGGTGGGTTGGCAAAGCCCAGCAGCCAGGCAATTTCCGCCAGTGATGTATCGGTTTCCTTCAGGTAATCCTCTGCCAGTTGTTTGCGGGTGTCGTCCAGCAGTTGCCGGAACCCGGTACCCTCGGCGCTCAGTTGCCGTTGCAGGGTCCAGGCCGTGGTGCCCAGCCGGGCCGCCAGTGCTTCCAATGTAGGTGTTTCACCCCGCAGCAGGGGGGTTAATAGGTGGCGCACCCGGTCGGCCACGCTCCAGCCTTTGCGGATTTGCCGCAGCTCCCGTTCACAGACTCCTGACAGCTTCTCGTACATGCCCTCATGGGCCTGGGACGGGCTTTGTCGCCACACGCTTTCCTTGAAGCGGATGGCGTTTTCCCGGGCGCCGAACTCTACCGGGCAGCGAAACCAGCTTTCGAACACGTCGTCCAGGCCAATGGATGGATACTCTATCCATACCTTTTCCAGCACGTCGTAGCGGCCGGTGATATGCCGGGCCAGTTGGGTCCAGGCGGCCAGTATGGAATCCACCACAAAGTAGTTGTACGGGTTGTAGGGCTGGATCGAGTAGAAGCGCACGGTACGCTGCAATTCATCGACCGAGGGTTCGCCCCGGGAATTCTGGCTGGTGAGCAGGGAATAGCGAATCAGGCTACGGAAGGCCTGGCGCACCGAGCTGGCAGTTTCTGCGGCCAGTCCGGCCATGCCGGCGTCCACCGGCCGAGTCAGGGCGCCCATGCGCAGGCCCAGGGCGGGATTGCCGGTTGCGGTGATGGCAGCATGGCCAAGACGCATAAAACGGGGGATGCTGATGCGGGCGTCAGCCGAGGCCAGTGCGGCATCATCCAGCCGGAACCTCGCTTTCAGTTTGTCGATATTGCCGCCTTCCGCTTCGGTTGCGCGCAGCAGTACTGCCGCATACAGCAGGCTGATATCGCCGAGGGCGTTCTGCTTAGGGGGTGTATTTTCAGGCATGCCGGTATTATTGCTGTTATTTAAAGATAATAAAATGTTTGGTCTGGATATTGTTGGCGCCTTCGGTGCTGGGTAGTGTAGGCCCATAACAACGGGAGCCTCGACATCCCGCCTGATAATCCGATGAGGAGCACCGCAATGACCGCAACACCTGGTACCAGCAAGTACCCGCACCTGCTTGAGCCCCTGGACCTGGGCTTTACCAAACTTCGCAACCGTACCCTGATGGGCTCCATGCACACGGGCCTTGAGGAAGTGAAGGGTGGTTTCGACCGGCTGGCGGCATTCTATGCCGAGCGTGCCCGTGGCGGCGTTGGCCTGATTGTGACCGGCGGCATTGGCCCCAACAGCGAAGGTGCGGTGTTCCAGCACGCGGCCAAGATGAGCACCGAGGAGGAGTCCGACAAGCACAAGGTGATCACCCAGGCCGTGCACGAGGCCGATGGCAAGATCTGTATGCAGATCCTGCATGCTGGCCGTTATGCCTATTCTCCGGAGCTGGTAGCGCCCTCTGCTATCCAGGCACCCATCAACCCGTTCAAGCCCAAAGAACTTGATGAAGCGGGTATCCAGAAGCAGATTGACGACTACGTGAACTGTGCCGCCCTGGCCCAGCGCGCCGGCTACGACGGCGTCGAGATTATGGGCTCCGAGGGTTATTTCATTAACCAGTTCATCGTCAAACACACCAACCACCGCACCGACCAGTGGGGTGGCAGCTATGAAAACCGCATTCGCCTGCCGATTGAAATCGTGCGCCGTGTGCGTGAGCGGGTGGGCGAGAACTTTATTATTGTGTACCGCCTGTCCATGCTGGACCTGATCGAAGACGGCAGCACCTGGGAAGAAGTGGTGCAGCTGGCCAAGGAAATCGAAAAAGCCGGCGCCAGTATCATTAACACCGGTATCGGCTGGCACGAAGCCCGCGTGCCGACCATTGCCACCTCGGTACCCCGCGGTGCCTTTACCAAGGTAACCGCCCACCTGAAAGGCGAGGTAAGCATTCCGCTGGTGACTACCAACCGGATCAATATGCCGGACGTGGCCGAGAAGATCCTGGCCGAAGGCGATGCCGATATGGTCTCCATGGCCCGGCCGTTCCTGGCCGATGCCGAGCTGGTACTGAAAGCAGCCGAAGACCGTGCCGAGGAAATCAACACCTGCATCGGTTGCAACCAGGCCTGCCTGGACCATACCTTCAGCGGCAAGCTCACCACCTGCCTGGTGAACCCGCGCGCCTGTAACGAAACCCTGCTGACCTATGTGAAAACTGCCCAGCCCAAATCCATCGCGGTGGTGGGTGCCGGCCCGGCAGGCCTGGCGTTTGCCAGCGTGGCCGCAGAGCGTGGCCACAAGGTGACCCTGTTCGATGATGGCAGCGAGATCGGTGGTCAGTTCAACGTGGCCAAGCGGATTCCCGGCAAGGAAGAGTTCTACGAAACCCTGCGTTATTTCCGGGTGATGCTCGACAAGCACGGCGTGGATGTTCGCCTGAACACCCGTGTCAGTGTGGACGACCTGAAAGCGGGTGGCTTTGATGAAGTGGTTATGGCCACCGGTGTCGAGCCCCGCACCCCGGATATCGAAGGTATCGACCATCCGAAGGTGATCGGTTACCTGGACGCCCTGCTTGGGCGCAAGCCGGTGGGCCAGCGTGTAGCGGTAATCGGTGCCGGCGGTATCGGCTTTGACGTGTCTGAATTCATCGTGCACCAGGGCGAATCGCCGTCCCTGAACACCGAACACTTTATGAAAGAGTGGGGTGTCGACCTGACCGTGGCGCATCGTGGTGGTATTCAGGGCGTACAGCCGGAAGTACCGGCCCCGGCCCGTGAGGTGTTCCTGCTGCAGCGCAAGGCTTCCAAGGTCGGCAAGAACCTGGGCAAGACCACCGGCTGGATTCACCGTACATCTCTGAAGAACCGCAATGTGCAGATGGTTCCGGGTGTGTCTTACCGCAAGATTGACGACGAAGGCCTGCACATCACGGTTACGCCCAAGGGCGCGGAGCAGGGCGAAGACAAGCTGCTGCCGGTGGATACCATCATCGTGTGTGCCGGTCAGGAGCCATTGCGCGAACTGCAGGCAGGCCTTGAAGCCGCAGGCCTGCCGGTGCACCTGATTGGTGGTGCCGATGTTGCCGCCGAGCTGGATGCCAAGCGGGCGATTGATCAGGGCAGCCGCCTGGCAGCGGAGATCTGATCACAAATCGTTGCAGTTTTTCTCTGTGTTTTGGGGCCGGTCTGGCTAGACTATGGAAATCCGGCAAGGGGGTAGGGAACCCTCGGGCCGGCCCTGTCGTTCGAATAACAAGTTACAAGCATGGAGAAGGTTGATGGTCAGTGCCGCCCAGGCAGCCGAGGGTAACTCAGCTGTCTTCTTGATGGATGGTAGCCAGGTTTCCCGGCAGATGCGTTGGTCGGAGTTTGGTGCCTTTCTGGATGGCTATGTTGGGCTTTCGGACCTTGCCGAAACCGATGTACGCGCCGTGCTGGTCAATCTCAACCCTGACCTGACGGTGGCCTCCCTGGTGTTCTTCCGGATCTGGTTTGACGAAGAAGGCCGGGCTGACAGCAGCTGGAATGTGCCCATCGAAGCGCTGGCGGAAAAAGGTGCCAAAGGTCCTGACCTGGGTGGTGGAGCCATCCGGCTGGTGTGTCGCAGTCTGTGTCCGGACCCGGCCTATACCGAGCAACTCTGGGACCCGGACATGACCCCGGGCAGCAACCATTTCCACTCGATTCGCAAGGCTGTTGAAGCCAATACCCTGCATTTCCGCCAGGCCGAGCCGGCAGAAGAGAATATCCCTGTTCTGGTGAATTCGTCGTCTGCCGCCACCGACGAGCGTGTCAATATCGAACGTGCCCGCCTGGCCCAGGTGCTTCGGGAGCAACGGCTGCGTATCAAAACCCTGCAGAGCGCGCACCGGGATGCAGTGTCTGACCTGCAGCGTGATCATCGCCTGGAGATGCAGGCTTTGCGTTCGGAGATGACCGAACTGAACCAGAAGTACGAACGGCTTCGGGTCAGTAAGGAGCAGCTCAAGAATCGCCTTCAGGAACGTAATGAGCAATACCTCGCGCTACAGGAGCAGCTGGGTAAAGAGACCCCGGCCGATCCGGACGCAGGGCCCGACGTTGAGGGCGGAAAATCGGATGCCGAAACGGTCCTGCTGAGAGAGCAGCTGGAGCGCAAGGAGCGGGAGCTGGAGCTGCGGGAGGAAAGGCTGGTTGCCCTGGAGCAGGAAAACCAGGAGCTCAGAAATCGCGAGGTGCCGGAAGATTCGCTGCTGGAACAGTTGCGAAACCAGGTGGTGTTCCTGGTGGCTTATCACCCGGGTGTCGGCCACATCACACTGCCGTACGATGATATCGAAACCTACTTTGCCAATCCCCAGGCCTACGCCGCTGACCAGTGCGGCATGAATGAGGCCGCCTACCGGGAGTGGCTGGCCCACTATGAAAACCCGGTGTGCAACCATGCCGATACCGACGGCAATGCGTGCGGTGAACCGATCATGAGAGTGTCCCAGCCGGCGGATTTCGAGGCCGGCAAAGACGACCGCTGCGAACAGCATAAAGCCTGATCCCGCGAAGTTTTTTCAGTATCCGCCCGAGTTTCGTTAAACTGTGGGTCTGTTCGTCTCATTCAGACACCACGGGATACTTCATGGACCAGTTCAGGAATATCGGGATTATCGGGCGCATGGGCAGCGTCAAGGTAGTTGAGTCGCTGCGCCAGCTGAAACAGTACCTGACCGCAAACAACTACCACGTCATTATCGAAGAAGACACCGCGACCATGATTCCGGGCCACGGCCTGCAGGTAGCCAGCAAGAAGCTCCTGGGTGAAATCTGCGACTTGGTAATCGTGGTCGGTGGTGACGGCAGTTTGCTGGGTGCCGCCCGGGAAATGGCCAAGGCCAAGATTCCGTTGCTGGGCGTTAACCGGGGTCGCCTCGGATTTCTGACCGATATCTCCCCCAACGACCTTGAAGAGCGGCTGGCCCAGGTGCTGGCCGGAGACTACATCGAAGAGTCCCGGTTTCTTCTGGACGGCCACGTAGAGCGCAACGGCCAGCCTCTTGGCTATGGCTCTGCCCTGAACGACGTGGTGCTGCACCCGGGCAAGTCTACCCGGATGATCGGCTTCGACCTGTTTATCGACGGCCACTTCGTTTATAGCCAGCGCTCTGACGGCCTGATTGTGGCCACGCCCACCGGTTCGACGGCGTATTCACTGTCTGCCGGCGGTCCGATTATGCATCCCAAGCTGGATGCCGTGGTGCTGGTGCCCATGTTCCCCCACACCCTCAGCAGTCGCCCGATCGTGGTGGATGGCAAGAGCGAGATCAAACTGGTGATCGGCGAGACCAACGAAACCTATCCGCAGATCAGTTTCGATGGCCAGATGAACATTTCCTGTGCGCCGGGTGACATCGTTCGCATCACCAAGAAGCCCTTCAAGGTTCGGCTGATTCACCCCACCGACCACAACTTCTACGCCACCTGCCGTGACAAGCTGGGCTGGGCAAGCACGATTACAGCGAGTTGAGTATGGCGGGTTACGATATTATCGGCGACATCCACGGTTGCGCTAATACGCTGCAGCGGCTACTGGATCAGATGGGCTACCGCAAGGTGAACGGGGTTTACCGGCACCCGAAGCGGCAGGCAATTTTTATCGGTGACATTATCGACCGCGGCCCGCGCATCCGCGAGGCTCTGCATCTGGTGCGGGACATGGTGGAGCATGGCGCTGCCCGTATTGTCATGGGCAACCATGAGTACAATGCGCTGGGTTACTGCACCCGGGCCCGCCCGGGCAGTGGCAAGCAGTTCCTGCGAGAGCACAACCCGCGGCATGACCGGCTGATCAAGGAAACCCTTGAGCAGTTTGATGCGTATCCTCATGAGTGGAATGAATTCCTGGAATGGTTCTATACCATTCCGCTGTTCATCGACGACGAGGATTTCCGGGTGGTGCACGCGTGCTGGGACCAGGACCTGATCGACAAGTTCAGGCAAAACCAGGGCGGAGCCTGCATTGATGAAGACTTCCTGCATGCCTCTGCAGCCATCGAGTCCTTCGCCGGGCAGGTGATGGATACCTTGCTGCGGGGAACCGACCTGCGCTTGCCGGAAGGCATGTCGATTACCGGCAAGGACGGCTATGTGCGGGAATTCTTCCGCACCAAGTTCTGGGCCGATGATCCGAAAACCTACGCCGACGTGGTGTTCCAGCCAGACCCGCTGCCGCCGGAAGTGGCACGTATGGAGCTGACGGATGCCGAGTACCGGCAACTGATCACCTATCCGCTGGATGCGCCCCCGGTGTTTGTGGGCCATTACTGGATGGATGGCAAGCCGGCGCCGCTGAAGGCCAATGTGGCCTGTATCGATTACAGTGCGGTGAAGTACGGCAAGCTGGTGGCGTACCGGATGGACGGCGAAGACGTGCTGTCGAAAGACAAGTTTGTCTGGGTGGATGTAGACCGGCCGGAACAGCCGGATTATCCCACCAGTGAAGACAGTGTGGCACGCTGAGACGGGGAGAGCAGGTGGATAACGAAAGGTCTTACCCGATTACCCCGGACGGCCGCTGGCAGCCCGCGCCTCGCCACGCCCCGTTTGTGATCGCAACCATAGTGATCGCGGTGGTGATGGTGTGGTTTACCGGCATGGGCCAGAACGCCCTGGCGGCAAACCTGATGTTTGTGGATCCCCGGCCATTCAGCTGGGAGGTGTTCAGCTCGCTGGCTGGCCGCCTGGAGGCGCTGTCGGCGTCCCTGGCCAGTGGCCAGGTGTGGCGGCTGATTACCCCGGATTTCCTGCACTTCAGCTGGACCCACATCATCTTCAACTCGGTGATGTTGTGGTTTCTGGGCAGTCAGATTGAGTGGATAGACGGCCGTGCCCGGCTGGCGGTGCTGTTTGTGGTGGCAAGCCTGCTGTCCAATGGCCTGCAGTACCTGGTGTCTGGCCCGCTGTTTGGCGGCTTGTCCGGTGTGGTGTACGGCATTCTGGGTTACTGCTGGATGAGCCAGCGCAGGCGCCCGCGTTTCCAGTTCCCGCCGGCACTGGTGACCTTTGCGCTGGTGTGGATGGTGATCGGCTTTACGCCGTTGCCGGAAATGCTTGGTCTTGGCCGCATGGCCAACGAAGCCCATCTGGGCGGTTTTGTGGCAGGGTTGCTGGTGGCTGCGTTATCGCCCTTGCGGGGCAAGCGCTGGCGATAAACCAAAAAAAAGCCCCACCGGAAGGTGGGGCATAAAAAGAGCGTTTAGCTCCTGATGAGAGAGACCAAATGATACGACCGTCTGTCATTTGGTGAAGTAATGATAATTGTTATCATTTGCGTCTGTCAAACGGATTTGCCGATTTTTCAATGAACAAATTTTCAGGAGGTGGGCAATGACCTACGAAGAGTTGATCGAGCGGCTGGATCCGAATGTGTACCGCAATCTGAAACAGGCGATTGAGCTGGGCAAGTGGCCGGACGGCCGTGCCCTGACCCGTGAGCAGCGGGAAATCAGCCTGGAAGCGGTGATCTATTACGAAGAAAAGCACAAGGTGCCGGAAGAGCAGCGTGTCGGCTACCTGGACCGGGGTGAAAAGGCGGGTACCGCCTGTGACCCGTCTGTGCAGTTCCGCAAGGATCGCCAGGGCAACGATGATGTCGATCCGGATCAGTTTGTAGAGGTCAAGGTTTGAGCGACTCCATTGATGTAACCGGTCGTCTTCGCAAGATGCCGGCCGAAGCCGGCGACCCGGTAGCCTATACCCTGGCGGTGGGTGATGCCCGCATTGCCCTGAACGACCTGATGGGGCGAAAGGTAAGGATCGATTTCGAGGGTGTGATTCGCTGTATCCATTGTGATCGCACCACCAAGAAGAGTTTCAACCAGGGCTATTGTTACCCCTGCTTCCGCAAGCTGGCGGCTTGCGACAGCTGCATCATGAGCCCGGAAAAATGCCATTTTCATCTGGGCACCTGCCGGGAGCCGGAATGGGGCGAAGCCAACTGCATGGTGGAGCATGTGGTGTACCTGGCCAATTCCAGTGGCCTGAAAGTGGGTATTACCCGGGGCTCGCAAGTGCCTACACGCTGGATTGATCAGGGCGCGGTGACGGCGATCCCGATGCTGCGGGTTTCCAGCCGCTACCTTTCCGGGCTGGTGGAGGTGGCGTGCAAGAGCCATGTGGCCGATCGCACCAACTGGCGGGCCATGCTCAAGGGCGATGTGCCGGAGCTGGACCTGGCCCAGGAGCGCCAGAGAATCCTGGAGCTGATCGAAGACGACCTGGCGCAATTGCGCGCAGAGCACGGTGAAGACAGCATCCGGATTGTGGACGAGGCCTCACTTGGGCTGGGTTATCCGGTTCAGGTATGGCCGGGGAAAGTGAAAACCCATAATCTGGATAAAACACCGGAAGTGGAAGGGCTGCTTGAAGGTGTCAAGGGGCAGTACCTGATGCTGGACACCGGGGTGATCAATATCCGCAAATTTACCGGCTATGAAGTCCGGTTCCGGGTTCTCGACTGAGCCCGCCATGTCTTTTGTCTGGAGAGTATGAATGCGAACCAACCAGCCACAAACCATTTACCTGAGTGAATACAAGGTTCCTGCGTATCTGGTTGACCACGTGGATCTGCGTTTCGAATTGTTTGAAGACGGCGCCCGGGTGCACAGCACCCTGTCTGTACGCCGTAATCCTGAGTCGGTAGACACCGGTGCCCCCCTGTTCCTGCACGGCGATAGCCTGAAGCTGGAGTCGGTGGCCCTGAATGGCTCAGCGCTGGCTGCCGGTGATTTCGAAGACCGTGGCGATGCGCTGATCGTGCCTTCGGTACCGGAGCAATTCGAATTGCAGGTGGTTACCTGGATCGAGCCGCAGAACAACACCCGGCTGGAAGGTTTGTACAAGTCCTCCGGAATGTTCTGTACCCAGTGCGAGGCCGAGGGCTTCCGTTGCATCACTTTCTACCCGGACCGCCCGGATGTGATGGCCCGGTTCCGCACCCGGATTGAAGCCGATAAAGGCGCTTACCCGGTACTGTTGTCCAACGGCAACCCGGTAGAGCAGGGCGAGCTCGAAAACGGCCGCCACTTTGTCACTTGGCAAGACCCGTTCCCCAAGCCGGCTTATCTGTTCGCGCTGGTCGCCGGAGACCTGGTGGAGAAAAAAGACACCTTCACTACCTGTTCCGGCCGTAACATTGACCTGCGAATGTACGTGGAGCCCCGCAACGCGCAGAAGTGCGATTTTGCCATGGACGCCCTCAAGCGCTCCATGCGCTGGGATGAAGAAGTCTACGGCCGCGAATACGACCTGGATATCTTCATGATCGTGGCGGTGGATGACTTCAACATGGGGGCCATGGAAAACAAGGGCCTGAATATTTTCAATTCCTCCTGCGTGCTGGCCAGCCAGGACACGGCGACCGACGCCACCTTCCAGCGCATCGAGGCCATCGTCGCCCACGAGTACTTCCACAACTGGTCCGGCAACCGGGTCACCTGTCGTGACTGGTTCCAGCTGAGCCTGAAGGAAGGCTTCACCGTGTTCCGGGATTCCCAGTTCTCCGCCGACATGGGATCGCCAACGGTCAAGCGCATTGAAGACGTTACCCTGTTGCGCACCGCACAGTTTGCGGAAGATGCGGGCCCCATGGCCCATCCAGTGCGGCCCGCGTCTTACATGGAAATCTCCAACTTCTACACCCTGACCATCTACGAGAAAGGCGCGGAAGTGGTGCGGATGATTCACAACCTGCTGGGCGACGAAATGTTCCGTAAGGGCAGTGATCTGTACTTCGAGCGCCACGATGGCCAGGCGGTGACCACGGATGATTTCGTCAAGGCCATGGAAGATACCTCCGGCCGTGACCTGAGCCAGTTCCGGTTGTGGTACGAGCAGGCAGGCACGCCGGTGGTTAGCGTGGAAGACGACTACGATGCGGATAAGGGCGTGTATGGCCTGACCATCCGCCAGAACATTCCCGACACGCCGGGGCAGACCGGCAAGAAGCCTCAGCACATTCCGTTCGCCATGGGCCTGCTCGACAGCGAAGGCCAGCCGTTGTCGCTGAATACCAGCGCCGGCGAACAGGGCGGCCCGCTGGAGCGGGTGCTGGAGCTGACTGAGGGCGAGCACCGTTTCGAATTTCACGGCCTGGCCGAACGGCCAGTGCCGTCACTGTTGCGGGATTTCTCGGCGCCGGTGCGGGTGCAGTATCCGTGGAGCCGGGAACAGCTGTTGTTCCTGATGAGCCACGATCCGGACGGCTTCAATCGCTGGGATGCGGGCCAGCGCCTGGCCGTGGATGTTATCCAGTCTCTGGTGGGTGCGCCGGAGCAGGCTGAAGTTGAACCGCGGCTGGCGGCTGCCTACCGTAAATTACTGAACGATGCGTCTATGGACCAGGCACTGGTGGCCAAGATGCTGTTGTTGCCGTCGGAAGCCTACCTGGTAGAACTGGCGGAGCAGGCCGATGTGCCGGCTATCCATGCGGCCCGGGAGCGGGTGTTGAAGCACCTGGCGCAAGAGCTGAAAGACGACCTGCTGGCTTGTTACCAGCGCAACCGGCAGCAGGGCGATTACCAGCTGGGCCCGGATGCCATTGCCCGTCGCAGCCTGTGTAATACCGCGCTGGGCTGGTTGATGAGTATTGACGATGAGCGGGCCCGGGAGCTGGCGTTAGAGCAGTTCCGCAGTGCAGACAACATGACGGACCGCCTGGGTGCCTTGCGGGCGCTGGTCAATTCCGGCTTTGCAGCAGATCGTGAACAGGCCCTCGAGAGCTTCTACCAGCGCTTCAGCGATGATCCGCAGGTGGTGGAGCTCTGGTTCTCGGTACAGGCGTCCAGCGGCCAGGCCGGCCAGTTGCCGCACATCCTGAAGTTGCTGGAGCATCCGGCCTTTGACTGGAAAAACCCGAACAAGGTGCGCTCGGTAGTGGGTGTGTTTGCCAGCCAGAACCTGGCGGCCTTCCATAACCCCGATGGCAGTGGCTATCAGTTCCTGGCCGGGCAGGTTTGCCGCCTGGATGACAGCAACCCGCAGATTGCCTCCCGCCTGGTAACGCCGTTAACGCGCTGGCGGAAGTTCGCACCTGCCTACTCCAGCCAGATGAAAGCGGCACTGGAAGGCATCCGGGACAAAGATAACCTGTCCCGTGACCTGTACGAAGTTGTGCACAAGAGCCTGGCAGGCTGACCTGCTGGCGGGGCCCGTGCCAGGCGCGCGGGCCCGCGCTGGCTGTGTATCGTTTTGTGTTTTTTCAACCGTCGTCACAGCCTGATACAAAATCGCACTTTCGGTCGATAGACAATGTTGCTCAATCGGCTAATCTGTTGGAAAGTCTGCGATTGCATCAGACCATAACAATAAAGCCCGACAGAGGCTTCCAGACGGAAAGGTTGCACAATGAGATACAACAAAAACGTTCTTTTGGGTGGGCTGCTGGCAGCTTCCTTCGCCGCATCCCCCGTTTACGCAGCTGTGTCTGCTTCAGAGGCAGCGCGGCTGGGTAACGATTTAACCCCTTTCGGTTCGGTCAAGGCCGGAAACGCCGATGGCACCATCCCGGCGTGGGACGGTGGCCTGACAGAGCCTCCGGCCGGCTATCAGGGCAGTGGCCAACACCATATCAACCCGTTTCCGAACGACCAGGTGCTGTTCACCATCAATGCGTCCAACATGGACCAGTACAGCGAGCACCTGACCGATGGCCTGAAGGCCATGTTTGAAACCTACCCGACCACCTTCCAGATTCCGGTTTACCAGTCCCGCCGTACCCATGCGGTTCCTGACTGGGTTGCCGAGAATACCCGCAAGAACGCGGTGAATGCGGAAATTGTGGGTGAATCCGAGGGCCTGGAAGGCGCCTTCGGTGGCTATCCTTTCCCGATCCTGCATGGCAATAACGAAGAAAAAGCCTGGCAGGTGATCTGGAACCACCTGACCCGCTGGCGCGGTATATCCCTTACCCGTCGTTCCAGTGAAGTGGCCGTGCAGCCCAACGGGGATTACGGCCTGGTGACGTCCCAGCAGGAAGCCTTTTTCAACTTCTACAGCCCTGAAGGCAGTGAAAAAGATCTCGATAACATCATTTTCTACTACCTGTCTTTCACCCAGTCTCCGCCCCGCCTTGCCGGTGGTGCGATCCTGGTTCATGAAACCCTGAACCAGATCGTCAGCCCCCGTAATGGCTGGGGTTATAACGCCGGGCAGCGCCGTGTGCGCCGGGCACCCAACCTGGGTTACGACTCCCCGATCGCGGCGGCCGATAACCTTCGGACGGCCGACGACACCGATATTTTCAACGGTGCCATGGATCGCTATAACTGGAATTACGAAGGGGTGCGGGAAATCTACGTGCCCTACAACAACTACAAGATTGGCGAAAAGGGCACTCCGTATTCCGAGATTCTGGGTATTTCCCACCTGAATCCTGACCTTACCCGCTGGGAATTGCACCGGGTGCACGTGGTTGAAGCCACCCTCAAGGATGGTGAGCGCCACATCTACGCCAAGCGTCGTTTCTATGTCGATGCCGACAGCTGGAACACTCTGCTGCTCGACCAGTACGACGGCCGTGGTGAGCTCTGGCGCGTAACCATGGGTATCGCTAAGAACTATTACGACATGCCGGGTGTGTGGACAGCACTGGACGTGTACCACGACCTGCAGGCCCGTCGTTACCATGTTCTGGGCCTGGATACCGAAGAACCCAACACCCGAGTGTTCACTGACGACGTGCCCAGCAAGCGTTACTTCTCGCCGGCTTCCCTGCGCAGACGAAGTGTACGCTGAGTTTTGGCGCGGGCTCAGGCCCGCGCCGGCAGCTTTCTGATCTAACCAACGTAAAGGCAATCTGAATGGCTAATAGGTTCATGTGCGAGACACTGGGTTCTGCCTGTCTTGGTCTGTCCATGGCATTGGCAGCACCTGCGGCGTTTGCGCTGACAGATATCATCGAGACCCCGGCTTTAATGTCGGACCTGGCTCCGGAATCCCTGCTCAACGATGCCACCCGTGCGGGTGACCGCATTGTTGCCGTTGGCGAGCGCGGGCATGTGATTTACTCCGATGATGAAGGGCAAACCTGGACCCAGGCCGAGGTGCCTGTATCGGTGACACTGAACGCCGTGGATTTTGGCAGCGACAGCAGCGGCTGGGTTGTTGGCCACAGTGGTGTGGTGCTGCATTCCGGGGATGCCGGGGCTACCTGGCAGCTGCAGTTCGATGGCCTGCAGGCGGCTGAGCTGGTGATCGAAAGCCGGGAAGAGCAGATTGCTGCGATGGAAGAGCGTATCGAACAGGCTCCGGAAGCCGAAAAGGGCGACCTGGAATGGGCGCTGGATGACCTGTTCTTTGCCCTGGAGAACGTGCAGGCAGACATGGAAATCGGCCCGGTTAACCCGTTACTGGATGTGTGGTTTGAAAACGACCAGCACGGCTTCGTGGTGGGTGCCTACGGCATGGTCCTGCGCACGCAGGATGGCGGTGAAACCTGGGAAGACTGGGGCCCGCAGCTCAGCAACCCGCAGAACTTCCATTTGAACAGCGTGGCCCGGGTAACCGGTGGTGCGCTGGTGATCGTGGGCGAAGCCGGCCAGGTGCATGTATCCGTCGATAACGGTGATACCTGGGAGCGGCGCGAGAGCCCCTACGATGGCTCACTGTTTGGCGTGATGGGTACCGGCAAGGTGAATGAAGTGCTGGCCTTCGGTCTTCGCGGTAACACCATGTTATCGACGGATCTGGGCCGCAGCTGGACCATGGTTGCTAATGAAGGCGGTACCACCCTGAACAACGGTTCGGTTGCAGACGATGGCCGGGTCACCCTGGTGGGTAACAGCGGCGCGGTGCTGATGAGCAGCAACGGTGGCGAAAGTTTCCGCGCGCACTTCCGGAACGACCGGGGGGGTGTCATGGGTGTGGTTCCACTGAGCGGAACCAATCTTCTTCTGGTAGGCGAGGGCGGTGTAATGATCACCGATTCCCGCGGCCGGGACCTGTAATAACGCCCTGGTGTGGCATCAACGGATTTAATGGATAGAGGGGTTTTTTAATGTCTGACCCGATGCATGACAGGGGTGAACATTACCTGACAACGCCCAAGGCGGAGCCGTTCCTTGAGCGTTTGATTTTTAATAACCGGGCGCTGATTCTTATCGCGTTCTTTGTGCTGACGCTGTTCCTCGGCTACAACGCCGTGAAGATCCAGCCAGACGCCAGCTTCGAGCGGATGATTCCGCTCGAGCATCCGTACATTGTGAATATGCTCGAACACCGGGACGACCTGGAAAACCTGGGTAACTTCGTGCGTATTGCGGTTGCGGTGGAAGACGGCGACATTTTTACCGCCGAATACATGGAAACCCTGAAGCAGATTACCGACGAGATGTTCTACCTGAACGGTGTTGACCGTTCCGGCCTGAAGTCTCTCTGGACCTCCAACGTACGTTGGGTGGAAGTGACCGAGCAGGGCTTCCAGGGTGGTACCGTGATTCCGGACACTTACGACGGCACTCGCGAGAGTCTTGAGCAGTTGCGCCAGAACGTACTGCGTTCGAACGAAGTAGGCCGCCTGATTTCAGACAACTTCCGTTCCACGATTGTGTACGCGCCGCTGTACGAGACCAACCCGGAAACCGGCGAGCCGCTGGATTACGCCGCGTTCTCCAAAGAGCTGGAAGAAAAGATTCGCAGCAAATACCAGGAGCAGAACCCGGAAATCAGTATCCACATCGTTGGCTTTGCCAAGAAAGTGGGCGACCTGATTGAAGGTATCGGTTCCATTGCCTGGTTTGCCGGCATCACCATCCTGCTGACCACGTTGCTGCTGTTCTGGTATTCCCGCTGCATCGCCGGCACGCTGATTCCGGTGCTGACCTCCATCATCGCTGTGTTCTGGCAGCTGGGTACCCTCCGGCTTCTGGGCTATGGACTGGATCCGTACTCGGTGCTGGTGCCGTTCCTGGTGTTTGCGATCGGTATCAGTCACGGCGTACAGATTGTTAACGCCATGGCTGTGGAGGCGGCCAAGGGCTTTGATGCTGTCACTGCAGCCCGCCTGGCATTCCGTGCCCTGTATATCCCGGGCATGCTGGCGTTGATTTCCGATGCCATGGGCTTCCTGACCCTGGTGTTCATCGAAATCGACGTTATCCGTGACCTCGCCGTTGCTGCCGGCCTGGGTGTGGCGTTTGTGATTATCACCAACCTGGTGTTGCATGTTCTGATCATGTCTTATATCGGCATCTCCAAAGGCGGTGTCCGGCACGTACAGAATCATGGTGAAAAGCAGGATCGCAAGTGGCGGGTCATGTCCTATTTCGCCCATCCGGGGGTTGCGCCGATTTCCCTGCTGATTGCAGTGATTGGCCTGGGTCTTGGCATGTACTACAAGCAGGATCTGAAAGTAGGTGACCTGGACCAGGGTGCGCCGGAGTTGCGTGCAGATTCCCGCTACAACAAGGACAACGCCTACATCATCAACAACTACTCCACCAGTGCCGATGTATTGGTGGTGATGGTGAAAACCCCGGAAGAGCAGTGCACCCAGTACAACGTGCTGCGCGCCATGGACAGCCTTCAGTGGCAGCTGCAGAACACCCCGGGCGTGCAGAGTTCCGCATCCCTGGCAGATGTTTCCAAGCTGGTGACCAAGGCCCTGAACGAGGGTAACTGGAAGTGGTTCGAGATTTCCCGCAACCAGACCATCATCAATGCGTCTATCCGGGACGCGCCGGCCGGCCTGATCAACACCAGTTGCGACCTGACTCCGGTGCTGGTGTTCCTGGAAGATCACAAGGCGGAAACCCTGGAAACCGTGGTCGAGCGCGTTGAAGCCTTCGCCCAGACCAACAGCAACGAAGAGCACACCTTCCTGCTTGCGGCCGGTAACGCAGGTATTGAAGCGGCCACCAATGAAGTGATTTCCAGTGCCAAGGACATGATGCTGCTGCTGGTCTACGGTGTGGTGAGTTTGCTCTGCTTCCTGACCTTCCGCTCCATTCGTGCGGTGGCCTGTATCGTAATTCCGCTGGGCCTGACCTCCATTCTGTGTGAGGCGATCATGGCGGTGTCCGGTATCGGTATCAAGGTAGCAACCTTGCCGGTAATCGCGCTGGGCGTGGGTATCGGTGTCGACTACGGTATCTACATCTACGCCAAGCTCGAGAAGTTCCTGCTGGAAGGTAAGACGCTGCAGGAGGCTTACTACGAAACCCTTCGCTCCACCGGTAAGGCCGTTATCTTCACCGGCGTGACCCTGGGCCTTGGTGTAGTGACCTGGATCTTCTCGCCGATCAAGTTCCAGGCGGATATGGGCTTCCTGCTGTTCTTCATGTTCCTGTGGAACATGGTGGGAGCGATCTGGCTGCTGCCAGCACTGGCCCGGTTCCTGCTGAGACCGGACAAAATGCTGGCGAAAGCCCGCGCAGCCAAGTCTTAATGATTGGCTAAAGCTCCGAAAGCCCGCGTAAGCGGGCTTTTTTCTCGAATACTCAGCTGGTTAGCGAACTAATCCTTTCTTTATTTATCGCCCGAAGTGTTCTATGTTTTAAAACGAACCGGATGTTTGTCCGTATTTCTGGGCGGGCAATTGATTACAACGACCAAGAAAAAGGAAGAGCACACATGACACTGAAACTCAAAGCGTCCGCTTTTGCCATGGCTGCAGCTGTTTCTCTGGGAGCTGCATCGACTGCAGTTTCTGCCCAGGAGCAGCGCTTCGTCACCATCGGCACTGGCGGTGTAACCGGCGTTTATTACCCGGCGGGTGGCGCGATCTGTCGTCTGGTGAACATGGATCGTAAGGAACACGGTATCCGTTGCTCGGTAGAGAGCACCGGTGGTTCTGTCTATAACCTGAATGCCATCCGTGCCGGCGAACTGGACCTGGCGGTTGCCCAGTCTGACTGGCAGTACCATGCTTACAACGGCACCAGCGAGTTCACCGACGCGGGCAAGAATGAAAAACTGCGCGCGGTATTCTCCATGCACCCGGAGCCGTTCACCGTTGTTGCCAGCAAAGGCTCCGGCATCAAGAACTTCGAAGACCTGGAAGGCAAGCGGGTTTCTGTGGGTAACCCGGGTTCCGGCCAGCGCGCTACCGCAGAAGTCCTGATGAAGGAAATGGGCTGGGAGATGGACAAGTTCTCCCTGGCAGCCGAAATCAAGGCGGCAGAGCAGTCCCAGGCCCTGTGTGATGGCAACATCGATGCCTTCTTCTATACCGTTGGCCACCCCTCCGGTGCCATCAAGGAAGCCACCACTTCCTGTGACAGCGTACTGGTGAACGTGGATAACGCAGCCACCAAGAAGCTGATCGACGATAACCCGTACTACCGTAAGGCGGTTATCCCCGGCGGCATGTACCGTGGTTCCGACAATGACGTAACCACTTTCGGTGTGGCAGCTACCTTTGTGTCTTCCACCGATGTGCCGGACGATGTGGTATACGAAGTGGTCAAGGCGGTATTCGAGAACTTTGACAGCTTCAAGCGCCTGCACCCTGCGTTTGGCAACCTGAAGAAGGAAGAAATGGTCTCTGATGCCCTGAGTGCACCGCTGCACCCGGGTGCGGCCAAGTACTACCGTGAAGCTGGTCTGATCGACTGATCAGCCGGGTAGAGAGCAGAGCGGGCGCCAAGCCCGCTCTGTTGATTCAGTCAGACTGTTTTTTATTTGCAGGAACGTTCTATGGCAACGAATGACCCGGGCACCGGGGCAGGTGCGGATGCCGCAAAGGTAAGTGAGGTACTGCAGACCGAAACCGGTGGCCGTGCCCTGCAAGGCCCAGCAGCGGTGCTCCTCTTCATCATTCCGGTGTGCTGGTCTTTGTTCCAGCTCTGGATCGCATCACCCCTGCCGTTCATTCTGAACTTCGGTATTTTCAACTCGACAGAAGCCCGCTCCATTCACCTGGCGTTTGCGGTATTTCTGGCGTTTTCGGCATTCCCCATGATCAAGGGGGTTCATGCCAACAAGGTGCCCGTCTATGACTGGGTGCTGGCCCTGGCCGCGGCCTTTGCGGCGTCTTATCTCTACGTTTTCTACGATCAGCTGGCGACGCGACCGGGTGCCCCTATCACCGCGGATCTTTGGGTGGCGCTGTTTGGTCTTGTGCTGTTGCTTGAGGCAACCCGGCGGGCGCTGGGCCTGCCGTTGACGATTGTTGCAGCGGTGTTTATAGGCTATTCCCTTGCCGGCCCCTATATGCCGGATGTCATCTCCCACAAAGGGGTCAGCCTGAATAAACTGGCTTCACACCAGTGGCTGGGCACAGAAGGCGTGTTCGGTGTTGCTCTCGGGGTTTCCACCAGCTTCGTCTTCCTGTTCGTGCTCTTCGGTGCTCTGCTCGAGCGGGCGGGCGCCGGCAACTATTTCATCAAGGTGGCCTACGCCATGCTCGGCCATATGAAGGGCGGCCCGGCCAAGGCAGCGGTGGTGTCCAGTGGCCTGAGCGGTGTGATTTCCGGGTCTTCCATTGCCAACGTGGTGACTACCGGTACCTTTACCATTCCGCTGATGAAGCGGGTGGGTTTCCCGGCTACCAAGGCCGGTGCGGTTGAGGTGGCTGCGTCCACCAATGGTCAGCTGACCCCGCCGATCATGGGTGCTGCGGCGTTCCTGATGGTGGAATATGTGGGCATTTCCTACCTGGAAGTGATCAAGCATGCGATTCTGCCGGCGCTGATTTCCTATGTGGCATTGGTCTACATCGTGCACCTGGAAGCCTGCAAGCTGAAGATGCATGGCATTGAGCGGCCGAACCGTCCCTCCCTGGCCCAGCGCATGCTGAACTGGGTGGTGGTGCTGATCGGGCTGATTGTGCTGACCTTTGCCGTCTATTATGGCGTCGGCTGGACCAAGGGTGTGCTTGGAGAAGCGGCACCCTGGGTACTTGGCCCCATCCTGGTTGGCATCTACGTGGCGTTGATTGGCTATGCCACCCGCTTCCCGGAGCTGGAGGAAGATGATCCCGACAAGGCCATGGATGAACTTCCGGAAGTCGGCCCTACGGTGAAAACCGGGTTGTATTACCTGCTTCCGGTGGTGGTGCTGGTCTGGTGCCTGACGGTTGAGCGTTTCTCGCCCCAGCTGTCGGCGTTCTGGGCCACCCTGTTCATGGTGTTCATCGTCATCACCCAGCGCCCGCTGAAGGCGCTTTTCCGCAAGCATGGCGGCTTCATGGATGAGTTCACCGATGGTATCGGTGATCTGTTCCACTCCCTTGCCACCGGAGCCCGGAATATGGTGGGTATCGGTGTGGCAACGGCCACTGCGGGCATCGTGGTGGGTACGGTTACCCTGACGGGTATCGGGCTGGTGATGACCCAGTTCGTGGAATTCCTGTCTGGCGGTAACTTGCTGCTGATGCTGATGTTTACCGCGGTGATCAGCCTGGTCCTGGGCATGGGTCTGCCCACTACGGCCAACTACATTGTGGTGTCCACCCTGATGGCGCCGGTGATTGTGACTCTGGGGGCCCAGAACGGCCTGCTGGTGCCGTTGATTGCGGTGCACATGTTTGTGTTCTACTTCGGCATACTGGCGGACGACACGCCGCCCGTGGGGCTGGCCGCCTACGCGGCGGCCGCCATATCCGGGGCAGATCCCATACGAACGGGTATTCAGGGCTTCACCTACGATATCCGGACCGCGATCCTGCCGTTCATGTTCATCTTCAACACCCAGTTGTTGCTGATCGGGCTGACCGGCTGGGTGGATCTGTTGATTACAGTCTTCAGTGCGGTGACCGCCATGCTGGTATTTTCTGCGGCTACCCAAGGCTACTGGTTTACCCGCAGCTACAAGTGGGAAACCGTTTTGCTGCTGCTGATTACCTTCACCATGTTCCGGCCCGGCTTCTGGTGGGATATGGTTTATCCGCCATACGAGGAACGCCAGGGCGAAGCCATCATGGAGTACGTCGAGCAGGCTGAGCCAGACGAGAAAGTGGTGTTCCGTGTGTCTGGTATGGCGCTGGATGGCAGTGACACCACCACTTATACCCAACTGGAGATTCCTGCTGGTGATTCGGCAGTCGAGCGGTTGTCTGCTGCAGGCCTGGAGGTGTCCGTCAGTGGCGACATGCTGGCAGTCGACTTCGTGAACTTTGGCAGTGCCGCGGAAGAAGCCGGTATCGATTTCGGCTGGAACATCGAAGCGGTGCAGGCCAAGCTCGACAGACCGCCGAAGGAAGTGATGTTCATTCCGGCCCTGTTGCTGCTTGCGTTGGTGGCCTTTGGCCAGCTCAAGCGGAAGGCCAGGGAGGATGCTCAGCCCCAGGCTGCGTAACCTGAATCGGCGTTCGTACAAACCCGGCATTGTTGCCGGGTTTTTTTCTGTTAAACTCGCCTCCAAACCGACCCGCGGTTTGTATCGCGGCAGCCGGCCACCATGTGATCTTTGGTATAGATCACCGCTGAGAAACCACAGGAGAGCATCATGCCCGTTATTACTCTGCCCGATGGCAGCCACCGTAGTTTTGCCGAACCCGTAACCGTTCACGACGTTGCCGCCGATATTGGTGCAGGCCTGGCGAAAGCTGCCCTGGCCGGAAAGGTGAATGGCAAGCTGGTCGACACCAGTTTCCTGATCGAGAACGACACCGAGCTGGCCATCGTAACGGAACGTGATGAAGACGGCGTGGATGTTATCCGCCATTCCACCGCTCACCTGATGGCGATGGCCGTACAGGAGCTGTTCCCGGGCGCCCAGGTGACCATCGGCCCGGTCATCGAAAACGGCTTCTATTACGACTTCAAATACGAGCGCCCGTTCACCAACGAAGACCTGGCGCGTATCGAAAAGCGCATGGAAGAACTGGCCAAGCAGGACCTGCCGGTGTCCCGTTCTGTGATGTCCCGGGAAGACGCGGTCAAACTGTTTGAGAAAATGGGCGAAGAGTACAAGGTGCGCATCATCGAGGATATTCCCGGTGAAGAGGACCTGTCGTTCTACAGTCAGGGTGACTTTATTGACCTGTGCCGGGGCCCCCATGTGCCCAGCACCGGCAAGTTGAAGGCCTTCAAGCTGACCAAGGTTGCCGGCGCATTCTGGCGTGGTGACCAGAATAACGAGCAGCTGCAACGAATTTACGGTACCGCCTGGGGCAACAAGAAAGAGCTCAAGGCCTACCTGAATCGCCTGGAAGAAGCCGAGAAGCGGGACCACCGCAAGATTGGCAAGAAGCTGGGCCTTTTCCATATGCAGGAAGAAGCACCGGGCATGGTGTTCTGGCATCCGGATGGGTGGTCGCTGTATCAGGAAATTGAGCAGTACATGCGGGCCAAGCAGCACCAGCATGGCTACCAGGAAATCAAGACTCCGCAGGTAGTGTCCCGTACCTTGTGGGAGAAATCCGGGCATTGGGACAAGTTCAAGGACGGCATGTTTACCACCGAGTCCGAGAAACACGACTATGCCATCAAGCCCATGAACTGCCCTTGCCACGTGCAGGTGTTCAACCAGGGCCTGAAGAGCTACAAGGATTTGCCACTGCGCCTGGCGGAATTCGGTTCCTGCCACCGGAATGAAGCTTCCGGCGCGCTGCACGGCCTGATGCGGGTGCGTGGATTTACCCAGGATGATGCGCATATCTTCTGCGAAGAAGATGCGATTCAGCAGGAAGTATCGGCATTTATCGAAATGCTGCACGAAGTCTATGCAGACTTCGGCTTTAACGAGATTCTGTACAAACTGTCTACCCGCCCGGAAAAGCGCGTAGGTTCCGATGAAGTCTGGGACAAGGCCGAGGCCGCCCTCGAAGAAGCCCTGAACCGCGAAGGCGTAGACTGGGAATTGTTGCCGGGTGAGGGTGCTTTCTACGGGCCCAAGATCGAGTTCTCCCTGAAAGATTGTCTCGGTCGGGTGTGGCAGTGTGGTACCATTCAGGTCGATTTCTCCATGCCGGGTCGCCTTGGCGCCCAGTATGTGGCCGATAATTCCGAGCGGAAAACGCCGGTTATGCTGCACCGGGCGGTGCTCGGGTCTTTTGAGCGGTTTATCGGCATACTGATCGAAGAATACGAAGGGGCTTTCCCCACCTGGCTGGCACCAACGCAGGTTGCGATCCTGAATATCACCGATAATCAGCGTGACTACTGTCAGAAACTGGCCGAAAAGTGGGATTCTTTGGGATATCGGGTTAATGCTGACTTGAGAAACGAGAAGATCGGCTTTAAAATCCGCGAGCATACTCTTAACAAGGTTCCCTATCTTGTCGTTGCAGGCGACAAGGAAATCGAAAACAACGCCGTTGCCGTACGTACTCGCAAAGGTGAAGATCTGGGAACCTTATCGCTCGAAGCGTTTGAACAGCTGCTGGCTGACGACATTCAACGCAAGGGCAGAACCAAGACGGAGAACTGATTATTAAACAGCGAACGAATCGGGGTGGGCGCACTCCTAAAGCGCCTATCAATGAGAATATTGACGCAACTGAAGTCCGCCTGATCGATGCCGAAGGCAACCAGGTAGGTGTTGTAGCAATCGAGGAAGCCCTCCGGATGGCGGAGGAGGCAACCCTGGATTTGGTACAGGTTACGGATTCCGATCCGATCGTCTGTAAGATAATGGATTACGGCAAGAAGATCTTCGACGAGAAAAAGGCGAAGGCTGCTGCCAAGAAGAAACAGAAGCAGACGCAAGTCAAAGAGCTTAAGTTCCGTCCAGGAACTGAAGAAGGGGATTATCAGGTAAAACTACGCAACCTGGTACGTTTCCTTGAGAACGGGGACCGCGGCAAGATCACGATTCGGTTTCGCG
>Ga0209075_1001153_pt1 | contig 25319 bp, 31 predicted proteins | sample Stecom2011_FD_187523 | JGI IMG/M metagenome (GOLD analysis project Ga0209075, IMG submission 187523) | Agricultural soil microbial communities from Utah to study Nitrogen management - Steer compost 2011 (SPAdes) (version 2) | ecosystem: Environmental > Terrestrial > Soil > Agricultural land...
GTAACCGATGCCAGGGTTCGAATCCCTGTCTCTCCGCTTAAAATGAACTTCGGGGTGTAGCGTAGCCCGGTCATCGCGCTTGGTTTGGGACCAAGAGGTCGCAGGTTCGAATCCTGCCACCCCGACTTGACGGGACAAAGTAGAAAAATCTACTTTTGTCCCGTTTTTTTTTGCTCCTAACTTTTTGTTAATCAGGTTGATATATTGAATAAAATCGTTGCGTCTAGCGGTTCGAACTCCATTATTATCAAATTGCATTTTTTCAGGGTAAATCGAACCAATGTCATTTCTGATCTCCATTAAACTTCCATTTTCAAGGTTGTGGTTGATTTCCATGATCTTTGACAAGCCCTGTTCTATTAGGCTCTGTACATTGCCCACATCATTGTTAAGCGTTGTCAGTTGAGATTCAAATGCAGAGATTTTTATATTATATTGAGATTTTATCTCGCGGTAGTCTTCCGCATCAATCTGTCGTGTGGACAAAAGATCTCTCATATGCGAAAGCCTATCTTCAAAGTCTTTAATCTGAATAAGGATTTCTTTTTGTTCTAACTGAATTTGGTTTGTTTGCTGTAGATATTCTTTACAAATTATTTCTTGATAGAATAGCCTGTTTTCTATTTTGGGTATAAATTTCAACAAGTCGTCCTTGATCACATCATTGACCTTTTCTGCATTTACTCGATGCTTGCAACCACCTACACAATGGTAGTAGGCGTAATATCGGTTTCTACCTTTTGATTTACTTCCCGTGAGTAATTTTTTACAATCCGGACAAATCAAAAAACCTCTCATAGGAAACTCGTCAAGGGTTTTAACTTTCGGACGGTAATTTCTGCCCCTACCATCTAGAACATCCTGAACTTCATAATAAAGTGATTCAGAAATTATCGACTCGTGCTGTCCTTGAACAAAGCGACTTTCCTCATCCTTAAATTGGGGAATAAAAATCTTGCCACAGTAAAGCGGGTTTCTTATAACCTGCCAAAATGCGTTCTTACTGCATTTTAAACCTTTTACTTTAGCCTGCTTCCATATCTGTTCCGTATTAAAGCCTCCCTTTGCAATCTCTTCGAAACTCCATCGTAAGATCGAAGCGTCAGGTTCTTTCGGTACAATATATTTTTTACCGTTTTCTTCTGTTTTGTTTAAATATGCAACCGGTGCCAATCCCATATAGCGTCCTTCTTTCTTTGCCCGTCTCATCCCATAAAATACGTTCAATGCCCTACGATCATTTTCCACTTCGGGCGCAGCCAGATAAAACGCCAGCATCATTTTGTTTTCTGGAATAGAAAGATCTAAAGGTTGTTCTATCGCTTGGGGTTCTGCACCATGTTTCCTTAGTATATTTATCATTTGATAAGCGTCCCCAGCATTTCGACTGAAACGATCCCACTTTGTGAACAGGACTAGGTTGACGTTATTCTTTCGTTTTTTTAAACTTTGGAGTAATTCTTTCCACCGTGGACGGTTAAATGATTTGGCAGAATGATCTTCATAGATCACATTACGAATTTCAATCTGATGGGAAATGCAATATTTTCTCAACATCTCTTCTTGATTCCGTTGAGAATATCCCTTGTCTGCCTGTTCATCTGTACTAACGCGAATATATAAGTCTGCTATTTGCCTCATGATACTGTCTAATTTTAATGTGAGAGCAGCCAACAAACTGTTGCATTTTGAAGTTTTGTCCAGTATTGGCCGCTTTTGGCTTTCAGTGACACTAATTTACTGATTTTGTTTGAACCTAAGAGTCTTTTAAGCGTTAATTTAAAGGCAGGATTGAAGAAGTGATTTTACTATTTCTTGATGAATACAAAAGAAAAAACACCCCAAGAGAGTGTTTATGTCTTAAAAATGTATGTTGTTTAGGGTTTAGTGTGCTTTATGGAATTATATTAGCTTTTTAGATCATAATTATAAGCAAATTTTAAGATCCTATTTACTTCTGCTTTTCCAATCAATGTTCCATAAAACAGTAACTTTTCAGGGTATAATGTTTGAATAAGAGATCGTATATCTTCAATATTTCCTTTCTCAAATATTATGTCGAGTGCCATGAGTTCATTTATATCTTTTTCCAATAGAGTTTCGACAGCTGGAATACTACCACAAAGTGTGTTCAGTTTTTTGTTTAGGTCGTCAACTGATGAGTTATATTGGGTTTTGATTTCAAGGTAATCTATCGGATCAATTTTCTGTGTCGCCAATAGGTTTCGAATATGGGATATCCTGTTTTCGTAGTCCTTTAATTGATGTAATATCTGTCTCTTTGAAACCTGTGAACTTTGGGTAAGTTCATAATATATTTCTCCTAGTATGTTTCGATAAATAGCATAAACTTCTTTTCGGGGTATAAACCTCCGTAATTCATATTCAAATGCCTGATTCAATTTTTCTATTCCGATTCTGTAGGTACATCCCTTACGACAATGATAATAGCTATAATATTTGTTTCTTCCTTTTGATTTACTAGCAGTCAGCAGATTCCCACATATTGGACAAATTAGGAAACCCCTCAATGGAAAATCGTTTCTGGTTTGTATTTTAGAACGATATATTCTTCCTCTGCCATCTAGTATTTCTTGTACCTTCTCATACATTTCTTCCGAAATGATTGCTTGATGTTGCCCCTCGACAAAACAACTTTCTTCGTCTTTAAATTTTGGCAAAAAGATTTTCCCGCAATATAGTGGATTTCTGATGAGTTGCCAGAAGGCATTTTTACTGCATTTTAATCCTTTATCCTTTGCTTTTTTCCAAACTTGTTCCGTATTGAATGTACCGCTCGATAACTCCTCGAATGCCCAATGAAGAATAGTGGCATCAGGTTCCTTTGGGGCAATGTACTTATTGCCGCTCTCGTCAATTTTATTTCTGTACCCTACGGGTGCTAACCCCATATAGCGACCTTCCTTTTTTGCCCTTCTCATTCCATAGAATACATTCAGGGCTCTACGGTCGTTCTCTACCTCGGGCGCAGCCAGATAAAAGGCAAGCATCATTTTGTTTTCGGGAATAGATAAATCTAAGGGTTGTTCTATCGCCTGTGGTTCTACACTTAGATCACGAAGTACATTTATCATCTGGTAAGCGTCCCCTGCATTGCGACTAAATCGATCCCATTTGGTAAATAAGACAAGATTTATTTTGTTTTTATGTTTTTTAAGGGTGGAAAGAAATTTTTTCCACTCTGGTCTGTTGAACGATTTAGCAGAATAGTCTTCGAAGATTACGTTTCTTACCTCTATACAGTTATTGCCGCAATATTTTCGCAGCATTTCTTCTTGGCTACGTTGTGAATAGCCCTTGTCTGCCTGTTCATCAGTACTTACACGTATATACAAATCCGCTATTTTATCCATTTCAACATTCATTTCTTTCTAGGTATTTGATCACTGTTATTCGCGCTATCTTTTTTAGAAACATCAATAATTGGGTTGCTTCTGCTTCACTCAATGTAATGTCCTCGATCTGAAATATTTTGATTATTCCTTCCGGTGTTATTCTGGTAGTTTTAGACACTTCTTTCATAATAAATTCCATCTATTTATTCCTTGATTTGAAAGTTATTCAAATAGCGTAAGGCTAGTAGAATATTTGTAGTATTTGGCTTTAAAAGGAAGTATTTGGCTGAATGGTAAAATAGATCCAAAGCACATTTATTTACCCTTTGCTAATCCCACCGCACATAAAAGAGCTTTGATCGGATGCTTGGTCAAGGATATTGAGAAAATACATCCCAGTACCCACTTCAATATTTTCTTCAATACCCTTTCTGTGGCTCTCCAAGCCACTTATTTACACAAGAAAAAAATACGGTCAAGCAAGTGAGCAGACTTTGTAATCACATAGACCATTTGCACAACGTCATTTTCATTACTTCCACTTCATTTTTTTATTCAAGAGCCAGTATGCTGTTTTGTCCCATTTCAAGAGCAAAGGTATTTCCGTGTTCTTAACACAGCAAAAAGGTCATGCCCTTCGGGTTTGCAAAATAATCTCCACCCCTTCGGGTCGTATTTTTTTGTCAAAACCTTGTTGCTGCTAAACACGAACCTTTTATGCTCGTGAAACGAAACAAAGCATACTCCGGCTCTTTAAACGAATAAAAAAAATGTCAGAAATGGGAAAAATAAACATTGAAAATGGTAAAAAAGTGAAACGAAACTTCAGCACCACCTCTCATTTCCGAATAAATTTTAAAAAAATCAAATCGGGACAAATTCAAAAACGTAAAAAAGTAGAAATCATGAACATCATCGGAAGACTGACAAGAGATGCGGAAGTACGCACAACGTCACAGGACAAACAAGTAGTAAATTTTTCGATAGCAACCAACGACAACTATCGTAACAAGCAGGGCGAACGCATCGAGCAAACAACCTATTTCGACTGCTCGTATTGGATAAGCCCAAACGTAGCCAAGCTACTCACAAAAGGCACTTTGGTACAACTATCGGGCAGAGTAAGCACAAGAGCGTGGGTAGGTAATGACGGAGAATTAAGAGCAGGACTGAATTTCCATACCTCACAAATCAAACTGCACGGAGGTAGTAAGCGAGCAGAAACTACACAAGCTTCTACACAATCGAAAAGTATCAAGGTTACAGCATTGGAAACAGAAGACGACCTCCCATTCTAACAACGAGTATTTAATCATTTTTCAAACATCAAAATTTTTAGCATTATGGCACACAACATCAATTTCAACGAGAGAACAGGACGTTATTCATTCTTTAGCGTTCAACAAAAAGCGTGGCACGGTTTGGGGCAAATCGTAGAGCAATACCCAACAAGCGCAGAAGCCATCAAGCACGCAGGTTTAGATTATGAAGTCGTAAAAAGCCCACTATTTACCAAAGGTTCGGGTATTATCGAAACTGCTAGCGGTATCGAGATAGGCAGTAATGAATTGGAAGTACCCAACTATTTTGCCAACATACGCACTGATAACAATGCTGTATTGGGTGTAGTCGGTAAGGATTACCATATCGTACAAAATAGAGAAGCCTTTAATTTCTTTGATGCCATTGTAGGTGGTGGCGAGGGTATTCTATACGAAACCGCAGGAGCGTTAGGTAATGGCGAACGTATATTTATCACTGCCAAATTACCCGATTATATTCGTGTAGGCAATGGCGATGATGTAACGGAAAAATATATCTTCCTCACAACTTCGCACGATGGTAGTGGAAGTATCACAGCGGCATTTACACCTATTCGTATTGTTTGTCAAAACACCTTAAATGCTTCGTTACGCAGTATGACTAATGTAGTCCGCATTAAACACACTTCGGGAGCAAAACAGCGTATTGAGAACGCTCATAAGATTATGGGATTAGCGAATACGTTAAGCACACAGCTAGAAAGTATCTTCAATGGTTGGACTAAGGTAAAAGTAACAGACCAAGAGGTTAAAAAGCTCATTCAATTGGCGCTTTGCCCGAATAAAGAAACGTTGGATTTACTTAAAAAAGGTGCGGAAGATGAAGTTTCCACCGTGTTTAAAAACACCGTTGAAGATGCTTTTGCGTATGCAATGCTAAGCGATACGCAACAAATGGACACAACAAAAGGTACTTTGTTTGGAGCGTATAACGCTGTTACAGGCTACTACCAAAATGTACGCAATTACAAAAACGATGAAGCCAAATTACAAAGCATTGTACTAGGTGGAACGGCTCAACTCAAATCACAGAAAGCATTTGAATTGTGTAATGGTTTTGCTTTAGATGGTGCAGAAATCCTAAACCTTAATTAAATAACAACAGGCTACCGCCTTAATGGGTGGTAGCCATTAAAATCAATTATCATGAATATTGGTATCATAACATATAAAAAATACGAAGAAAGGGTTTTGATGAATTGGAATTTTCACATGAAAGAATTGTTCCGTATCCTATTGGAAGATAAAGATTTTGTCCGATTTGAAATCTTTGACAAGGCTCAAAATCTTTTGCTTTCTACCTATTACCCCAACGTAGAACAGCAAGGTGTACATATTAAAGTTGTCAAGATTGAAAAAGAGCAGGAAATAACAGGCACGACATACGATGCATACAGAACCCCATCCACCATTCATAGAATAAAAGTACGTTGGAACGTGGACGGTGCAAGGTTCAGAATCAAGAAAAAGGCTTTGGAATATGCCGAAGAACAGAACCGTAAGACCGCTTTAAAGATTGAGCAGTTCATAGATCGCAAAAACCTGATATAAATCAATGTGGCTATGGTCAAACCTTTTACACCTGAAAGATTGGCGAATATCCGCAGAACGATACAGGAAGCCGAAGAAAAGGTGCGGAATTTCAAACAGTACAATATTATACAGTAACGAATAAATAAAATTACAATGGCAAATTGGTGCAGTAATACGATTGTTTTCGAGGGGAATCCCGAAGCAATCACACAGATACAACAGCTTTTCCAAACAATGAGGGAAAAGGAAGAGCAAACAGAAAGAGGACAATTACCCGATTTTATCACAGATGAAAACGGTGGGTATTTCTTCAACATCTATTGGAACGAGGGGGATATAGGAATGTTTCAGTACGAAACCAAATGGTCGCCCAATATTGAGGTAGTACAAGCGATAGCAGAATACTACCACGTGAATTTCGTACAGGACTATGAGGAGATGGGAAACCTTATATATGGTAGGGCAATATTTTCTGACAAGCTACTCACAGATATTTATTTGGAAGATGAGGATTTTGACAGGTATCAATTTAATGAAGAAACTGATACCTATCATTTTGAGGACGAAGAACACGAAAGTAATTATGAGATATTAGAAACGCTATTGAAGCGGAAAATAGCATCGATATGAAAATAACAGATTTACACGGTTGCCGTATAGAAATACCAAATCTTGACGAAGCCATCCGAATAGTGGAAGAATGCACAGAAAACCAACACGAGGACAAAAGTTTTTCGGAGTTTGACAAAAGACTAAATGCCTATTGGATGGACTTATACGAGAAACTGACAGCAATAAGAGAACAAGTAAACAACCCTTAAAATTTAAGAACGATGAATACAAATTTTTTCAATCAGATAACGCAATTGGATTTTATAGGTAATCTACAAATTACCATAGCCAAAGGAGCGGAAAACAAGCTAATTGTTTCCTTAATACTTCAGAATGAGCAATGCGGAGATAAGGCAAAGCAACTCATACCCCCACTTAATCTAAGAGGAACGGCGGAGGAATTGGACGAGGAATTTTTTCAGCAGGTAACGGCACCCATTCAAACCGCTTCGGGGTTAATGGTGGATATGGAAACCTTTATGAAGCAATTGGAAGAAGCCAAAAAGCAATCGGCAATGGAGAAAGAAAAAGCCGATAAGCAGAAAAAGGAGAAAGAAACCAAAGACAAGAAGTTTAAGGACGGCATGGCAAAGGTAGACGAACTCGAAAAAGCAGGTAAATTCCGTGATGCGTGGATAAAAGTTCCCGACATAGCCGAGTTTCCCGAAAAAGCGGACGAGATACGTAAACGAAAAACCTCCTTATCCGACAAGTTTGGAACACCGAGCCTTTTCGGAGCAACGGAAGAAACCCAACCCGAACCACCGAACCAGGAAACCGAATTTGAACAGCAGGTAAATGAACTCTATGCGCAAAATGAGGACGAGGACTTATTCCAAGAGGACGAAGAAGAGGCAGAATATTAATATTTAAAAACGAGCAATTATGTTATTAGCAACGCAATTAGAACGAGTATTTATACTCAAAGATAAGGGGCAAGATATTCGATTGACCGACCCCGAACCACGTTGGAGCGTGGAAGCCGTAATGAATTTTTACGCCAATATGTACCCGATACTCACAACGGCAAAAGCATCTGCACCACAGATAAAAGACGATGCAGTCGAGTACAAATTTGAGAGCGTAATGGGTACAAAAGGTTGAACCAAATATTTAAAGCAATGAACTATGCACAAACATATCCTATCGGGAACTATCACAATACCCGAACAACAACGACAAAAGCAGTTGCACCGCCAATTAAACGAGTTCGCCAATTGGATGCAAAAACCAAAGGATGCAAACGAAGTACGGAAAGACAAACGCAGGTCGGTTCCAACAGCGATGTTGCCAATGGTTTTCTAAATTGTAGGTTTCTGCCTAAACTGAAAGCGGAACAATCCGTACAGGCTTGTAAGAAAACAGCAAAAATGGAGAGGGATTTTTATAAGTCCCTTTCCCAACTTGCCGAGCATTATGGTATAATACCGATGCAGACCAACCAATTTGAATCCCCCTACAATATGGCATTGGCTCTATGGGATATGGAAGAAAAACTAAAACAACGTGTTTTAAATTGGGAAGAAATACGTTTGGTACAGGACGGTAAGAAAACGTTTTTGAAAAGTGAGGAACGGTACGACACAGGCACAACCTTATATTACATTCCTATTGTGCCACTCTTTAAAATGCTCAAAGACCCAAAACGGAAAAAGTCGGCACAGTTGCTCATTTCGGTTTGTTCTTATCTGTACCACATTGCGGATATTCCCTATTTTAGACAAGAAGGCAGTTATTTGTATTGGATGTACGAAGTGCACAAAGATTGGGTAGAACAGGACGATGAAACGGAAGAAACCGAAGTCTTCAAACGTGAATTTGTAAAAGCGGAATTGATTGGCGATAGCATAGAACAAAAACTATTCAATCGTATCAATTTACAAGTATTCGAACAGCGTTTAAATGCTTTTAAAAGCCGTGATATGTTTGATTACGATTGTTGGCAGTTGGCTAGTAAAGCTTTTGCTTTATATACAGAATATCCACACGCAAGTATCTTTCGAAACGCATCGATAAATGAAGACCACGAAAACGAGGATGAAGAAAACGAAATCATTGGTATGGAAAAGTACATTTCTTTTATAGCACACACTAAGGGATGGCTATATGAGAGCATTGCCGACAGCATCAATAATGAGTTTAATGAATACGGAGTGATGCAAGAACCGACCATTTGCAAACGCTTTGACGGAAGCAAAATAATAACAACGAACCTCGATTTTGAAAACAGATTGTTTGCTCTTTTAAACGATATATGTGACTTATTGTATAACTACGAAACCACAAGTAAATGAATAATACGAACGACATAACCGCAAGTTTCGGCACATTATACCACCCCAAATCGGCTTTGGTATTCTATGAAACCAAAGGAGCGAACACAGATGTGTATATAGAGCATTTTGATATGGATAAAGATGGAAATCCCATTAATGCGCACCCTTTAACCGTAAAGGAAGCTAGCATATTAGCAAAGTGCTTAAAGACCGATAACGAAAAGAACCAAGCCTTTTTAAAGCCAAAAGGAATTTTACCAACCAACATACTGCATATCAATCCCAATGCGGGAAAAGGCACTGTACTTTGGTACACCAAATCACAACAAAGGCAACTATATTTCGTGGATAGTCTGCAAATTCCAAACGGTATAGCACACGTACCGTCAATGTTATGGTTTGCTAACAAAAACAGTCTTTCTGTATTTGCATTGGCAAGTGACAGAAGACCCACAGAGAAAACCGTTTTACATCACGTGCCCTTCTTTAACATCTATGAAAAGGGTAATGTATGTATGGGAACGGTAAATGTTGAAATTAAAAATTCGGCTTCGGTTGAGGAATTTACTAAGGCTTGGGAAGACTATTTTTTTAACAGCTATTTCAGTCATTCATTATGCGGAAACTTGACAAAAAAGAATATCATAAACCTTTGGAATGACTTAATCAATACCGATAAACCCTTTCCGAAAGAAGTATTAAAAAAGAATAACAAAACTCTTAAAAATTTATTGTGATGAATACCGAGAAACTAAAAGTACATTTTACCGATAATTATCTGATAAGTCCCACCAATCCAATTTCGGTAAACCTTATCGGTGCAGGTGGTACAGGTTCAAAAGTATTGACCGCTTTAATGGAAATGAACCACAGTTTAATAGCATTGGGACACGCAGGATTGCAAATCCGTTTGTGGGATGATGATATTATCACAGAAACCAATTTGGGCAGACAGCGATTTGCACCAAGCGAAACAGGCTTGTACAAATCGGTCGCTTTGATAAACCGTGTCAATCGGTTTATGGGTACAAATTGGAAAGCAGAAACTCAAAAATTCGAGAAAGACGCTTTAGGGAGATTGCCCGAAAATGCACAAGCAACGATTTACATTACTTGTGTAGATAATGTACAGGCGAGGTTTGGTGTTGCAGACATATTAAAAGAATTAAGTAACCGCAGACACCATCGGGACGAATGCAAATATTGGTTAGATTTTGGGAACAGTCAACACACAGGGCAAGTTTTATTATCTACCATAGGAAACATTCGCCAACCTGATTCAGAAAAATACCAAACGGTGGCAAGCCTGCCATTTGTTACGGATGAATTTGGCGAATTGCTAAAGCAATCCGAACAAGCGGACGATACGCCAAGTTGCTCACTTGCAGAAGCATTGGAAAAACAAGATTTATACATCAATTCTTCATTAACTCAAATGGGATGTTCACTGTTATGGAGCTTGTTTCGCAATGGAATGACCCCATACAGAGGATTTTTTCACAATCTGAAAGATTTTACTACCCACCCAATAAAAGTCGCCTGATAGCCAAAATCGGGCGGCAAAAATGCACCGCTCCACAATTCCCTCCTTACATTTTATCAAATAGGTTGCGAGCTGTTTTCGTGGGATATTCGGTATCCCAATATTTGATTTTGGATTGACTTCTTTTCTTTCCAGATCTGCGACCAAAGCAAAGAAGCAAAAGAACGTCGCTTTATTTGATTGGTTATCAAGCCTTTAATTCATAATTCCTGACCTGTTTAAAAATAAAATAAAATAAATCTTGTTGGTTTAAATCTATTATCGTAATATTGCAATGTTAAGTTTAATTAAAGATTTATAAATGGGTATCACGAAATCAGAATTATTTAGTGACAAGAAGAATACACTGGCAACTATGTTTAAAGTGCTGGCTCATCCGGCAAGATTAGCTATTTTACAATATATAATAAACCAAAAGGCATGTATTTGTAATGATTTAGTTGAGGAGTTAGGATTAGCACAAGCTACTATTTCCCAACATTTAAAAGAACTCAAGACTAGTGGACTCATTCAAGGCACTATTGAAGGAAAATCTGTTTGTTATTGTATCAACGATACCGTATGGAAGGATTTTTCCGAAGAATTCAAAGACTTTTTTGCCCAGAACATTGATTTAAAAGAATGTTGTTAGGCATTTTTTTGCAAAGTAACATCGTAATATAACGATTCATTAAAAATTAATTTAAATAAAAATAGTATGAAACTATCAGAAATCAAACAAATCCTTCCAACATTAGAAAATGTTGAATTTCAATTAGAAGACGGAACATTTGTACCGGAACACTTTCACGTTACCGAAGTAGGTCAAATTATTAAAAATTTCATTGATTGTGGTGGAGTAACTCGTGCAGAGAATACTGTAAACTTCCAGTTGTGGAATGCAGATGATTATGAGCACAGACTAAAACCCGGCAAGCTATTACATATCATCGAGCTATCAGAAACAAAACTGAATATCGGTGATCACGAGATTGAAGTAGAGTATCAAAGCGGAACCATTGGAAAATTCGGATTAGATTTCAATGGCAAGAATTTTGTTTTAACGAACAAAACTACAGCTTGTTTAGCACAAGATGCTTGCGGTATTCCTAGTCTAGCGCAAGTGAGCGAATCAAAATCCAATAGCTGTGCACCAGGATCAGGCTGTTGTTAATCAAAATACGATTATGAACACAAAATTAGTAAATACAGTTACGGATATACTAAAATTAGAAATCAATCAAGGGCGCAAAGCTACTTTGCAGCCCTTGATTGACTATATCCAAGGTAAATTTACAGATGGATTAGATATCAACATCAATTTTATCTGTACGCACAATTCACGTAGAAGTCACTTGTCTCAAGTATGGGCACAAATAGCGGCGACACACTACCAGATACCTAGAGTTATATGTTATTCAGGTGGTACCGAAGAAACAGCTATGTTTCCTAAAGTTGCAGAAACATTTGAAAAAGCAGGAATCGAGGTAATTACCATTTCCGAAGGTGCTAATCCGGTATATGCACTCAAATATGATAAAAATGCGTTGCCGATAATAGGTTTCTCTAAAAAATACGATGCAGCATTCAATCCTCAATCCAACTTTGCTGCCGTCATGACCTGTTCACAAGCAGACGGTGGTTGTCCATTTATTGCAGGTGCTGAGAAACGCATACCTATTACCTTTGAGGATCCTAAAATCTCAGACAATACAGACCAACAAGATCAGGTCTATAATCGTAGAAGTTTAGAAATAGCCTCAGAAATGTTTTATGTCTTTTCACAAATTAAATAAAGAATAGTGATGGAAGTAAGAATGAAGTTTTTAGACCGATACTTAACCTTATGGATCTTTTTGGCGATGGGATTAGGGGTGTTAATAGGGAATTTATTTCCGGGAATTTCTAACGTGATGGATTCACTATCAGTTGGAACCACCAATATCCCATTAGCTATTGGTCTAATCATCATGATGTATCCTCCGTTGGCTAAAGTAAATTATAATCTTTTGCCTCTCGCGTTTAAGGATAAAAAGGTGCTTAGCTTATCACTTATCTTAAACTGGCTTGTTGGTCCTATCTTGATGTTTATACTAGCAGTGATATTCTTAAGAGACGAACCAGACTATATGGTCGGATTAATTCTTATTGGTCTCGCACGATGTATTGCTATGGTCATTGTATGGAATGATCTTGCGAAAGGAAATAGAGAGTATGCCGCGCTTCTAATTGCCTTAAACAGTATTTTTCAAATCGTATTTTACAGCTTTTTTGTTTGGTTGTTTATCAATGTATTGCCGACTTATTTTGGTTTTGCTGAATATTCCGTTTCAATAGAGATGAGCGAAGTCATTAAAAGCGTACTCATCTATTTAGGAATTCCTTTTTTAGCCGGATTTTTAAGTCATAAATATCTTTCTAAAATAAAAGGTGAGAATTGGTATACCCGTAAATTTATACCCTTTATATCACCATTTACCCTGTATGCTTTGCTATTCACCATTGTGTTAATGTTTAGCCTAAAAGGGGAGCAAATTGTACAACTACCTATGCAGGTTCTGAAAGTTGCTATTCCGTTAGTGATTTATTTTGTATTGATGTTCTTTATCAGTTTTTTCATGAATAAGTCCATGAATGTAGCCTATGATAAGAATGCCGCAATATCCTTTACCGCTACGGGCAACAACTTCGAATTAGCCATTGCAGTAGCGATAGCCGTATTCGGAATACATTCTCCACAAGCATTTGTGGGGGTTATTGGTCCATTGATTGAAGTACCAGTCTTAATCCTGTTAGTACGTGTCAGCCTTTGGCTTAAAAAGAAATATTACAGTTAAACTTTATTGCTCAGTAAGGCAGGGACTTCCAAAAAGGTAAATCCCTGTTTTTTTTAATTATATAAGTTGTTTTTCTGGTATTGACATATCAATATATACATACTTAATGACATTAAAAGCTTTAGATTTTTTGTACTGTATGGAATAGTAATCGTTTAAATGGGTGAAATGAAAATTTACGATGTAATAGTTATTGGTGGTGGGCAAAGTGCCCTTGCTTGTGGATATTTTTTAAGACGCACTGGTTTAAATTATATGCTACTCGACGAGCAAAGGCAGTCTGGCGGAGCATGGAATCATGGATGGGAATCATTGACCCTATTCTCCCCAGCACAATTTAGTTCATTACCTGGATGGCTCATGCCAGAATCTCAGGGTAAATTCCCATTCAGAAAAGAAACAATTGATTATCTAGAAAAGTATGAGAATAAATATAATATACCAACAACTAGATCGGTTAAGGTTCAATCGGTAGAAAGAACCCAAGAAGGATTTAAACTTCAAACATCAGATGGTGAGTACTTTGCGAAAGCAGTGGTTTCAGCAACTGGTACTTGGTCTGCACCATTTATTCCGGATGTAAAAGGAAAGGAATTATTTAAAGGTCTACAAGTACATTCTGCTCATTACAGAAGTCCTGAGATTTTTAAGGATAAAAAAGTACTAATTGTAGGAGGTGGTAATTCTGGAGCACAATTACTTGCTGAAATATCCAAAGTAGGACAAACCGAATGGTCTACACTTGAAAATCCTAGTTTTCTTCCTGATGAAGTAGACGGTCGTGTGCTATTTGATACTGCAACAGCAATGTATAATGCCCAAAAAGAAGGGAAAACATTGGATACAAACACCTATAATTTGTCAAATATTGTAATGGTACCATCAGTTGTCGAAGCAAGAAGAAGAAATGTTTTATATAGCAAAGGTCGTATAAATTCCATAACAGCTACCGGTGTTGAATGGGAAACTGGAGAAGAGGAAAAGTTTGATGCCATAGTTTGGTGTACTGGTTTTAGGTATGCCACCCAACATCTCGATAACTTAGGTATTACCGATCCGAACGGCCGAGTTGAAACAACAGGAACTAGAGCAAATAGAGTTTCTGGACTTTGGCTAGTAGGATATGGAAATTGGACAGGCTTTGCATCTGCCACACTTATTGGAGTTGGAAGATCAGCTAAGAATACAGTAAACGAAATTAAGGAATACTTGGCTACTACAAGGTAAACCTATTATCCGTAAATGAATAACGAGATGTATCAGAATACAATTTTTTTTGACTTTGACCCCCCCCAAAAAAAAACCTCTTTTGATGCAAATCCGTTAAGAAATCATACTGTAAGGGTCGACCTGTGTCTCGATCCAAATAATGTAATAAATCTATTTTATCCAGCGCCCAACCCTGCCTGTTTCCTGTGGCCAAAATTATTGTGTAATAATAAACCCACCCCACATTTTTTATTAAAATTATTTGTCTTTTAATGCTGGAGGCGTTACTTATTGAAAAATATTTTTAAACGATTTTCGTTACATCGCACACTAAAATATCTATCAGCCATTGGAAACTCTTTCAATGACTTTTTTAAAACCGTCTGTATCAGTACCAATTAATAAATAACTCGAAAAACCAATATCCAAGAGTGTCTTACCAATTTTCTCATTGTCAATATCACTATGCGCAATAAGTTTAATGCTAGGGTATTTTGTTTTGAATTCTTGAAGTTGTTTCAATACATTTTTATCGTAGAAATCAAGGTCGATAATACAAGCTGCGGGAAGTTCTTTTAATGCTGATAATTGAGATAGTCCGTCTTCAATAGACTCTAATCTGAATAATATTTCATATCCGGAAGTTGAGAGGTCTCTACTAATAACATCTATAATCGGGCTTTTATCGTTGATAAAGGCGAGGGTGTTTTTTTTTTGTGCTGTACCAGTTTCCATATCATACCTTTTTTAAGTTGATGTAGCCCTGCAAAAAAAATAAAGCGCAGGCAACTACACTTACACCGACATTGAGGCACTGGTATACCCGACAACGAATAAGCGAGCGCCCACGCCTATGGCATGAGCGTTCTTCCTTATTGTCCCGTTGTCTTAAAAATTACCAGTTTTCAATGTGGGACTTAAAGTAAAAACACTTTAAGATTTTTCTATATGTTCCTACAAATATACTAAAGTCGTTCTGATACGAAAACACAATCTGAATAAAAATTGGTTATATATGGTCGGTATTATTGGATATGTAGTTCTGCTCCAAGACTGTCAGAATATCACTTTCCTTGTAGATGATCTTTCCCCCTATTTGTATATACGGTAGGATTTTATCATCTCTGTATTGCTGTAAAGTTCGTTTGCTGATATGGAGCAGTTCGCATACATCTTCGCCAGAAAGGTATATTTCTCCTTTCATTACAGGACGGTAGTTGTTCAATATTTCTTCGATACGATTTTTCAACTGCATGATCAGCTCCTGATGAGCAATGATTTCTTCCGCTTCATTTGTCAGTAAGCCCATTGTTGTTTGTATTGTACGGCTGACCAGCTTCGAGCAAAACTTGTACGTCCGAGCGTTTATAATAATTCTTACGATTCAATTTGGAATAAGGCAATAAGCCTTTGTCTTTATAAGTCTGTAATGTCCGTTTGGTAATGTTCATCATCAAACACACTTCCTGGTTATCCAACCATTTCTCTTCTTTGAAAATTGGAGTATATTTCCTTGAGGCATTTTCGGTCAATTCCAAAAGTTCCCTTAGCTCATTCTTCATTTCATCCAATGCGGACTTCTGTATTGCAATCACTTCCATTTTTGCTAAATTTTGCGGTGGAAATCTAATTTATAAAGGCTTTCTAAGGGATTGTGAAATGTGGTATTGAATGGCTTTGAAAGGCGGTATTTGGCAGTTTACTTTTGCTAAAAATAGAATAGTCCAAAAGGCTATCCGATATTAAAATCATTGTGAATAATAAAAATTAACGTTGTGCAGGCTGTTCGGTTTTTACTTCGGATTGTTTATTCTCCTTATCTTTCTTCATCTGAGCATATGTCCAAAAGCAAATAATACCTACAATAATCAAGGCATAGGCAAGCCACTTACCGATACGCTCTATAAGACGAATAAATACAGATGACTCGAAGCTTGAAAAGCCCTCAGCACCTAGGGCATTACGCCTGTAGAACTTTCTGCGGTTTATCCAATAGATAAGTCCTATTCCAATAATAGTAATAATAATACCAAATACTAGTTGAGCCGTAACTGTATCCATATGTTTTAAGTTTATAATTCAAGTAAATTTAAACAAAATCATTCATACACTGAAAGTTGAAAAGCAAAAAACCGACCTGCATAATTGCATACAGGTCGGTTTTTATTTTATTCAAGTATTTCTAATTACTACTGTTAAAGTCAAAGCTTAGTTGCTTTTCATTTCCAAAGCTGTCCGAAATCACAACCTCAAAAGATTGTGATACGGTGGAATTTGAGGTGTAATACAACCTGAAATGCTCCGCCTGTAATGGGTATAAATCATTCGGTAGGTACGGAGGTTCATCGTAATAACGAAGCGTACCTTTTCCGTCAAATTGAAAGTAGCGCAGATAGTATTGCGTGTTGCTGTAATTCCCTGTACGCTGTATAGTAAGACGTATTTCTACTGTCTGCCCGTTAGCTACATCTTTGGGAACTGGCATCACGTTTACCTCAAAAGGAAAATCGTTCTGAATTTCGAGGTCGTCATCCTTATTACAAGATACCAAGGTAACCGAAGCCGTGAGGATTGCCAGCATTACATATATCGGGCTTAATCCTATCCTTAATTTATTAAAAATTGCTATCATTATTTTCGTTTTTAAAAGTTAAATCGTAATCCTAGACCAGCTGATGGTCGGAACTGTTGCATATCTGTACCCCATAATACTTTTGTACGACCTTGCAGGACGATTACAAATCGGTCAGACAAGTAGGTCTCAAAAGACAATCGTCCGCCAGCTCCGTAAATGAAGTTGTCTTCATTCAAAATCTTTGCTCCGTCATACAACATTGCTTCACCACGGTTAATGGTTTCGTAACCAACTACGCCTGTAATTGCTGCATTCAGTGCAATGTTTTTACGAGCATCGCCTAACAAGAATAAACTGTAACCGCCCTCTGCCGTGTAGGTTTCCTGCGCTATGCGGAGGTCTTTGTAGTTGTGGTATTGGTGCGTGTATTCCAACGCCCAAAGTTGGTAGTTGCCGTTTTTACCATTCACGGTCATTCCAAGACTGATGTAATAATCATTGCCAATCTTGTCATCAGATAATACGCCTGTGCTTATTTCCAATCCTTTTTGTTTGGGCAACATTCGTTGTGCCTGTGTAACCGTGATGGTCATCAAGATGAGCATCACGGTATAGATATATTTTTTCATTGTTATAATTTAAAAGGTTATTAAAATTTCAGGTGCATATCGTCAATCAAACGAGCTTTGATTAAATCCGAATTTTCTACTTGAAGCGTTTGATGTCTACCACCGTTTTTCTCAAAAATTTCAATCAGTAAAATTTTGTCATCGGCAATGGTAAATTGGTCTAAAAGGAACACGTTTTGTTCGGTCGATTTACCATTAATACCGTCCAATGGTTTATAAGTTCTCAGCGGTATCATCGGACGTTCCTGTACCACGGTACGTTTGGCTATCTTTTTGTCCAGCACTTTAAAATTGATAAAATCAATCTGAAAAGGCACGTTGGTACGGTTTCTTACTTCCGTGTTGAAATAATATTTGCCGTTGTGGATGTAGATTCCTTTCAGGATAAACTGAATACCGAAACTCTTGGCTCCAATATGTTTTACAATGCGCTTGTTGTTTTTATAGATCGTTTCTAATAACAAGCCTGCCAGTGATGGCGAATTGTTGCCCAACTCTTCAAAAAGCACATCGTTTCCGCCCGCTTTGTCCACTGCCTTTTGCATGGTCAAAAGATCATAGCTCAACACATCGGGATACCCACTGTAATGCACATTGAAACTGTAAAAACATCCGTCATTGGTAATGACCGAAAAATTAGTTTCGGATTCAAAATCCCTAACCGATGCTTTCACACGCAATACATTTTCGGCATCTTCTGCTTTTCCTGCGATGAGGTATTCACTTCCTAAATCGACGTATCTAATACCCGTTGGAAAAATTAGATGGGAAGTTTTGTCGTAAGTAACTTCCATTTGGTAAGGTTCTATTTTGCCTAAAGCAAGTGGAGTTCTTATGCTATTCTGTGCAAAAGAAGGTACGGCAAAGCCGATCATCAGGGCGATTGCCCAAAAGGTTTTTAAATGATTTTTCATTGTAATGAATTTTATTGTTAATTGTAATGAAGCGTGTTCCGTTGCACGGAACAGGTTTCATCGTTTTTAAATTTTTATGTTGAATATTATTTTTTAGTAACCAGGAATACTTGATGTCCTGCCTTTAGGGTCACTTTTGGTGTTTTTACTTTTTTGGCGAAATAGCCCGAAATCCCCTGTACCACGCCACGGCTCAAATCAGCAGCTACTTGCTGTCCTGCCGATTGTGTAAGCATTACGCTTGTTCCCGTATTCTGGCTCATATTACCCGCCATTTCGGTCAGCGCATTCATTTCTGGTGAATACGGTACGTATAAACCTTGCTGTCCATCCAGATCGTAAATGGTGATATCCACTGGAATGATGTTGCCTTCCAATTCTATGGAAGTAATTTTTAGCTGTAACCGACCTGTTTGAAATTTGGCATTAGCGGTTACGATTGTTCCTTTGGGAATGGTGCGATTAGGTGTTTGTGCTGATTCTAGCAAGCGCAAACGAACGCCTGTTTCGCCAACAACCGTTTGTTCATCGTGTACGCAGGCTTTGATACTGTTTTTCGGTTGTACCACCTGCTCTGTAGAACCTGCTGTATAAAAACCCCGGTTACGGGTTTCGCTCCAATCGGCTAGAAAAGCACTGTCGGTAGGCTCACGGTACAAGGCTGAAACGGTGTTCTTTCTTGATGAGGTAAAGGATACAAATTGCTCCTTTTGTGTTGAACCCGTTGTCGCTGGAGCAATGCTTTTAGCAGGTGCAGCTTCTGTCGAATTTGTTCCTGTTGGCAAATACTTTGCCGCCATTTGGTAGGATTTCTCCATAAGGGAAAGCTGGTCATCTAATGTTGGAACAGGTGGTACATCCTTTTCCGCTAATTGCTCTTTTAATTCGTCCACTTGTTTACGGAGTTCCATCGTTTCCGAGTTGTCATCTTGATAAAAAGAACCCAGTGTACTTTGCATATTTCGGTAACTACTTAATGCAGGATTGCCAGATCTTCCTGAATTTTTGCCCGGACTGTAATCATAACCTTCCTCTTCTTCGGGAAATTCGTCAATCGGCTCGTCCTTGTCTTCGGTATTCCAATAATCCGAAAGCGTAGTTAAAGCATTGCGTTTTTCCTGGTCCTTGCGTTCCAACATTTCCAATTCATAAGCCTTGCCTTTATCAGCAGGCATTCCTGCACCCGTTGCTTGTGGGACAGCATCGTTCAAACCAATATTTTCGATTTCCTTCAAACCTTTGGATGGTTTAAATATGAGGTACATACAACCCAAGAAAACCACACTCATTAAACCAAAGATGAGCGGTTTTTTAAGCTTGTCCATTTTGTTCTGTGTACGGTCTTGCAGTACATCGGCGGTATCTTTCGGGCTTCCCTCGGTTACTCGAACAACCGACTTTTTGTTCTCATTTTCTTTCATATAACTTGTTTTTAAAAATTGTTGTTAATGTGTCCCGCAATTTTGCAGGGCTTTCGTTCTTTTTGAGAATAGGGTTTTCGATATGCTCGATGTGCATATCGTTACGGGATTTTGCTGTATCGTACCATACTTTGAAAACGACACCTACGGTAAGCAGTAAATACGCCGTGAAGAAATACAAGGTGTATCGGTACTGTTTGCGTAGCGGTAACCTCCGCCAACGATTGTCCAGCTTGTCAAAATACCTGTCCATATTTGTTCTTAATTTTTTCATACCCGAAATTTTAGCGTTCAATCACTTCGATATCCTTGTTTTCAAGCACCGCAAATTTTTCGATATTGAACCCCTGTGGATTGTTGTCTGAACGGACAGAGTTTACCAGATAGCAGGAAGTAATCAGGTTTCGTTTGGTTACATTGCTCGAACGGATAATGAATTGTTTGGCGTAGGCACGTACCGAATACGGATAGGTATCAAAATTGCAAACCACACTATCCACTTCGATGCGTTGCTGTACGTTTCCGGATATGATACGGCTGTAATAGCCCTTTTCCGAAAGGTCTTTGTAATAGTCAAAAGCCGATTTGTCCGCAAGGTTGAAAGCTCGTTTCATGTTGCTTTCAATGGCATTTTTGTCGGGTGCTAAAGTGAAAAAGAGTTCGTGAAAGCGCTTGACGTGTTCCCTTGCCTCGACTGGTCGGTTGATACTTGCATCTTGTGCTAAAGCCAACATCAATGATTTGCCATTGTCCAAGACATATACTTTTTCTCGCTGTTGCTCCGCAAAGCGGTAGGATTTCCACACGGAAAATCCTACAACACTTATGCAGAGTACGGCAAATACAAGGGCGTACAGCCTGATTTGGCGAAAACTATTTTCAATATTTCTTAATGTTTTAAATTCCATTTTCTTGAATGATTAGTTGTTATATCTTATTTTTTTAGAAGCTGACCTCCAATGTTGCCAGCAGCCGAACCTGCGCCCGCACTTGCGACATTCCCAGCTTTCATAGCCGCTTGGTTTACATTGCGTGTAAAGTTCCCTGCGCCACCAGCTTGGATAACCCAACCTGTTACCGTCGGAATGGTAAAGTATCCCACGATGCCGATAATCATAAAAATGACGTAAACCGTATTTGAGGTGTCGGGAATGAAAATCGGATCGGCAAGCATCTCAATATCTTTTTCGATGATGAGGGATTGAATCTTGGCAAGCATCGCACTGAACAGATCAGCGACTGGCAACCATAAATAAACACTGATGTATCGGGTGAGCCATTGCGTGAGTGTCGATTGGAAACCATCCCATACCGATATTGCAAAAGCGATGGGGCCGAGTATGGATAGTACAATCAAAAAAAATGTCCGTATGGTGTCAACGACTAATGCAGCCGCTTGAAACAATATTTCTAACAAATTGCGAAACCAATTCTTAACAGTTTGTTCTGTTTCATAAGAAAATCGATCCAAATACATTCCGGACATCGTAACCAAATCGGAAGGTGACCAACCCAATTCTTCGAGTTTTTTATCGAACTCTTCATTTGATACCAAATAAGCAGTTTCGGGATCTCGCAACATCGCTTCTCGTTCCAACAGGTCTTTTTTTACTTGCAAATCATTTAGATCAAGCACCTGATTTTCGAGAATAGCGTGCGTACCTTGTACCACAGGGCTTAATACGGCATTGATGGTTCCCAGAACCATGGTTGGAAAAAACATGATGCAAAGTCCCAAAGCAAAGGGGCGAAGTAGCGGGTACATATCGATTGGTTCTGCTCGACTGAGTGCCTGCCATACTTTGATGGCGACATAGAACAAAGCACCCAATCCTGCGACTCCTTTAGCCACTGCCGCCATATCGGCGGACAGTGGCATCATCTCGTCATACAAGGAACGTAGTACTTCGTGAAGATTATTGAATTCCATAACTACCAGTATTTTTGATTGGAGGTTCCATACAGCTCAAGTACCCTTTGGGTATTGTTCTGTTTCTTTGCTCTTAGAATGCTGACGGAGATATTCTTATTGGTGTAGTAGCGTACCAGGCTGTGGTATTCTTTTACTTCGTTATACACTTTATCAATAATATCCATACGCTCTTTATCATTTAGCGATAGGCTAGATGAGCTTACAATCTGTTTGAGTTCTTTCAGTAGCTCCGTACTTTCATTCAGCAATGCCGAATAACCGTTAGCAATCGCAGCCAATTCCTGCGCAGAAAAGTTTGGGTCATTCATCATCTTACCGAAATTCTGAACGTACATTTCGGACACATCACCGACAAGTAATACGGTCTGCTGCACCTTACGGGCGTCTTTCACCAGATTGTTTACCGCTTGTAGTTTGTCGTAATATTCTTTACCCTGGTTGTACATCTTTTCCACCTCTTTGAAGTTTTTAACGACATTGGATACCGTGGAGGAAGTTTGTATGATTTCATTGGCGCTGTTCAGGATACCCGATGCCAGATTTACTGGATCGGTGACTACAAATTGTGCTTTCGCTGATGGTGCTACGGCAAGCATAAGTGCCGTACACACCAAATACATGATTTTTTTCATTGTTTTAAAATTTTAAACTGAGCTTTTGCGAGCTCATCGTTAGATAATTGTTACTGATTTGATTTCTCTCGCCTTTGCATGGCGATACGTTTAATGGCGAGTTCTACGTTTCCGCCGAGTTCAGAAGCTAATTGCATCACTTCCATTTTTTCGGTTTCTTCGGTGGTGTAGGAAAAATATTCCTCCAAACTAACTTCTGTGGCATAGACGGCGGAATGTGTACCGCCTAAGCCAATCCATACTTCTTTGTATAATCGTGAGGGATCGTTGTTCATATTAATGGAAAGTACCTGTGCTTTTTCCTTATCTGTAAGTCCAAGCATGGCTTGTATCTCATCAAACTTGTTCATGTACTTGCGCTGATCGAGCAGGATTTTACAGTCGGAATTGTTGATGATACTTTCTTTTACAATCGGTGATTGGATGATGTCATCCACTTCTTGAGTTACCACAATGGCTTCACCAAAGAACTTCCTAACGGTTTTAAACAAATATTTTATGTATTCCGCCATACCCTCTTTGGCAATGGCTTTCCAAGCTTCTTCAATCAGGATGAGTTTTCGGATACCTTTGAGCCTGCGCATCTTGTTGATAAAAACCTCCATAATGATGATCGTCACAATGGGAAATAAAATTTTGTGATCTTTTATCGCATCAATTTCGAAAACAATGAAGCGTTTAGAAAGCAGGTCGAGTTGCTTATTGGAGTTCAATAAGTAATCATATTCGCCTCCTTTGTAATAAGGTTCGAGTACGTTAAGAAAGTTAGCAATGTCAAAATCTTTCTCACGAACTTGTTTTTCCTCCAATACTTTGCGGTAATCTCCTTTTACATATTCATAAAAACCATTAAAAGAAGGGAATTCACTATGCTGTTTAATACGGTCGATGTAACCACTTACAGCATTGGACAATGCTACTTCTTCCGAACGAGTTGGCGGTTCATCATCACGCTTCCATAAAGTCAAGATGAGCGTTTTGACACTTTCCCTTTTTTCAATATCGAACACACCGTCGTCGGTATAGAATGGATTAAAAGCAATCGGGTTGTCTTCGGTATAAGTAAAATACACACCGTCTTCGCCTTTGGTCTTACCCTTAATCAGCTCGCATAATCCTTGATAAGAATTACCTGTATCGACAAGCAACACGTGTGCACCTTGCTCATAATATTGACGTACCATGTGGTTGGTGAAGAACGATTTTCCTGAACCCGATGGTCCCAATATAAATTTGTTCCGATTGGTGATAATCCCACGTTTCATCGGTAAATCCGAAATATCCAAATGGATGGGCTTTCCTGTCAAACGATCCGCCATTTTGATACCGAACGGAGAAGGCGAATTGTGGTAATTGGTTTCTTCCGTAAAAAAGCACAAGGCAGGCTCTATAAACGTATAGAAACTTTCTTCACTTGGAAAATCAGCGGCATTACCCGGCATTCCTGCCCAATACAAAGTAGCTACGTCGGTCGTGTTATGACGAGGTTTGCATTCCATTAATGCCAATGCACTACCGCAATCGTTCTTCAATTGTTTAAGCTCTGCTGGATCTTCCGACCAGGCCATAATGTTGAAATGTGCTCGAATAGAAGAAAGTCCGAACGAATGTGCTTCGTTCAGATACTTTTCGATCCACTCTTTGTTGATTTGGTTGGCACGACTGTACCGAGCCAAAGAGTGCATATTCCGTGCGGACTTCTCAAACTTTTGGAGATTAGCTTCGCTATTATCCAAAAATAAATATTGGTTGTAAATATGATTACAGCTTAACAACAATCCCACAGGAGCAGCGAAAGACAAACGGCAATCGCTTCGGTCGGTCGATAGTTTCTCAAAACGGGTATCTGCTGAAACCGCTGTAGGCAAGTCATCTGTATCGGACAAGGTGTGCAGACTTAATCTTTTGTTTCCAATACGGACTTCCTCAGCCCCAAGCGCAATGTCTTGCATCGGTGTACCGACTTCTCTAGAAAGGGTAAGGTATTGTTCCAGCAATCCTTGCTTTTCATCCGTGCCGATAATGTCATCTTCGGTGAGGCGTTTTAGGCTTACAAAACCACTATCGTTCACGATACGCTCAAACTGCGCCACGGTTTCCATAAAATGGTGGATCGCTTCCTTATCCCTGATTTCTTTCGGGATCAACGTGCCTTTGCAAAGCGAACTAAAGTTACTCTGCATCCGCATCCGATCTTTGGTGGTTTTGGTTAGGAAGAGGTAGCAGTAATGGTTTAGAAACGGTCGCTCGTTGAAATGGCGTTGATAGGATTTAGCTAAAAAACTTTGATCTTCCTTTGCTAAATCAGGTGCGTAGTTCTCTTTGATGTACCAATCCTGTTTGTGGATAACCGTAAAATCTGGCAAGGTCTTGATCGCTTTATGCCAAGCAGAATGAATGGCTTCATATTCCGCAGAAGCGACCGTAAACAGTTCGGGCAAACGAACTTCAAAGCAGGCGGTAATGTCCGCATCTTTCGATAAGATACAGTTGTTTTCTACTGCCAACAATGGAAATTTGCTTTCCAATGTGGCTGTTTTGGCTACAT
>Ga0209075_1001155_pt1 | contig 25306 bp, 20 predicted proteins | sample Stecom2011_FD_187523 | JGI IMG/M metagenome (GOLD analysis project Ga0209075, IMG submission 187523) | Agricultural soil microbial communities from Utah to study Nitrogen management - Steer compost 2011 (SPAdes) (version 2) | ecosystem: Environmental > Terrestrial > Soil > Agricultural land...
TGCTGCATACCGACGATGCCGGAGAGAACTGGAGTCTTCAGCTAACTGGAACCGATGCTTCAAAGCTGGCTATTGAGAGTAAGGAAGATCAAGTTGCCGCCATGGAAGAGCGCATCGAAGAGGCGCCTGAATCCGAAAAGGCAGATCTCGAATGGGCAATGGATGATCTGATGTTTGTCATAGAAAACATGCAGTCAGACCTGGATATCGGCCCGGTAAACCCGTTGCTTGGTGTCTGGTTTGAAGATGATCAACACGGTTTTGTCGTAGGTGCCTATGGCATGATCCTGCGCACGGAAGATGGCGGTCGTACCTGGAGTGACTGGGCATCGCAGATTCAGAACGCCCAGAACTTCCACCTCAACAGCATTGCTCGTATTACTGGCGGAGCGCTTGTGATCGTAGGAGAGGCTGGGCAAATCCACGTTTCTGTGGATGGTGGAGACACCTGGGAGCGGCGAGAAAGTCCTTATGAGGGCTCGCTGTTCGGAGTGATAGGAACAGGACAGGTTAACGAACTCCTGGCCTTTGGCCTGCGTGGCAACATGCTTTTTTCAGCCGATTTGGGAAAGACTTGGCGGATGGTACCTAACAGCGCAGGCGCTACGCTTAACGATGGCTCAGTGGCCGATGACGGCCGGATAACTCTGGTTGGAAATGGTGGTGCGGTGCTGATGAGCACCAATGGCGCAGAGTCATTTCGTGAACACTTCCGGAATGATCGGGCAGGCATTATGAGCGTTGTTCCGGTCTCGGGAACCAATCTTCTTGTCGTGGGTGAAAGCGGCGTGAAAATCACCGACGCGCGCGGAAAGAACCTTCAATAACGCCCTGATGTGGCAACAACCGAAAAAATAATAGAGGGGCTTTTGAATGTCCAACCCGAACCATGACAGGGGTGAACACTACCTGACAACGCCTAAGGCAGAACCGTTTCTGGAGCGCCTGATTTTCAATAATCGGGCCGTAATCCTTATTGGCTTCCTGCTGTTGACGGTGTTTTTGGGCTATAACGCTGTAAAAATCCAGCCGGATGCGAGTTTTGAGCGAATGATCCCGCTTGAGCACCCGTATATCATCAATATGCTGGATCACCGGAACGACCTGGAAAACCTTGGCAACTTTGTACGTATTGCTGTGGAAACCAAAACCGGTGATATCTTTTCTGCGGAGTACATGGAAACTCTGAAGCAGATCACCGATGAGGTTTTTTATCTTAACGGTGTGGACCGCTCGGGCCTGAAAACCCTGTGGACGTCAAACGTTCGATGGGTAGAGGTCACGGAGCAGGGCTTCCAGGGCGGCAACGTTATTCCCGATGACTACGATGGCTCGCCGGCAAGTCTGGAAAATCTTCGCCAGAACATACTTCGTTCTAATGAAGTGGGGCGGCTGGTATCAGATAACTTCCGATCCACGATTGTGTATGCACCTCTGTATGAAAAGAATCCTGAAACCGGGGAGCCTCTGGATTACGCAACGTTTTCCCGGGATCTGGAAGAGAAAATACGGACCAAGTACGAAGCGCAAAACCCGAACATAAAAATTCATATCGTCGGTTTTGCTAAAAAAGTTGGCGACCTGATTGAGGGTATTGGGTCGATAGCCTGGTTTGCTGGCATTACCATTCTACTGACAACCCTGCTGTTGTTCTGGTACTCCCGCTGCATCACCGGCACGTTGGTGCCTGTGTTCACCTCGATTGTTGCGGTGTTCCTGCAGTTAGGAGCCTTGAGGCTTTTGGGATACGGGCTCGACCCTTATTCGGTACTCGTGCCGTTCCTTGTATTTGCCATTGGTATCAGTCACGGCGTACAAATTGTAAATGCCATGGCGGTAGAAGCGGCGAAAGGCTTTGATGCTGTAACTGCTGCTCGCCTGGCATTCCGGGCGCTTTATATTCCGGGCATGTTGGCGCTGGTTTCCGATGCGTTTGGCTTCCTCACACTGTTCTTCATCGAAATTGATGTTATTCGGGATCTGGCCATTGCGGCCGGCTTGGGTGTGGCTTTTGTTATCATCACCAACCTGGTGCTCCACGTACTGATCATGTCTTACCTTGGTATTTCCAAGGGTGGCGTGCGCCACGTGCAGAATCACGGCGAAAAGCAGGATCGCAAATGGCGCCTGATGTCCTACTTTGCGCACCCCGGTGTCGCTCCAATTTCACTGCTTATTGCTGTGGTTGGTCTGGGTCTTGGCCTCTACTACAAGCAGGACCTTAAAGTTGGGGATCTGGATCAGGGCGCTCCTGAGCTTCGTGCCGACTCGCGCTACAACCTGGATAATGCCTACATCATCGACAACTACTCTACGAGTGCCGATGTATTGGTTGTGATGGTGAAAACTCCAGAAGAGCAGTGCACCCAGTACAATGTGTTACGTGCTATGGATTCACTGCAGTGGGAGCTTCAAAACACTCCTGGCGTTCAATCCTCTGCTTCGCTTGCTGACGTGTCCAAAATCGTTACCAAGGCTTTGAACGAGGGGAACTGGAAGTGGTATGAAATTTCCCGCAACCAGACCATCATCAACGCATCCATCCGTGAGGCGCCGTCCGGCCTTATCAACACCACGTGTAGCCTGACGCCTGTGCTGGTTTTTCTTGAAGACCACAAGGCAGAGACCCTGGAGACAGTGGTTGAGCGGGTGGAAGAATTTGCCAACAATAACAGTAATGATGAACACACGTTCCTGCTTGGCGCCGGTAACGCTGGTGTTGAAGCGGCTACCAACGAGGTTATCGCCAACGCCAAGGATATGATGCTAATCCTGGTTTACAGTGTGGTGAGCTTGCTGTGCTTTGCGACCTTCCGTTCTGTGAGAGCTGTGCTGTGTATTGTTGTCCCGTTAGGGCTGACATCGATTCTTTGTGAAGCGATCATGGCCGTGTCGGGTATTGGTATCAAGGTGGCAACCCTTCCGGTTATAGCACTTGGTGTAGGTATCGGTGTGGATTACGGTATCTATATTTACAGCAAGCTTGAGAAGTATCTGCTGGATGGCAAACCACTTCAGGAAGCTTACTTCGAAACTCTGCGTTCAACCGGTAAGGCCGTTATGTTTACCGGTGTTACACTTGGGCTTGGCGTAGTGACCTGGATCTTCTCGCCAATCAAGTTCCAGGCAGATATGGGCTTCTTGCTGTTCTTCATGTTCCTCTGGAATATGATTGGCGCAATCTGGCTGCTTCCTGCGCTTGCGCGATTCTTGCTACGGCCAGATCAAATGGTCGCCAAGGCTCGTGCTGCCAAATAGGAATGTCTACAACAAAAAAGCCCGCTTATGCGGGCTTTTTTGTTGTCCACTCAACTGGTTAGCGTGCTACCTCAAGCTTTATTTATGACGCAAAGTGGTCTATGTTCTATGGTGAGCGTGACACTTGCCCCCGTGCTCAGGCGGGCAGTTGATTACAACGATGATAATAAGGAATGATTCATATGACACTGAAACTTAAAGCCTCTGCATTTGCTATTGCTGCGGCTGTTACCTTGGGTGCTGCTTCTACCGCTGTTTCTGCGCAGGAGCAACGCTTTGTTACTATCGGAACCGGTGGTGTTACCGGTGTTTATTATCCGGCGGGTGGTGCTATTTGCCGCTTGGTCAATATGGATCGCAAAGAACACGGCATCCGCTGTTCCGTTGAGAGCACCGGCGGTTCTGTATACAACCTGAACGCAATCCGCCAAGGTGAGCTGGATCTTGCAGTTGCCCAGTCTGATTGGCAGTACCACGCATTTAACGGCACCAGCCAGTTCAAAGACGACGGCCCTAACAAGAAGCTTCGTGCTGTGTTCTCACTGCACCCTGAACCGTTCACCGTGGTGGCCAGCAAAGGCTCAGGCATCAAGAACTTTGAAGACCTTGCCGGTAAGCGCGTTTCTGTGGGTAACCCGGGCTCAGGCCAGCGTGCCACAGCCGAAGTGCTGATGAATGAAATGGGCTGGACCATGGATAAGTTCTCGCTGGCAGCTGAGCTCAAAGCGGCTGAGCAGTCCCAAGCCCTGTGCGATGGCAACATCGATGCATTCTTCTACACCGTGGGCCACCCATCTGGTGCTATCAAAGAAGCAACTACGTCTTGCGACAGCGTACTGGTAAATGTGTACAACGACTCCGCTAAAAAGCTGATCGATGACAACCCGTATTACCGGAAAGCCGTTATCCCGGGAGGCATGTATCGTGGCTCTGATAACGACGTAACCACCTTTGGTGTTGCAGCAACCTTCGTATCGTCAACGGATGTGCCCGACGACGTAGTATATGAAGTGGTTAAGGCAGTATTCGAGAACTTTGACAGCTTCAAGCGTTTGCACCCTGCATTCGCGAATCTGAACAAGAGTGAAATGGTAGCTGATGCTTTGAGTGCTCCGTTGCACCCAGGTGCGGCTAAGTACTACAAGGAAGCTGGCCTGATCGAATAATTCGATCCCAAGCACTTGAGTTGGCTGCGGGCAATCCCTGCCCGCAGCTTTAATTTTTCTATCGTTTCCCTCTGACAGGATTCTGCTATGACCAATAGCGACCCGAGAGCCGGGGATGGCATCGATAAGCAGAAGGTAGAGGAGTTTCTTCAAACCGAATCCGGTGGAAGGGCTGCAACTGGATCTGCTGCGATCATCCTTTTTGGTGTTCCTTTGCTCTGGTCTCTTTTCCAGCTTTGGATAGCATCACCACTACCCTATATTTTCGAATTTGGCGTACTCAACTCTACGGAGTCGCGTTCGATTCACTTGGCATTCGCATCATTCCTGGCGTTTGCGGCTTTCCCAATGATCCGGGGGAAGCAGACGAATAAAGTGCCGATTTACGATTGGTTGCTGGCCCTCGCAGCTGCAGGGACAGCCTCATATCTTTACGTTTTCTATGATCAACTGGCAAGTCGCCCAGGATCCCCTAATACACAGGATCTTGTGGTCGCTCTGGCGGGCCTGGTTCTGTTGCTGGAGGCCACACGCCGCGCGCTGGGCTTGCCGCTGACGATTGTTGCCGGGGTCTTCATCATATACTCCCTCGCTGGCCCCCACATGCCAGATGTGATCTCCCACAAAGGGGCGAGCCTCAATAAGTTGGCTTCGCATCAGTGGTTGGGCACCGAAGGTGTTTTCGGTGTTGCTTTGGGCGTTTCAACCAGCTTTGTATTCCTGTTTGTGCTGTTCGGTGCACTGCTTGAGCGTGCCGGCGCCGGGAATTATTTCATCAAAGTTGCTTACGCCATGCTCGGCCACATGCGTGGAGGGCCCGCCAAAGCGGCGGTTGTTGCCAGTGGTCTCAGTGGCATTATTTCCGGTTCCTCGATTGCCAACGTGGTCACCACGGGTACCTTCACCATCCCGCTTATGAAGAAGGTCGGTTTTCCAGCCACCAAAGCGGGTGCGGTAGAAGTTGCAGCCTCGACCAACGGGCAGCTAACGCCGCCTATCATGGGCGCTGCAGCATTTTTGATGGTTGAATATGTGGGTATTTCTTACCTTGAGGTGATCAAGCACGCCATTCTTCCAGCAATTATTTCCTACGTGGCGCTGATTTATATCGTGCACCTTGAAGCCTGCAAAATGAACATGATCGGTGTGGAGCGCTTGAACAAGCCGACACTCGCTCAGCGCATGCTTGTGTGGGTGATGATTCTGCTAGGGCTGAGCGTGCTTACACTGGCTGTGTATTACGGCGTGGGTTGGATGAAAGACGTGTTCGGCAGCGCAGCTATGTGGGTGCTTACGCCCCTGCTGATAGCGATTTACATCGCACTTGTGGGCTATGGATCGAGGTTCCCGGACCTGGAGGATGATGATCCGAACGCACTTATGGATCAATTGCCCCCGGTGGGGCCAACGGTGAAAACCGGTCTGTATTTTCTTTTGCCTGTTGTGGTGCTGGTTTGGTGCCTCACGGTTGAGCGGTTCTCGCCGCAGCTGTCAGCATTCTGGGCCACGGTGTTCATGGTGTTTATCATTATCACCCAGCGGCCGTTGAAAGCTTTCTTCAAAAACAGCGGTGATTATTTTGGTGGCCTGAAGCAGGGTGGAGTAGACCTGACCCAGTCACTGGTCACTGGCGCCCGCAACATGGTGGGCATTGGTGTGGCCACTGCCACTGCGGGTATCGTGGTGGGCACTGTGACATTGACCGGTATCGGCCTGGTTATGACGCAGTTCGTAGAGTTTATCTCCGGTGGTAACCTGCTTCTGATGCTGAGCTTCACCGCTGTCATCAGTTTGATTCTCGGTATGGGGCTGCCTACTACGGCTAACTATATTGTGGTGTCTACCTTGATGGCGCCGGTCATCGTTACTCTGGGCGCTGAAAACGGCTTGTTGGTACCACTGATTGCCGTGCACCTGTTCGTGTTCTATTTCGGCATACTGGCTGATGACACGCCTCCGGTGGGATTGGCGGCTTACGCTGCTGCAGCGATTTCCGGGGCGGATCCGATAAGAACGGGTATACAAGGCTTCACCTACGACATACGGACAGCGATTCTGCCGTTCATGTTCATCTTCAACACTCAGTTGTTGCTGATCGGGCTAACTGGCTGGTTCGACTTGTTGGTGACTGTATTTAGTGCCGTGACTGCAATGTTGGTGTTCTCTGCAGCTACCCAGGGCTTCTGGTTTACCAAAACCCGTTGGTGGGAAACCATTGGCCTTCTGCTGATTACCTTCACTCTGTTCCGTCCTGGTTTCTGGTGGGATGAGATATACCCGCCCACTAACGACCGTCCCGGTTCGGAGTTAATGCAGCACATTGATGAAGTGGCACCAGGTCAGCCCATTATTCTGCAGGCCACCGGTATGTCGCTGTCAGGTGACGATGTCTCCAAATACCTGAAGTTGCCACTGCCTGCAGCCGAAACGCCAGAGAAACGGCTGGCGGCGGCCGGGCTGGAGGTATCTGAAGCCGGTGATGTGATGAACGTCGAGTTCGTCAATTTTGGCAGCGATGCTGAAAAGGCGGGACTCAACTTTGGCTGGACGATAGATATAGTACAGGTGAAAAACCCACGTCCACCTAAAGAGTTGATGTTCATTCCAGCGCTGCTTTTGCTCGCGCTTTTGGCCTTTGTGCAGTTACGACGAAGGGCGGGTGAGGGCGAGCGGCCAGCATTCGTTCCCTCCCCATAGGCAGGCCAGCAAGTATCGTAAAGGCGCAGTAAGGCCCTAAGTAAACCCCGGCATTAACCCGTCGGGGTTTTTTCTGTTAAACTACGCCCCGAAACGGCTCGCGGTTTGTATCGCGGAACGCCGTAACCATGTGATCTCTGGTATAGATCACCGCTGAGTAATTAACAGGAGCTTTTCATGCCCGTCATAACCCTGCCGGATGGCAGTCACCGTAGTTTCGCAGAACCCGTTACCGTACACGATGTCGCCGCTGACATTGGAGCTGGCCTCGCAAAAGCCGCACTTGCCGGCAAAGTAGATGGCCAGCTTGTGGATACCAGCTATCGGATCGAGCAGGATGCCGAGCTTGCCATTATCACTGAGCGCGATGAAGACGGTGTTGATGTTATCCGCCACTCTACCGCTCACTTGCTTGCGATGGCGGTTAAAGAGCTGTTTCCTTCAGCTCAGGTGACTATCGGTCCGGTTATAGACAACGGTTTCTACTACGACTTCAAATTCGACCGGCCTTTTACCAATGAGGATCTGGCCCGAATTGAAAAGCGCATGGAAGAGCTCGCCAAACAGGATATACCCGTATCCCGCTCTGTGCTTTCCCGCAGTGAAGCGGTAAAGCTGTTTGATGAGATGGGCGAGGAATATAAAGTTCGGATTATTGAAGATATTCCGGGTGATGAAGATCTGTCCTTCTATCGCCAGGGCGATTTCATCGATCTTTGCCGGGGCCCTCACGTGCCCAGCACCGGCAAGCTTAAAGCATTCAAGCTGACCAAAGTTTCTGGCGCATTCTGGCGTGGCGATACCAACAACGAGCAGCTGCAGCGGGTTTATGGCACTGCCTGGGGTAACAAAAAAGACCTCAAAGCCTACCTGCATCGCCTGGAGGAAGCAGAAAAGCGCGACCATCGGAAACTTGGTAAAAAACTCGACCTTTTCCATATGCAGGAAGAGTCTCCAGGTATGGTGTTCTGGCACCCGGACGGCTGGACCGTTTATCAGGAAATTGAGCAGTACATGCGCTCAATCCTTCATCGCCATGGCTATAAAGAGATCAGAACGCCCCAGGTTGTCTCCCGCAGCTTGTGGGAGAAGTCCGGGCATTGGGACAAGTTCCGTGATGATATGTTTACCACGGAATCTGAAAAGCACGATTTCGCCATCAAGCCGATGAACTGCCCCTGCCATATTCAGGTGTTCAATCAGGGTTTGAAGAGCTACAAGGACCTTCCTCTGCGGCTCGCTGAGTTCGGCTCTTGCCATCGTAATGAAGCTTCTGGTGCGCTGCACGGCTTGATGCGGGTGCGTGGGTTTACTCAGGACGATGCCCACATTTTCTGTGAAGAAGATGCGATTCAACCGGAAGTGTCAAAGTTTATCGAGCTTCTCCATGAGGTGTATGAAGACTTCGGCTTTGAGGAGATTCTGTACAAACTTTCTACCCGCCCGGAAAAGCGTGTGGGGTCAGATGAAGTTTGGGATAAAGCTGAGGCCGCACTGGAAGAAGCCCTGAATCGCGAAGGAGTGGATTGGGAGCTGCTGCCGGGCGAAGGTGCGTTCTATGGCCCGAAAATCGAGTTTTCTCTCAAGGACTGTATCGGACGGGTGTGGCAGTGTGGCACTATTCAGGTAGATTTCTCTATGCCTGGCCGCCTTGGTGCCCAGTATGTTGCAGATAACTCCGAGCGCAAAACGCCAGTTATGTTGCATAGAGCAGTACTTGGCTCTTTTGAGCGGTTTATTGGTATCCTGATTGAAGAGTATGAGGGCGCGTTCCCTACATGGCTTGCTCCAACTCAGGTCGCAATTCTCAATATTACCGATAATCAGCGTGATTATTGTCAGGATCTGGCGAAAAAGTTGGATTCTTTGGGCTTTAGGGTTAATGCTGACTTGAGAAACGAGAAGATCGGCTTTAAAATCCGCGAGCATACAATTAACAAAGTTCCCTTTCTTGCCGTTGTCGGCGATAAAGAAGTCGAAAACAACGCCGTTGCGGTGAGAACCCGCAAAGGTGAAGATTTGGGAACCCTATCGCTTGAAGCGTTCGAACAACTTCTGAAAGAAGATGTTGAGCGCAAGGGCAGAATCAAGACGGAGATTTAACTATTAAACAGCGAACGAATCGGGGTGGGCGTACTCCAAAGGCGCCGATCAATGAGAATATTGATGCAACTGAAGTCCGCCTGATAGATGCCGAGGGCACGCAGGTAGGTGTAGTTCCGATCGCAGAGGCCCTCAAGATGGCAGAGGAGGCGACCCTAGATCTGGTACAGGTTACAGATTCCGATCCGATCGTCTGTAAAATAATGGACTATGGCAAAAAGGTCTTCGACGAGAAAAAGGCGAAGGCTGCTGCCAAGAAGAAGCAGAAACAGACGCAAGTCAAAGAGCTTAAGTTCCGACCAGGAACTGAAGAAGGGGATTATCAGGTAAAACTACGCAACCTGGTACGTTTCCTTGAAGGCGGGGACCGCGGCAAGATCACTATCCGGTTCCGTGGCCGTGAGATGGCACACCAGGAAATTGGTATGAAGCTCATGGAGCGCATCGAGGCAGATATCGAAGCGTTGGCGCAGGTAGAAATGCGCCCGAAAATGGAAGGCCGTCAGATGACCATGATTGTGGCCCCCCGCAAAAAGAAGTGAATCTGATTCAGTGATGAATCCCCTGCCTGTCGGCAGGGGTTTTGTCGTTCAGGTTCATATTGATGTATTAAAAAACAGAATGCGGAGTTTTAAAAAATGCCTAAGATGAAAACGAAGAGTGGAGCGGCCAAGCGGTTCAAGAAAACTGCTACCGGCTTCAAGCACAAGTCAGCCTTCACCAGTCACATCCTGACCAAGAAGAGCCCTAAGCGTAAGCGTCAGCTGCGTGGTACTTCATTGGTTGCCAAATCTGATGTGGCATCCGTAAAGCGTATGCTCCGTAAGTAACGCAGCAAACACTCTCAACGGTTTTAAGGTAGAAGGATTAAGGTATGGCTCGTGTTAAACGTGGCGTGGTTGCACGTCGTCGTCACAAGAAGATTTTAAAGCAGGCCAAGGGTTACTACGGAGCTCGTAGCCGTGTATTCCGCGTTGCCAAGCAAGCGGTTATCAAAGCCGGTCAGTATGCGTATCGCGACCGTCGTAACCGTAAGCGTGCTTTCCGCGCACTGTGGATTGCTCGTATCAACGCTGGCGCCCGGGCTAACGGCCTGTCTTACAGCCGTTTGATCGCTGGCCTGAAAAAGGCAAATGTTGAGATCGATCGTAAGGTTCTGGCCGATCTGGCCATGAACGAGCAGCAGGCGTTTGCCGCTGTTGTTGAGACGGCAAAAGCATCTCTCTGATCGCTTAGCTCTTTCATCGATTACGAATCGAGCCGGTGCCAAGCGCAGATTTATTCGCGTATCAGGCGCCGTTTAATAGGGGAAGGGCACGCTCTTCCCCTATTTTTGTTTAAAGATTTCTTTTTTGAAATCCTCATTTCTGGTTTGGAGCAGGGTCAATGGAAAACCTGGAGCAACTGGTTCAGGACGGTTTAACGGCGGTCGAAAAAGCCGACAGCTTGCAGGCGCTTGATCAAATTCGTGTTGAATATCTTGGCAAAAAAGGCGCTATTACCCAGCAGGCCAAAACCTTGGGTAAGCTTTCCGCCGAAGAGCGACCCGCCGCCGGCCAGAAGATAAATGAGGCGAAAGGACAGGTTGAACAGGCGATTAACGTCAAACGCAGCGACCTGGAGCGAGTTGCCATTGAGCAAAAACTTGCTGGCGAATCCATTGATGTAAGTTTGCCCGGACGAGGTCAGGACCTGGGTGGATTGCATCCGGTGACTCGCACACTGCAGCGTATCGAAGAATTCTTCTCCCGTGCCGGCTACACCGTAGAGCAAGGCCCGGAGATTGAGGACGATTACCACAACTTCGAAGCGCTCAATATTCCTGGCCACCACCCGGCCCGTGCTATGCACGATACTTTCTATTTCAATCCCGGTACCTTGTTGCGCACCCATACCTCTCCAGTGCAGATTCGCACCATGGAGGCTGGTAAGCCGCCGTTCCGTATGATTTGCCCGGGGCGTGTGTATCGTTGCGATTCGGATATGACCCACACCCCTATGTTTCATCAGGTTGAGGGGCTGCTGGTTGAGAAAAATGTCAGTTTTGCTGATCTGAAGAGCACAGTAGAGGAATTTCTACGGGTGTTTTTTGAGCGTGATCTTCAGGTTCGTTTCCGGCCATCTTATTTCCCGTTTACCGAACCTTCTGCTGAGGTGGATATTGAGTGGGGGCGCGAAGCCGATGGCAGTATCAAATGGCTTGAGGTTATGGGGTGCGGCATGGTTCACCCGAACGTGTTTGGGCACTGCGGTATTGATGCCGAGGAATATCGCGGCTTTGCATTCGGCATGGGCGTTGAGCGCCTGGCGATGCTCCGCTATGGCGTGAACGACCTGCGTATGTTCTTCGAGAATGATTTGCGCTTTTTACGCCAATTCCGTTAATAACACGTTTTACGGCATCCGAATCAAACGTCGAAACCGCATCAGAACAAGGCATTTACCATGAAATTCAGTGAGCAGTGGCTGCGCGAATGGGTCAACCCGGAAATCAACTCCCAGGAGTTGATGGATCAGATAACCATGGCAGGGTTGGAAGTCGATGGCTTCGAACCTGTGGCTGGCAAATTTGAGGGCGTCGTCGTTGGAGAGGTTCAATCTGTTGAGCCTCATCCGGACGCAGACAAACTGCGTGTATGCCAGGTAAGCGATGGCACCCAGGTTATTCAGGTTGTGTGTGGGGCCCCTAATGTACGTCAGGGTCTGAAGGTACCTTTTGCAGTGGTTGGTGCAGTGTTGCCCGGTGATTTTAAAATCCGCAAGGCCAAGCTTCGCGGCCAGCCGTCTGAAGGCATGCTGTGCTCTGAGTCTGAGCTGGGTTTGTCTGAAAGCCATGAGGGCTTGATGGAGTTACCCTTTGATGCACCCGTCGGAGCATCCTTGAGTGATTATCTCAAGCTGAATGATGTGGCCATCGATGTGGATTTGACTCCCAACCGTAGCGATTGCCTTTCAATTAAAGGTATTGCCCGTGAGGTTGGCGTTCTGAACAGCCTTGTTCCAGAGGCTCCGCAGATTGAGCCAGTAGAAGCTGTGCACTCAGAAGTTCCCGATATCCGCGTGGATGCACCGGAAGGTTGTCCCCGCTACCTGGGGCGTATTCTCCGAAATGTGAACCTCCAAGCCGAAACGCCCTTGTGGATGCAGGAAAAGCTCCGCCGTTCCGGCGTGCGTTCGATTGATGCAGCTGTGGATGTGACCAACTTCGTGATGCTGGAGCAGGGCCAGCCAATGCATGCGTTTGATCGCGATGAAATCAGTACGGGCATTATTGTTCGTATGGCGCGCCCCGCTGAAAAGCTGGTTCTGTTGGATGGGCAGGAAGTCGAGCTTACTGAGCAGACGTTGGTGATTGCCGACCATGAAAAGCCAATAGCCATCGCAGGCGTTATGGGTGGCGAGCACTCGGGTGTAAGTGCAAAGACCCGTGATTTGGTACTCGAGGCAGCCTATTTCGACCCGATTACGCTTGCGGGCAAGGCCCGTCACTTTGGCTTGCATACAGACGCCTCTCATAGGTTTGAGCGTGGGGTAGATTACGAGCTTGCCCGTGACGCTATGGAGCGAGCAACCCGGCTGCTGATGGATATCGTAGGCGGTGAGCCTGGAGAAATCGTTGAAGTGTCCAGCGCCAAGCATTTGCCAAAGGCGCGCTCAATTGACTTGCGATCCAAGCGCTTGGCGGATGTGCTCGGTCTGGAAATTGACCGCACAACGGTTGAGGAAATTCTTATCCGGCTAGGATTTCGTGTTGATAAACTCCTGAAGGATGGCTGGCGGATTATGGTGCCCAGCTTCCGTCCGGATATAGCCATTGAGGAAGACCTGATTGAAGAAGTTGGCCGCATCTATGGTTACAACAATCTTCCGGTCACCGAACCTACGGGCTCTCTCGGGTTGCGTGTAAATGACGAAGCAACCCGGCCAGTGTCTGCCATACAGAATTACTTTGTTTCTCATGGCTACCAGGAAGCGATTACCTACAGTTTTGTAGATCCGAAAGTACAAGCGCAGGTGGATCCCGAGCATGAAGGTATTGCTTTGGCGAATCCTATTTCTTCGGATTTGTCCGTTATGCGAACCACCCTCTGGAGTGGCTTGCTGAAAACGGTTGCTCACAATCAGAATCGTCAGCAACCACGGATACGTTTGTTCGAGACAGGTTTGCGCTTTTTGCAGGATGGCCAGAGAATTGATCAACAGCCCATGTTGGCAGGTGTTGTTGTTGGCCCCCAATATCCTGAAAACTGGGTAAACGGTCGCAGAACTGCAGATTTTTTTGATGTAAAAGGTGAATTGGAAGGTCTTTTCAGTTTGCTGGGTATTCAAATCGGGTTTGTTGGCAGCCGGCACCCGGCTTTACACCCAGGTCAGACTGCTGAGCTAATCCGGGATGGGGAGCATGTAGGCTGGCTGGGCACACTGCATCCACAAGTTCAGAAAAATCTTGAACTTAATGGCACCATTCTAATGTTTGAGCTATCCTTGAATTCGGTCATTACGGGATATGTGCCTAATTTCAAAGAAATTTCGAAATTCCCGGAAGTTCGACGGGATTTGGCGATTATTATTGGTAATGATGTCTCGTTTGCTGACGTAGAGCGTGTAGCCCGCAACCATGCCGGCGAGCGATTAACAGCGTTGCGTGCGTTTGATGTTTATGAAGGGGAAAGTCTTGGCGAGGGTAATCGTAGCCTGGCTCTCAGTTTATTCTGGCAACATCCTGAACGCACGTTGAATGAAGATGAAGTGCATTCGCTCTTTAACGGTGTTATCGACGCACTGAAGGAAGAGTTGGGGGCAACACTGAGGAGTTGAGACATGGCGGCTTTGACGAAAGCGGAAATGGCCGAGCGCTTGTACGAAGAATTGGGTCTGAACAAACGCGAAGCCAAGGAAATGGTGGAAGCTTTCTTCGATGAGATCAGAGGCGCACTCAGCCATAACGAACAGGTAAAACTGTCGGGTTTCGGTAACTTTGATCTGCGAGACAAAAAGCAGCGGCCCGGCCGAAACCCCAAGACCGGTGAAGAGATTCCGATAAGCGCACGGCGTGTTGTTACTTTCCGCCCGGGACAGAAACTGAAACAGAAAGTAGAAGCGTATGTTGGAACCCAGTCATAACAACGAACTCCCTACGATTCCCGGGAAGCGTTACTTTACGATAGGTGAAGTCGCAGAGCTGTGTGCGGTTAAGGCACACGTACTGCGTTATTGGGAGCAAGAGTTTCCGCAGCTGTCACCAGTCAAGCGTCGCGGTAACCGCCGTTATTATCAGCGTGCTGATGTGATAACCATCAGGCAGATACGCAGCTTGCTTTACGAGCAGGGCTATACCATCGGCGGTGCGAAGCAGAAGCTGAGTAGCCACGAAGTGAAAGACGACACAACTCAGTACAAGCAGCTTATTCGTCAAATGATTACCGAGCTGGAAGACGTCCTGGACGTGCTCAACGCCCCAGTAAAATAGACCGTGTAATTAAGTAGAAAAGCCGAAGCGATTTACCATCACTTCGGCTTTTCTGTATCTTGTATCCGGTCTTAGCCAGATTCGTTGCTTACTGCTTTTTGCAGGTTTTGATGCCGAGCAGTGAATAAGCAGGGCAGTTGCCCAGCAGAGCGGTCGCCAGTGGCACAATACCAATCCAGCCCCAAGGTGTTTGTGGCCCAACAAACACCAACGCCAGAAGCACAATGCCGACAATGGCGCGAATAATTCTGTCCGCAGAACCCATATTAATGCTCATAATCCATTCTCCTGTGTTGGTATGAGGCTACAGTTGTCACTTTAGCCCTCACCGTGAGTCCGTTCAGTGATAAAGTCACACTGACCCCTTCATTATTCAATGCCCATGGAAGAGTTCATGCTACAGCACAGTATTCTGGAGACGTTGCCCCGGGAGCTTCAAAAAGAAGCCCTTGAGAGTATTCAGGTTATGCGATTCCCGCCAGGTAAGATCCTGTTCCGGGCCGGAGAGCATTGCCAGGGCTTGCCCCTGATGCTCAGCGGTGCAATCAAAGTGCAGATGACGGGCGTGTCTGGTAACAGTATTGTGCTTTATCGCATGGGAGCCGATGACATTTGCACCTTGTCTATCGGTTGCCTGATGACAGGGTATGGCTATCGGGCAGAAGCTATCGTGGACGAAGAGGCTGAGGCAGCAATGGTTCCCCGGGGGCTATTTGACCGGCTGATGGACCAGTCTGCCTCCTTCCGTCTTGGAATAATGGAGTCATACGGACGCAGGCTGGATGACCTGATGCTCCTGGTAGAGGAAGTGGCATTTCGCCGAATGGATGAGCGCCTTGAAGAATGGCTTCAGGCTCGCAAAAGCCCAATACACATCACCCATCAGGAGCTGGCTGTTGAGCTCGGCACCGCCCGAGAGGTTGTTAGCCGGCTTTTGAAGGAGCTTGAGCGCAAGGGGCGGGTAAGCTTGGCGCGAGGGAGGATTGATGTCTCAGGCTAAGATTACAAGCGCGCCGAAGGTTTAGTCCGGAGCGCCCAAAGTGCTCAGTTGATCAGGCGAATTCTGGGTGACAGCTTAGCCTCATCCCAGTTAACTGTTGCCGGCTGAGTGTCTTTGCCGGTAAACAAGTGCCCAACCTCTGGTATGGCATAACGCAGATCGCCACGAGTTGGGCGTTGCTGGTTAAACTCCGCATGGCTGATGCCAACTTCCCAGATGTTATCTGAGCCTTCACTCGCCCAGCCCTCTGGGCGCAACTCAACGCGCACTTCGGATCCAATCAGGCTAACGGCTTCGATGCGCAGTGGAAGATTGGCGTGTGAGGCAGGCGCTGTGGCCAGGCGTACTTCATGGGGCCGCAGGTAGAGCTGAGCAGTGCCTTGATGCTGGATGTCCGGAACTGTTACCCAGGCGCTGCCCTGGCTCAAGGTGCCATGCTTGATGTCACCAGACAGCACATTTACCTGCCCGAGGAAGTCGAACACGAAGCGGCTGTCTGGTCGGGCGTAAAGCTCAGTTGGCTCGTTCACCTGTTCCACATTGCCTTGGCTCATGACCACTACCTGATCCGATAGCTCCAGAGCTTCTTCCTGATCGTGAGTCACGAAAATGCTGGTGAAATGGAATTCATCGTGCAAATTGCGCAGCCAGCGCCGCAGGTCTTTACGCACCTTGGCATCCAGTGCACCAAAAGGCTCGTCCAAAAGCAGAATTTTGGGTTGTGTTGCAATGGAGCGGGCAAGGGCTACACGCTGTTTTTGACCGCCAGAGAGCTGAGCGGGGAAGCGATTGGCCAAATGCGGCAACTGAATCATTTCCAGCAGCTCGCCAACTCGCTTTTGAATCTCTGCTTTGGATGGACGCTGTTTCCGCGGCAGTGAATCCAGACCAAACGCTATGTTCTGTGCCACGGTCATGTGGCGGAAAAGGGCGTAGTGCTGGAACACAAAACCTATGTTTCGGTCACGTACGTGCAGCTTGGTTACATCTTTGCCCGAGAAACTGACTCGTCCGCTATCGGCAGACTCGAGGCCGGCAATAATGCGCAAGAGCGTTGTTTTGCCAGAGCCGGAAGGGCCAAGGAGTGCGGTCAGTTTGCCTTCAGGAATATTCAGAGAGACGTTGTTGAGCGCCTGGAACTTCCCGAAACGCTTGTTGATGCCATCAACAGTGATAGTCATTACGCTGTCTCCTCTGTTTGCAGACGATTCAGGGAGCGTGTCTGCCGCCATTCCACGAAACCTTTTACAGCCAGCGTAAATACAGCGATGCCGGCCAGTAGCGAGGCGCTCGCAAAAGCGCCAACAATATTGTAATCCTGGTACAACAGCTCGACGTGCAGGGGGAGCGTGTTGGTTTGTCCGCGGATATTGCCGGACACTACCGATACAGCGCCAAACTCGCCCACTGCCCGAGCGTTAGTCAGTACTACTCCGTAAATCAGCGCCCATTTGATGTTGGGCAGTGTGATTGTGCGGAATATTCTCCAGCCAGAAGCGCCCAGCACCACACCAGCCTCTTCTTCTTCGCTGCCTTGCTGCTGCATCAGCGGTATCAACTCGCGGGCAACAAATGGGCAGGTAACGAACACAGTAACCATCACAATGCCGGGCCAGGAGAACATCAGCTGCATGTCGTAACCAGCAAGCCAGCCGCCAACCCAGCCGTTACGACCGTAGAGCAGAAGGTATAACAAGCCCGCAACAACCGGAGATACCGCAAACGGAATATCAATCAGAGTGATCAGTAGTTTGCGGCCGGGAAAACGAAAGCGTGTGACAAGCCAGGCCAGTGCAGTGCCAAAAACCAGGTTAAGGGGCACGGTAAGCGCAGCCACAAACAGCGTCAGGCCGATAGCATGCAGCGTGTACTGGTCCGTCAGGTTGTCTGCCAGGGTTCCCCAGCCAGCGCCCAGAGCCTCAACAAAAATCACAAGTAATGGCACGATCAACAAAGCTAGCGCTATAGCGACAGCAATGCCGATCAACAGCCATTTTATTGCCGGGCTATCGCCAACACGCCGGTGCCGGGAAGATTGGGAGGCATTCATGGATTTAGCGCCCCTCTATGCGTTTAAGGTAGCGGGCCTGCCACAGGGTGATTGCAAAAAGCATCACTAGCGACACCATCAGAACCACGGAGGCTATGGCACTGGCGGCGGCATAGTCGTATTCCTGCAAGCGGACAAAAATCATCAGGCTGGTGACTTCGCTCACGTAAGGCATGTTGCCTGCAATAAAGATAACGGCACCGAACTCACCGAGGCTGCGGGTAAACGACAAGGCCACGCCAGTCAGCAGAGCCGGCCAAAGGGCAGGGAAGATTACCCGGCGGAACACCAGGCCATCGCTGGCGCCCAGGCTCACGGCTGCCTCTTCGTCTTCAAGCGCGAGTTCTTCAAGAACCGGCTGAACTGTGCGAACTACAAACGGCAGACTGGTAAACGCCATGGCCACAACTATTCCTACAGGCGTAAAGGCAACCTCAATTCCCAGCTTGCTCAGCCATTGCCCGTACCAGCCATTCTCTGCAAACAGTGTAGCGAGAACGATGCCCGCTACAGCAGTGGGCAGGGCAAACGGTAAATCAACGACCGCATCAATCAGTCGTTTTCCCGGAAATTCGTAGCGCACCAGAACCCAGGCCAGAAGTAATCCGAAGATGCCGTTAAACAGTGAGGCCGCCAGTGCTGCAAGGGCGGTAACTTTGTAAGAGGCGACTACCCGAGGGTCAGTGATTACAAACCAGAACTGATCGAAGCTCATGGCAGAAACTTCCATCACCAGCCCAGTGAGTGGCAGCATCAGGATAAGGCTGATAAACAAAAGCGAAATACCGAGGCTCAAACCGAACCCCGGTAGTACCCGCTTGCTGCGGTTTCCGATCCGTGGCCAGCGCTGAGAGACTACAGCGCCGGCCTGGTTAGCCGTGGACATGAATTACCGCCGGCGTTGCAGTTGGTCGAGTTTGCCGCCACTGGCAAAGTGCTCTTTGGTGGCGTTTTCCCAGCTGCCGGCAATGGCATCGATGGGCAGCAGTTTTACTTCAGGAAAGCGATCTGAAGTTTCTTGCTTCACGGTCTCGTTATGAACCCGATAGTTGAATCCAGCCAGCAGGCGCTGGGCGTCTTCACTGTACAGGTGTTCAAGATAGGCTTTCGCAAGATCCTCGGTTTTGTTCTGCTTCACGTATTCATCGATCCAGGTAACCGGGAACTCTGCCAAAAAGCTTACTTTTGGCGTTACAACTTCATATTCACCATTGTCGTAGCGATCTGCCAAATTCAGTACTTCTGATTCAAATGTCAGAAGAACATCACCAATTTCACGCTCAATAAATGTAGTGGTTGCACCACGCCCGCCGCTGTCGAATACCTTTACGTGCGAAAGGAAATCCTGGAGGAAACTATCAATTTTTGTCTGGTCGTCGCCAAAGCGGTCTTGGGCGTAACCCAGGGCAGCCAGGTAAGTGTAACGGCCGTTGCCTGAGGTTTTCGGGTTGGGCATAACCAGGGCCACATCTTCTTTAATCAGGTCGTCCCAGTTTTGAATGTTTTTCGGGTTACCCTTGCGAACCAGAAACGCCATGGTGGAGTAGTAGGGCGAGCTGTTATTAGGCAGACGCTCGGCCCAGTTCTCCGGAATCAGGCCGCCACGAGTGTGCAGGATATCGATATCCGTAACCTGGTTGAAAGTCGCTACGTCTGCTTTCAAGCCCTGGATGATGGCCTGTGCCTGCTTTGAGGAGCCAGCGTGAGACTGGCTAACTTCAAGCGTTTCACCGGTTTGCTCTTCCCAGTACTGGTTGAAGTGCACGTTGTAAGCCGCAAACAGTTCCCGGGCAATGTCATAGGAGGTGTTAAGCAGCTCTCGATCGGCGGACACAGCCGGTTGTGCAAAAAGTGAAGCGCCTAGCGCAAGACCGGTAACCAGGCCCTTGAGTTTACTTGGCATGACAATCCCCTAAACCAGATGATTTGATGGTGGGTAATTTACCAAAGTCATCTTAAGTCTTGAAAGAATATAAAATGATTTATTCAGATCAATATGGAATAAGTGGGGGTGTGTCAGATATAAAAAAAGGGCACATCCAAAGATGTACCCTTTTCGTGATATTTGGTCGGGACGGTAGGATTTGAACCTACGACCCCTTGCACCCCATGCAAGTGCGCTACCAAGCTGCGCTACGCCCCGATTCGCTAATTTATGCCGTTACAAAGCTTGGCTTTGATGGCGTGTGCCGCGGAGACTTAAAAGAGGAATCTCAGTGGCTTAGCGGGAGCGAAGTCTACACTAGCCCGGATTGAAAATAAACAGGCATTGTCGAATTCTGGTTCGAATTTTTAGCGTAGCTTGGTTTCTCTGAGTTTTTGGATGAATTCTGGTGGATCAAAGCTTTCTGCCTGTGAATCGGCCCAGTATTTATCGAAGACAGCCATGCCGGTTTTCCCTTCAAGCAGAGCGCCAGGGGCAAGGAAGGGGAATAGGTCGATGTACGAGTGCACTACTGTTTTCGATACCCGGCGAACTATGTGTTCGGGCCCGAGTTCACCAGGATGGCGCAGTCCAGAGGCTTCCAGCATGTTTTGCAGGGCATCCAGGGTGTTCTTGTGAAAGTTGTACACCCGTTGGCTTTTGTCTTCTACATCAAGCTTGCTGCTCCTTCTGGGGTCTTGGGTTGCCACCCCGCTGGGGCAGCGGCCGGTGTGGCAGTTCAGGGCCTGAATGCAGCCAAGCGAAAACATGTAGCCCCTTGCAGAGTTGCACCAGTCGGCGCCGAGGGCCAGAGTACGGGCGATATTAAAGGCCGAGGTGATTTTGCCAGCTGCGCCTATGGATATGTCTTCTCGTAGATTGGTGCCCACCAGCGTGTTGTGTACGAGGAGCAGGGCCTCTGTCATGGGGGTGCCAATGCGATTGATGAACTCCAGTGGTGCTGCACCAGTGCCACCTTCGCCGCCATCAATAACAATAAAGTCGGGTTTACGACCGGTTTCGAGCATGGCTTTTACAATGGCGAACCACTCCCATGGGTGGCCAATGGCCAGTTTGAAACCCACAGGTTTGCCGCCGGACAGATCCCGCAACTGATCCAGAAATTCCAGCAGTTCAATGGGGGTTGAAAATGCCGAGTGCTGTGATGGAGATACACAATCCTCTCCCACAGAAACTCCTCGGGCCTCTGCGATTTCCGGGGTTACCTTGGCGCCAGGAAGAATACCTCCATGGCCGGGTTTTGCACCTTGAGATAGTTTGACCTCTATCATTTTTACCTGGTCGAGCGTCGCATTCTTCGCGAACATTTCAGGGTTGAAGGTTCCGTCTTTGTGTCTGCAGCCGAAGTAGCCGGAGCCGATTTCCCATACCAGATCGCCACCGGGTTGTTTGTGGTAGCGGGAAATAGAGCCTTCGCCGGTGTCGTGGTAAAAGTCGCCCATTTTTGCGCCCGTGTTCAGGCTTAGAATAGCGTTGGCAGAAAGGGCGCCGAAACTCATGGCGGAAATGTTGAAAACACTTGCGCTGTATGGCTTTTCACAGCGTGAGCCAATCAGCACGCGGAAATTACTGTCTGGTATTTTGGTTGGGCGGAGGGAGTGGTTGATCCACTCGAACCCATCTTCGTACATTTTCAGTTGTGAGCCGAATGGCCGCTTGTCCAGCACATTTTTTGCCCGCTGGTAGATGAGTGTGCGCTGGTCCCGTGAGAACGGCTGCTCATCGTTGTCGGACTGGATAAAGTACTGGCGAATCTCGGGCCCTATAGATTCAAACAGGTAACGAAAGTGCACCATGATGGGGTAGTTTCGGCTGATAGTGCGTTTCTTTTGCAGCAAGTCGTAGGTGCCAAGTATCGCCAAAGCGCCGAATATGCCGGGGAAAAGATAACCTGCTTCAAAGTACAGGCTCAGGGAAAGCGAAACAAGAAAGCCTGCAATACCTAAAGCGTAAGCTGAGTACCGCATCGGGAATGTGGTTGTTTTCTCCATGAATTTCTCACTTGGCTCAGTTAATACTGTGAAGAGGGTGCATCAATCGGTTGGTCTTCAGTATATCCATGCGGTCCGTAACTTATAGCCGATTGCATGAGTTTTTTGCTTTCAAGTTCGTTGTTTGGTCTATGCTGAAGGAGTACTAATAGCTCTTTTGATGTTTTGAGCTCAAAACATTAATATGGCGCGCCTGTAACATTTGAATCCAGATTATTACGAATTTTCGATACCAAATTCAAAAATCAGGAGGCGCCATCACGTGGGCGACGTAGTTAAAGACGAGTATCAAACAGATTACGTAGCCGGCCAGGATAATGTAAGACCATTCGGGCTGGATCTGCACGCACCGGTATTTCCTATTACGGCAATACTGGTTGTGCTTTTTGTAGTGGGGACGCTCATGTTCCCAACAGCGGCTAATGAATTGCTGGTTGGCACCAAGGACAGCATCATCGAAAACTTCGATTGGTTCTTTTTGCTGAGCGCCAACGTGTTTGTGGTCGTGTGTATTGCATTGATTTTTATGCCAGTAGGTAAAATCCGCCTGGGCGGTATGGATGCCAAGCCGGATTTTTCCACCATTTCCTGGTTCTCAATGCTTTTTGCAGCAGGCATGGGTATTGGCCTGATGTTCTGGGCAGTGGCAGAGCCAGTGGCTTATTACACTGACTGGTTTGGCACACCGTTTGGAGTGGAGGCGAACACGCCTGAAGCGCGTAAGCTTGCTATGGGCGGCACTATGTATCACTGGGGGCTTCACCCGTGGGCGGTTTACTCCATTGTTGCACTGTCTCTGGCGTTCTTTGCGTATAACAAGAACATGCCGCTGACCATCCGCTCCGCGTTTTTCCCGTTATTGAAAGACAAGGTTTGGGGCTGGCCGGGCCATATCATCGATACACTGGCAGTTGTTGCCACAATTTTCGGCTTGGCAACCTCCCTGGGTTTCGGTGCTCAGCAAGCCGCTTCTGGCCTTAACTACCTGTTCGGTATGGGTTCCGGCATCAACGTGCAAATGGCGATCATCGTTGGCGTAACAGCAGTTGCACTTCTGTCGGTACTGCGAGGCCTGGATGGTGGCGTTAAAGTGTTGAGTAATATCAACATGGCACTTGCTGGCATTCTTTTGTTCTTTGTTATTTTTGCCGGCCCCACCATGAGTATTCTGCAAAACCTCTGGGCGACGACATCCAGCTATGTGGGGAACGTAGTGGCCTTCAGTAATCCGTTCGGCCGTGATGACGAAGCATGGATGCGCGGCTGGACTGTGTTTTATTGGGCTTGGTGGATTTCCTGGTCACCTTTTGTGGGCATGTTTATCGCCCGGGTTTCCAAGGGCCGTACAGTTCGTGAATTTGTAACGGCAGTTCTGATCATCCCTACCGTTATTACGGCAGTGTGGATGAGTTCCTTTGGTGGTGCAGCGCTTGAACAGATTGATCAGGGCATTGGTGCGCTGGCAGAAGATGGCATCACAGAAGTATCCCTGGCGATGTTCCAGATGTTTGCAAACCTTCCGCTGACTGAGATCCTGTCGTTTGTTGGCATTGTGCTGGTGCTGGTGTTCTTTATCACTTCATCGGATTCAGGCTCACTGGTAATAGATAGCATCACCGCCGGCGGCAAAACCGATGCACCTACAGCACAGCGTATATTCTGGGTGATCATGGAGGGGGCCATTGCAGCGGCACTGATCTTTGGTGGGGGTGCGGATGCGTTAAGCGCTATCCAGGCGTCTGCAGTGAGTGCGGGCTTACCGTTCACCGTGATCCTTCTGATCATGACTTGGGGCTTGCTGAAAGGTCTGGCTCATGAGCGCAAGTTGCTGATTGCACGAGGTGAAATGTCATAGGAAGTGACACATAAAAAAACGGAGCCAAGGCTCCGTTTTTTTATGTTCGTTATGTTCAGCTCAAAGGCTCGCGAAGTTTTTCATAGCGTAGTTCGCGCGCTCACCGGGTGTGAAGTGAGGACGCTTGAGACGCTCAACAGCGCGCAGCCTGGGTAGCAAGCCGCGGCCGTTGGCCATCTGGATAGCCAAGCCTGGCCGTGCATTCAGTTCTAAAAGCTGTGGGCCATGCTGAGCGTCCACTACAAGGTCAACGCCCATGTAGCCCAACCCTGTTGCCTCGAAGCAGCGTGAAGCCATCTCCAGCATTTCATCCCAAGCTTCAATTTGGATGTTTTCGAGGGGCAAGCCAGTATCGGGGTGCAGTGTAATGGGACGGTTGAATTGCACCGCGTTCAGGCTTTTTCCTGTACCCAGATCCAATCCTACACCCACTGCACCTTGGTGCAGGTTTGCTTTGCCATCCGAGTCGGTTGTGGCAAGGCGTAGCATAGCCATCACCGGGTAGCCCTGGAATACGATTATGCGTATGTCAGGTACGCCTTGGTGTGAATAGCGAGCCAGCGATGGGGCAGATTCCACCAGATCTTCAACAATCGCTACATCCGGTGTACCCGCAAGTGAGTATAGGCCAGCCAGAATGTTGGTCAGGTGCCGCTCAAGTACCGAGGCGCCCACTCGTGCACCAGATGCCTTTACAAAGCTATCTCCGTCCCGGCCAGTGATCACCGTAATGCCTTTGCCGCCAGCCCCCTTTGCAGGCTTGATGGCGAAACCTGCAAGCCCTTCCGCCATTTCCCGGAAGCGAGAGATTTCGTGTTGCTGCTTTACAACCTGCAGCAGCTTTGGGGTTTTCACATCATACTCGGCAACAGCCAGCTTCGTTTTGAGCTTGTTGTCCACCAGCGGATATGATGAGCGCTCGTTATAACGGGCAATGTAGGCAACGTTGCGCCGGTTCATGTTAAGCATGCCCAAGCGATTCAGTGCGCGCGGAGAGATCCAGTCCATATCAGTCGTAGACCTTCATTGGAGTAAAGCGTCTGAGCTCGCTGAGCTTGTAGCCGGTGTATTGGCCCATCAATAGAATCAGTCCCAGAATTGTCAGATGCAGTTCAGGGAAGTTGAATGTCAGGTGGCCTGCCAGGGGGGCGCTCATCAACAAGTAGGCGCAAATCGCAACGAAGAGGCTGCCTGAACCCTGAACCAGAACCTCCTGGCCACCTTCTTCCTCCCAGAGAATGGACATGCGCTCAATCGTCCAGGCGATGATGACCATGGGGAAGAAGGTCACGGTCATGCCTGTGTTGAAGCCCATCTGATAACCAAAGATGCTCAGGCCTGCGGTGATGAAAATAACCAGAATTATGAGGGCTGATATCCGTGACACAAGCAATAAGTTCAAGCTCGAAAGATATCCGCGCATTGCCAAGCCAATAGATACGACGGAAAGGAAGGCAACGAGGCCCGGCACCAGTGTAGTTTGAACAAAGGCCACGGCAATCAGCACCGGCATGAACGTGCCCGAGGTACGGATGCCAATGACGATGCGCATGAAGGCCACCACAAGCGCTCCCAATGGCAGAAGCAGAAGCATACGGAACATGCTCTGTTCTTCAATTGGAAGCTCATAAAAACTCAGAAAGCCCAGGCCATTGCCATCGGATTGCATGGCCGCCAGCTGAAGCGCCGGGATGGTTTGCCGGAGTATGGAGAAACTGATTTCGGAATTATCTCCGCCAACAACATCGAGTAAGGATTCGGAACCCTGTCG
>Ga0209075_1001156_pt1 | contig 25282 bp, 24 predicted proteins | sample Stecom2011_FD_187523 | JGI IMG/M metagenome (GOLD analysis project Ga0209075, IMG submission 187523) | Agricultural soil microbial communities from Utah to study Nitrogen management - Steer compost 2011 (SPAdes) (version 2) | ecosystem: Environmental > Terrestrial > Soil > Agricultural land...
GAAACCTTGCCATAATCGGGCGTGACCACGTCCAGCAGCCAACTGGTTTCCCGGTAAGGTCGACGGTGCAGGATATAAGCCGGCTGGTGCTCAACCCGGGCAGACATTCCCTCGCTACCCGTCAGGAGTCCTGATAGCCCAGGCTCTGCAAGGCACGTTCATCGTCAGACCAGCCACTCTTGACCTTCACCCACAGGTGAAGCATGACTTTGCACTCGAACATGTTCTCCATGTCGAGACGTGCGGCGCGGCCGATTTCCTTGATGCGGCTGCCCTGATCCCCGATCACGATCTTTTTCTGACCGTCCCGTTCCACCAGAATCAAGGCATGGATGTGCAAGGTTCGTCCTTGCTGCTTGAAGGACTCGATCTCCACCGTTACCGCATAGGGCAGCTCATCGCCACACTGGCGCATGACCTTCTCCCGTACCAGCTCAGCCGCCAAAAAACGCTGACTGCGGTCGGTGATCTGGTCTTCAGGAAAGAAGTGAATCCCTTCCGGCAGGAATCTGCCGACGATCTGCTCCAGCGTCTCCACGTTGTGGCCCGCCTTGGCGGACATGGGCACGATCTCGGCAAACGCCATTTTCTGACCCAGCTCCTGCAGATAAGGCAACAGGGCGCCTTTATCGGCCAAACGATCCACCTTGTTCACAGCCACCACCACCGGACAGGAGACTCTCTTGAGGCGCTCCAACACCGCCTCGTCTTCTTCTGTCCAACGCAGGGCATCCACCACGAAGATGGCCAGATCCACATCCACCAGGGCACTTTGGGCCGCCCGGTTCATATAGCGGTTAATGGCTTTTTTCTGCTCCAGATGCAGCCCGGGCGTATCCACATAGATCGCCTGGATATTGCCTTCGGTCTTAACCCCCAGGATCTGGTGACGGGTGGTTTGCGGTCTCCGGGAGGTGATACTGAGCTTTTGCCCCAGGATCCGGTTGAGCAGGGTCGATTTGCCCACGTTGGGTCGCCCCACGATGGCAATATAGCCACTCCGGGTAACGTCCTGACCAACCTCGGGCGCTTGAGAATCAGTTTTCATACATTATCCTCTAACCCCAGTGCAACCAGGGCAAGTTGTGCCGCCTCCTGCTCTGCCAGACGACGACTGTTACCACTTCCCATGGTCGCCTCACTCAAGGCTTCTACCTCACACCGCACATGAAAGGTCTGGGCGTGTGCCTCGCCTTCAATGTTGATCACTTCATAGCGGGGCAGCGCCAACTGACGGGACTGCAAAAACTCCTGCAGCTTGGTCTTGGGGTCTTTCAGGGTATCTTTCAGACTCAGCCCGGCCAGGCGGCTGGCGTACCAGAACAACACCCGCTCACGACAGGCATCAAAGCCCGAGTCGAGATAAATGGCGCCGATAATGGACTCGGTCGCATCGGCCAAAATGGACTCCCGTCGGAAACCGCCACTTTTAAGTTCGCCGCTGCCGAGTCTCAGGTAATCCCCCAAGCCAAACTCACGGGCAATTTCCGCCAAGGTCACCCCCTTCACCAGGCGAGCGCGCAGGCGGCTGAGCTGCCCTTCCTTGGCTTGGGGAAAGCGGGCAAAGAGATCTTCCGCAATCACAAAATTCAGAATGGAATCGCCTAAAAACTCCAGGCGCTCATTGTTCTGGCCACCAAAACTGCGGTGCGTTAGTGCCAGTTGCAGCAGGGCTTCGTCTTTGAACTGATAGCCCAACTGCTTCTGCAGGGATGCCACATTAGTCACGACCGAGGCTTGTCTCGAATTGATTGTTAAAAGACAAAACGGCATCAATGTTTTTCACAATATGAGTGCGGACTTCGTAATCCAGAATCAGGCTCAAACGTCCCCTGTCGCGCTTGATCACGATGTTTTTGGAATCGAAGTCCCGGATGCCGTTAATATTCAACTGACTCTGAAGACGGCTGACAATCTCCCGGTCTCCCTGGCGAGCAATGTCATCGGCTTCCATAACTTTTTCCGCCGCTTCCCGAATGGTCCAGCTGTCGATATAAATTGGAACAATCTTGATCACAACGGTCAGTACCGCCGCACCAAGCAATAACAGCACCAAGGTTCCTGCCATGGAGGCGCCACCCTGGCGACGAGAATCAGACCAACGATTTTCAATGTACCGCATACGACCCATATCCTGATCTCCAAACTTCACCCTAGCCAAGACCGCCGTGACGACGCTCCCGCGACTTTTTATTATTCAATAACGCCCACACGAGAGAAGGTTGGAAGGGAGAAAACCGGCTTCCAATGCATCCAGATGGCAAAGGCTTTACCAACGACGTTCTCGTCCGGCACAAAACCCCAGAACCGGCTGTCGTTGCTGTTATCCCGGTTATCGCCCATCACAAAGTACTGTCCTTCGGGAACAACCCACTCGCCCTGCCCCAGACTGGCTGGCGCCACCTCTGTTTTAACCGTGCGGTGAGGCGTCTCCCCCAGCGTCTCCTGATAGTAGGCAAAGGGCGGGTTGCGCTGCAGTAACTGCTCTTCTACCCGCTCACCATTTATGTATAGCACCTTGTTGTCATAACGGACGACGTCACCGGGCATCCCCACGACCCGCTTGATGTAATTGATACGAGTGTCCTCGGGGTAACGGAACACGATCACATCGCCACGCTGGGGGTCGCCAATCTCAATCACCTTGTTATTCAACACCGGCAGGCGGATACCGTAGGAAAACTTATTCACCAGAATGAAGTCGCCATCTTCCAACGTCGGCAACATGGAGCCGGACGGAATCTGGAAGGGTTCAACCAAAAACGACCGCAACACCAGGACCACCGCCAGTACGGGAAAAAAGGAACGGGAATATTCAACCAGGGTCGGCAACTCTGCCTCCTCACCGGTTGCAGCGCCTCCCTCGGTGGCTTGAACCGCTCGCCGGCGTGGCGCCCAGACAAGGGCATCCAGCAGCCACACCGCGCCCGTCACCAATGTGGCGACCGTAATGATCAAGGGGAAGTCGACATTCATCATCCTGAACCTTTCAGCAGTTAGCGCCGTGACTGCTTGTCAGCGGCGCTTCAATGTTCTTCTTGTTATGGGAGTCCGGGCGGACCTTAGTTATCTACGCGTAATACGGCCAGGAAGGCTTCTTGTGGAATTTCCACACGTCCAACCTGCTTCATCCGTTTCTTACCTTCTTTCTGCTTTTGCAGCAGCTTTTTCTTCCGGGAAACGTCACCGCCGTAACACTTGGCCAAAACGTTTTTACGCAACGCCTTCACCGTGGAACGGGCAATGATCTGTCCACCCAGGGCAGCCTGAATGGCCACGTCGAACATCTGCCGTGGAATCAGCTCTTGCATCTTCTCCACCAGGGCCCGCCCACGGGAGGCGGCATTATCCCGGTGAACAATCAAGGCCAGGGCATCGACCTTCTCGCCGTTGATCAGGATATCCAGTTTGGCCAGCCGGGCCGGCTCAAAGCGCACAAACTGGTAATCCAGCGAGGCATAGCCCCGGCTGACCGACTTGAGTCGATCGAAGAAGTCCATGACCACTTCGTTCATGGGCAGTTCATAACGCAGGGCAACCTGATAGCCGAGAAACTGCATGCTCTTTTGAACACCACGCTTTTCAACACACAGGCTGATCACGTTACCGAGATATTCCTGGGGCACCAGAATGCTGGCCTCTACAATGGGCTCGCGCATTTCTTCAATGGTGGCGGGGTCTGGCAGGCGGGAGGGGTTATCAACCTTCACCACTTCATTGCGTTTGTTGACCACCTCGAACACCACGGTGGGCGCGGTGGTGATCAGATCCAGGTCGTACTCCCGCTCAAGGCGTTCCTGAATGATCTCCATGTGCAGCATGCCCAAAAAGCCGCAACGGAAACCAAAGCCCAGGGCATCGGAGGTTTCCGGCTCGTAGAACAGCGAGGCGTCGTTCAGCGTCAGCTTTTCCAGGGCCTCACGAAGATCCTCGTAATCAGAAGAGTCGACGGGGAACAGTCCGGCAAACACCTGGGGCTGTACTTTCTTGAAGCCCGGCAGCGCTTCCACATCTGGTGTTTTGACGTGGGTAATGGTGTCACCCACGGGGGCGCCGTGAATGTTTTTGATACCCGCGACCACAAAGCCCACTTCACCGGCTTTCAAACCTGCGGTTTCGGTACGCTTGGGGGTGAACACACCAATGGAGGTGACCATATCCGTCACGCCGGTGGACTTCACCAGAATCTTGTCGCCCTTGCGCAAGGTGCCCTGCTTGACCCGTACCAGAGAGACAACCCCCAGGTAGTTATCGAACCAGGAGTCGATAATCAAGGCTTGCAAGGGGGCATCCACATCGCCCACAGGGGGTGGTACCAGGGTAATCAGCTGCTCCAGCACATCCTCGACCCCCATGCCGGTTTTGGCGCTACAGCCAATCGCCTGCTGGGCGTCAATGCCAATAATTTCCTCAATTTCCTTTTTGACCTTATCCGGCTCCGCCTGGGGCAGGTCCATCTTGTTCAGGACCGGGACGACTTCGAGCCCCTGTTCAATGGCGGTATAGCAGTTGGCCACGGACTGGGCCTCCACCCCTTGGGCGGCATCCACAACCAGCAGCGCTCCTTCGCAGGCGGAGAGTGAGCGGGACACTTCGTAGGAAAAATCCACGTGTCCTGGCGTGTCAATCAGGTTGAGCTGATAGGTTTTGCCGTCGCGCGCCGTATAGTTCAGGGTGACGCTTTGGGCCTTGATGGTAATGCCCCGTTCACGTTCGATATCCATCGAATCGAGCACCTGCGACGCCATTTCACGTTCCGACAAGCCTCCGCAAATCTGGATAAACCGGTCGGCCAGGGTGGACTTGCCGTGGTCGATATGGGCAATGATGGAGAAGTTTCTAATATGGTCGAGACTACTCACGAAATGGTTTCACTCACTTGACGCTAGGTTGCAGGAGGGCATAAAAATCCACGCAATTCTAACTCAGTCGCGCGGACAACGCTACGAACCAGCGGCCTGCCGACAAAATCCGCGGGTGCGAAATCATCGGCAGCGCCCCTGAAAAAAGCAAGGTAGACGACCTTGAACGGCACCCACCCCACGGATCGGCCCGGCATTCGGGCAGACGGTTTCAGCCTGCCCGGGTTACTTCAGCCGGAGCACGATAAAGGCTGGATTACCCTGACGGACAATCAGGATCGGGAAGGATTTTTCTTTGGGCAGCCCTTTCACAATTTTGTTGAACTCTTCCACCGAAGCAATCGGCTGATTATTGATGCTGCTGATCACATCACCGGAGCGGACCCCGGCATCCATCGCCGCACCTTCAAACACCTCGGTCACCAGCACACCGCCTGATACCTTGAAGCGTTCCTGCTCGCCGGCCTTGAGATCACGCACTTTGATATTCAACTGGTTGTCAGCCTTAACCGGCTCTTCTGCAGGCTTGGCCTTGGGGCGGGCCTCTTCATCCGGTAAAGCGCCGATGGTGACGGTAAAGGCTCGCTCCTTGCCATCACGAACCACCTGAAGCTTGGCCTTTTCACCCACTTTGGTGCGGCCGACCAGGTGTGGAAGTTCCGTGGACATGCCAATTTCCTTCCCGTTATAGCGGGTAATAATATCTCCGGCCTGCAAGCCAGCCGCCATTGCCGGTGAATTGGGCATCACCTGGGCAATCAGGGCGCCATGGGGCTTCTTCAGACCAAAGCTTTCCGCCAGATCCTTGTTCACTTCCTGGATCAACACCCCCAGCCAGCCACGGCTGACGTAGCCCTTCTCCTTCAACTGGCCGGCCACGTCCATCGCCACATCAATGGGGATTGCAAAAGACACTCCCATGAAACCGCCGGAGCGAGTATAAATCTGGGAATTGATCCCAACCACCTTGCCATCCAGATTGAACAGCGGACCACCGGAGTTACCGGGGTTAATGGCCACATCGGTCTGGATAAAAGGCACGTAGTTTTCGCTGGGCAGACTACGCCCTTTGGCACTGACGATCCCCGAGGTCACGGTGTAATCGAAACCAAAGGGCGAGCCGATGGCAATCACCCACTCCCCTACCTTGAGGTTTTCCGAGTTGCCAATGGGAGCCACCGGCAATTCATCACTTTCAACTTTCAGCAGGGCAAGATCGGTTTTAGTGTCCGTTCCCACCACTTCCGCCGTCAGCTCTCGACGATCCACCAGACGGATAATGATTTCGTCCGCCCCTTCAATGACGTGGTTATTGGTCAGAATGTAGCCATCTTTGGAAATTATGAACCCCGACCCCATCGACTGGGTGGGCTGATTGCCATAGGGGCCAAATTGGTCCCCAAAAAAGTGACGGAAAAACTCTGGAATTTGCTCCGCTCCCGGGTGTCCCTCCAGCGGTGAGCCAAAATTGGCATCGGCCTTACGAACCGTACTGATATTGACCACACTGGGGCCGACGTCTTCCACCAGCTTGGTAAAATCGGGCAGGTTCGCAGCGACAGCCTGGCGCAGACCCAAGATCGCCAAGCAGGCAAACACCAAGAATAACCAGCTATGTTGTCTTCTCATACCAACTCCACTTTGGAATCTTGCTAACAATCGTCTCGCCACAGGCTTTGCCGGATTCCCGACCCACCTCGCCCAGGTGTTGTTGAATTTAACCACCCTGCAAGCCAGACACTGACTTTTTTATAAATCTTTGATGACCGGCCGCCTATAAACCTTGACGGTTCCCGGCCATCTCCGCCTGATCCAGCGGCTGACACACTGACACTGGAGACAGGGCCCGGCGCAATAATTGCGGCGCAAAGTTCTGGTCACTACGATAGCGCTGGCTAAACCAACGGGCCCAGACAAACCCGGCCGCAAGCCCGGCCACGCCGCCGAAAATAACCCACCCTTCCTGAGCCGAAACCCAGCGCTCCATGGCAATGGCCCCCAACACCATCATTAAAAGCGGCGCCAGATAAAGCATCAGGGACGCCTTTAATAAAGACGACTCTGGAATGCCCACCACAACCTCATCCCCCACCCGGGCCCCGATGACATTCGCCACCCGGACTTGAAAGGCCTGCCCATTCATTTGACTCAGCACGCGCTGACCGCAGCCCTTGCGGGCCGAGCAGCTATGGCAGGCGCTTTCGCGGATGGTCTGGACCCAGGCCTCATCACCGCTCACGGCCACGACGCGGCCTTGCTCTTCAATCACCGGTGAGACTCCTGCTGAACATGAAAAAAGCGTCTTGTCATGAAAAAGCGCCTTATTTGATGATGCCCCTGGCCTTGTCAGGGATTATCCGCTTCCGCGGGCGACTGACCTGAAGAATCCACTTGGAGCTGAACGGAGCTGGCCACCTTCTGTGCCGTGACCAGCGGAACCTCTCCCACCACCGTGATCATGAAGTTGCTGTCACCGACCACTTCCATTCTCGAGTAAGCAATCGTCGCACCCAATTGGGAAACCCCATGAGACAGGGATTCACTACCCAGATCTTCGACAAACACGCTAAAAGCCGACAGGCCATCACTGTAAACGGCAGTCTCCACTTTCATGCCATCGGCGGCTACCCGCTTGATCTGATAGGGAGACTTCTTAAAGCCCTCGGGCAACCAGGACAGCACCCAGCGTTTGCTGGATTCATCCGGGGTGGCCACAAGCGCTTCTGCCTTGGACCCACTATGTTGCTTGCCCGCAAAAAGCAGCTCCGGATTCAATTCGCTGTCGGCAATCTCGCCACCCACCTCCAGAGAAGTGTATTGCATCCGCTCCAGCACTTCGCCCTGCTTGTCCAGAACCAATGATTTCAAGGGCAGCGCGCTGTTGCGATCCAGCCACAGCAGATAACTATGCCGGTACTCATCACGGGCGGTCACCGCCACCTTCACCGCGTCAAAGCCTGCGACCCGCTCGGCGCCTGCCAGGGTCATATGATATTGATCGCGGCTTGGAAGAGGCTGGTTTCCGTCAAAGCCGGAAAAGGGGCCAGACAGCAAGCTCTGCTCCAGCTCCATGACTTCTTTACCGGGCAAAAGGCAGAAAACCCGGTTCCCCTCCCGCATAATCTCCCGTCTTTCCCCGTCCAGGTGCACCAGGCGCTCCTGTTCGTTGCCGTTCTGATAACGGTGCTGGATCTGGATCGAGCTGACCTCATCCCCCCGCCCATAAACGAAGACGCCTTCATAACTTTGGGTGCGGCGCGCCTCGGCCATTTTGCGAAGCCAGCCTTCCGCTTCCGTTTCCTGCGACACCGGGACTTCGGCCACACTGGGGGAGGGCAGACAGAGGATCAATAACAACCCCACCAGCATCCACATGCCCGCGCGAGTCCGGATGCCAGTCAGGGTGAATGGAACTGTCATTTGTTGATTCCGCCTCTCGAAAATAGCTTAGCGCTGAGATTGCTGTGAGGCTTCAAAGCCCGCCATCCGAGCAAAGGGAACCACCGCCTGCCCGTTACTGCGGGCCGCGTGCTCAGCATGGCGTATCAGATATTCATTCAGGCGTTTCAGCTGCTCCTCATTCATGGAGCGTTCGGTCACGGGGGCTGACGCCAAACTCGCCATGGGCTGCCCACCCTGACCCAAGCCTTGGGTGCGCTCTGGATAAACCTGATCTGGGTAAACCTGGATTGGAGCCACCGCGGGAGCCTGGGCCAACTGGGCCGGAGTCTCCATTGGGCTCTGCTGCAAGGGCTGGGCGGTAAAGATCACGGCAAGCGCCACCGAGGCTGCAACAGCAGCCCCTCCCAGCAATTGCCAGCGTGCTTTTTTCGGGGCCGTCGAGGGATCTGACAGGGGTTGCCCGGACTGGCTCGGCGACAGGGGCTGGTCCGCTTCACTGCCTTTTGCCCGGGGCATGGGCAGCGGCTCATTCTGGAGAGCCGCTGCTACACGAGCACTAATGTCGATGCCGGCAGCCTGGCGTTGACCCGCCAGCACCGTTCGCACAGCCTGATAGCGCCGCATGGTCGCCAGCAACTCTGGAGAAACCGGCTGCTTCAACAGCCTGGCCAGCTCCAGCTCATTCGCCTCATCATCCAGCACTGCGGAAAGAGTTTCCCGGGCTTTTAGATCGTCATTCATTAAAATCACCTCACTCGGAGTCGGTGATAAAGTCAGTTAACATCGGCCAGCCAAGGCTGCCGCCCGCCATATCGCTTCACCTGGTGGCAAGACCACTGAACCCAAGGGTTCAGCGACTCCCCCGCCCCTCCAGAAGCGGTGCGATCCGCGCATCCACGGCCTCACGAGCTCGAAATATCCGCGACCTCACAGTACCAACCGGACACTCCATGACATTGGCAATTTCCTCATAACTGAGGCCGTCAAACTCCCTTAAGATCAGGGCCATCCGCAAGTCTTCGGGCAGCTCATCGATCGCCTGATAGATGGTTGCTTCCAGCTCATCACGGGCCACCAGGCTCTCCGGCGACTCAATATCCTTCAGCCCGTGACTGCCCTCGTAAAACTCCGCGTCATCCAGCTCCACATCGGAACCCGGCGGGCGCCGATTGCGGGCCACCAGATAGTTTTTCGCGGTATTGATGGCAATCCGGTAAATCCAGGTATAAAAAGCACTATCGCCACGAAAGTTGGCAATGGCCCGGTACGCCTTGATAAAAGCCTCCTGGGTCACATCCATGACCTCGTGAGGGTCGTGCACATAACGGCTGACCAAAGCTGCAACCCGGTTTTGGTATTTCACTACCAAAAGATCAAATGCCCGCTTATCACCACGCTGGACACGCGCAACAATCTGCCGGTCTGTCTCTTTCGTCATGTTGACCATCCACAACTGGCTGGCCAGAACTTCTGTGCAGACCTCAAGCCACACCCGCCTTGGAACAGGCGTGCCGGCTTCCTCCAATAGACTGGCAGGCCTAGGGAAAGTTCCCACACACTGGTGAATAATGAATCACTCAAAAAATGATCACCCATTCTTCTTCAACTTCTTCAAATATAACCCAACTCCGCATCACTCTGTGCAAATGCAGTTGCTGGACGAGGCGCTAAAGCGCAATCTGCGACAGTCTCTTTCGTTATTGGTTCCGGGCCGCCGTGCTCTTCTCACCTCAATCTGGTCTCACCTCAATCTGGTCTCATCTCAATCTGGGCCAAACGGGGCCATGCAGGGCCGCCTCCCCTCTCCTGAACAGTGAAGAAATTGACTCATAACGCCGATAACTCCGGCCGTTAGGTTCCCTTCCCATGGAACCGGCTCTTGGTCCCATGGTAAAGTTGTCCATGGTTTTCATTCCATGAAACAGCAGCATTTCTTATCTTCATAGGCCGGCTCATCATATAACACTTGATAACCCATGACGATTTCCTATCAGTATGACGTGTTAATCATCGGTTCCGGCGCTGCAGGCCTGACTGTCGCACTCAATTTGCCAAGCCATCTGAAAGTGGCGGTGCTCAGTAAAACCAGCCTGCAAAGTGGCTCTACCGCCCATGCACAGGGGGGCATTGCCGCGGTGCTGGATCAGACCGACACCGTGGACTCCCACATTGAAGACACCCTGCGTGCCGGTGCCGGCCTGTGCAATGAAGAAGCTGTCCGCTTCACCGTGGAACACAGTCGGGCGGCCATTGAGTGGCTCATTGAGCAAGGGGTGCGTTTCACTGAAAAAGAAGGCGACGATGACAGCAACTTTGCCTATCACCTGACCAAGGAAGGCGGGCACAGCCGCCGCCGCATTATCCACGCGGCAGATGCCACTGGTCTGGTGGTCTCCGCCGCGCTTTGCGAGCAGGTCAAAAAGCGCCCCAATGTGGACATCCTGGAAAACCGTATCGGGGTGGACCTGATTACCCATCGCAAGCTGTTCCTGCCGGGCAACCGCTGTGTCGGCGCTTATGTGCTGAACCGGGAAACCAGCCATGTGGAACTCTTCCGCGCCCGCTTTGTGGTTCTGGCAACCGGGGGCGCCAGCAAGGTTTACCTGTATACCAGCAACCCAGACGGTGCGACTGGCGACGGCATTGCCATGGCCTGGCGGGCGGGCTGCCGGGTTGCCAACATGGAATTCAACCAGTTCCACCCGACCTGTCTCTACCATCCCCAGGCCAAGAACTTCCTGGTCACCGAGGCCATCCGCGGTGAGGGCGGACGCTTGCTGCTGCCCAATGGCGAGCCCTTCATGCATCGGTTCGACCCCCGCGAGGAACTGGCGCCCCGGGACGTGGTCGCCCGGGCCATCGACCATGAAATCAAGCGCCTGGGCTGTGACTGCGTCTATCTGGACATTAGCCACCGGCCGGCGGAGTTCATTACCTCCCATTTCCCAACCGTCTATCAGCGCTGCCTGGAGCTTGGTATCGACATTACCCGCGAACCCATCCCGGTGGTTCCCGCCGCTCACTACACCTGCGGTGGGATTATGATCGACTCCCAGGGACACACCGACATCAACCAGCTCTACGCGATTGGCGAAACGGCCTTCACCGGTTTGCACGGCGCCAACCGTATGGCCAGCAACTCCCTGCTGGAATGCTTCGTCTATGGCCGCAGTTGCGCCCAGGACATTGCCGAACAGTGCGCCAATGTTCCTGAACCGCCGCCGGCGCCGGCCTGGGATGAGTCCTTGGTGACCGACTCCGACGAAGATGTGGTCATCTCCCACAACTGGGACGAACTGCGCCGCTTTATGTGGGACTACGTGGGCATTGTTCGCACCGACAAGCGCCTGCAGCGGGCCAAGCACCGGGTCGACATGCTGCAGCAGGAGATTCGGGAGTACTATAGCAACTACAAGGTCAGCCGCGATCTTCTGGAGCTGCGCAACCTGACGGTGGTGGCCGACCTGATTATCTGTTCCGCCATTCAGCGCAAGGAAAGCCGTGGCTTGCATTACACACTGGACTATCCCGATTTGCTCCCCGAAGCCCGGGATACCATACTGACGCCCGTCAATTATTCATCCGAGAACTGGTAGCCCCCAAAGCACCGGTCTGTGCATGGCAACTTGGCAGCCAAAGCGCCAATTACAGAGGTATTTCCATGTCCGATACTGAAATGAACCGACTCTTCTGGCATAGCCGTCGCGGCATGCTGGAACTCGACGTTCTGCTGGTTCCTTTCCTGAAGGAAGCCTATCCAAGCCTGAGCCCGGAAGATCAGGCCCGCTACCGCAAGCTGCTCGAATGCGAAGACCAGGATATGTTCGTCTGGTTCATGCAGCGGGGCGTTCCTCAAGATCCCGACCTGGCCCATATCGTCAAAATGATTCTGGATCGTGTTCAACCCAAATAATCTGGTTCTACACCCTTCCCATGTGGTCAGTGGCGGGCTTTGGCTCCCCCACCTGGCCGCACTGGGTGTGCTCTGGAGCTGTAGCGCACCGGTTTGGCTAAAGATGTTCCTCAGCCTGCTGATCCTGACCTCCGCGGTCTATGCGGACTTACTCCACGCCCGTCTCAAGCTCCCCCACAGCCCACGGGCTCTCTGGATCGACGCCCGCAAGCCCGGCGTGTGCCAGCTGCAGCTACGCAACCGCCAGATCCTGGAAGCCCGGATTCTGGGGGATTCCATCATCACCGCCCGGTTCGTGGTGTTACGCCTGCGCCCGGCAAACGCGCGCCGCTCACGAGTCGTCCTGATCTGTCGTTGGAACTGCGATCCCAATGCCTTCCGGCGCCTGCGGGTCATTCTCCGATTCCAGTCCCATGGCGCTGACAAAGCCCTGACGCCCGAGTAAGATAGGCTTTAAAGCCACTTTACTTCGAGGTTTTGTGCGCCGTCCTATGAACGATTTGCATCCTGCCATTTCCGACACCCTGCCCAGCGTCCAGGACATCTCATCCAGTTTCTGGAGCGAACTCACGGAATATGCCGTACTGCGCTGCAGCGGACCGGATGCTCGTAAGTTCCTGCAAGGCCAGTTCACCTGCGACGTTACCGCGATCACGCCCGAGCACTCCAGCCTGGGCGCTTGCTGCACCCCCAAAGGGCGGATGCTGGCCCTGTTTCGTATCGCCCAGGTGGGCGATGAACTCTGGCTGCGCCTGCCCCGGGAAGTCGCCCCGGGCCTGATGGAGCACCTGAAGAAATACATGGTGTTCTTCAAGGCGAGCCTGACCCTGGACGAATCGATCCAGGTACTGGGCTGGAGTCCTCGCTCGCCGGTCAGTGAGCTGGAACTGCCCAATGACGTGGACCAGGCCGTCACCACACCGGAAAGCGCGCTGATTCGCGTCCCGGGAGAGGAGCCCTGTTATGAAATCTGGGCGCTCGGTGATCAACTTGAAAAGTGGCGGACACAACTGCCCGCCGAGCAACAAAAACCGGAAGCACTTTGGCAGCTCAGGGATCTTCTGGCCGGCCTGGGCGAGGTTTATGCCGCCACTCGGGAAGAGTTCATTCCTCAAATGCTTAACCTGCAAAGCCTGGGGGGCATCTCCTTCAAGAAAGGCTGCTACACCGGCCAGGAAATTGTCGCCCGTATGCAGTACCTGGGCACCCTCAAAAGACGGATGTACCTGGCTCGCTGGGATGGGCAAACGCCCCCCGCTCCCGGCTCAGCCATCAGCGACGCCGACGGAGCCGGCCTGGGAACCCTGGTTCGGGCTCAGCCAACCCGGGATCAAGGCATTCAGTTGTTGGCCGTGTTGAACCAGGAAAGCCTGGAAGGCGGCGCGAGCCCGGCCCTCGAAGAGAATGGCCGTATGCTGCCCCTTCACTGGCGGGACGTGCCCTATCCGGTTGAGCAAATCAACAACCCTCGTAAGAAACTGTAGCAGTCTGTCACCTTTGACCGACACCGTCGGCCCAAGGGTGGCTGAACCTTACGAATTCTTACAGTCCGCAACCGCAAAGAATTGTTTTCTCTGCTATAAATATAAGCAGCTTTCCAAAGGGCGAGGCAGGTCGCGGGCAACCCTTTTTGCCGGGAAAACCGCCTCCCCATATCAACGATTTGTTTCTTACACATGAGTGAAGCCATGGCCGAGTTAGCCAATCAGATCAGACAGGACTTGTTAGAGGCTATCGAGAACGACAAGCTCGTGCTGCCCACCCTGCCGGAAGTTGCGCTCCGTGTTCGCGAAGTAGCGGAAAACCCGAACTCTTCCGTTCAGCAACTGGCAGGCACCATCAGCAACGACGCAGCGCTGTCGGCACGGATTATCCGGGTCTGCAATAGCCCGTTGCTACGGGGCAGCCGCAGCATCAACGACCTCAACTCTGCCGTGAGCCGTTTGGGCATGGTCTACACCGCCAACCTGGCCACTGGCCTGGCCATGGAGCAGATGTTCCAGGCCACCACGGAAATGATCGACCGACGCATGCGGGATGTGTGGAAGCACAGCACCGAAGTAGCCGGCATCAGCCATGTTCTGGCTCAGCACTTCACCAAGCTGCGTGCCGACCAGGCCACCCTGGCGGGCCTGATCCATCAGATCGGCGTGCTGCCCATTCTGACCTACATCGAAGAACATGACGTCCAGATCTCCGGCGCAGTCCTCGACAACCTGACCGACGAACTGGGCCCCCGCATCGGTACCCATATTCTGAAACGTTGGGATTTTGCGGCAGAGCTGATCAGCATCCCGCAGGACTGCATCAACTTCACCCGCCAGGTGCCTCAGGCCGATTATGCCGACGTGGTGATGGTGGCCAAACTGCAAAGCTTGGCGGGAAGTAATCACCCCTACACCCAAATCGACTGGGCCCAAGTCTCCGCCTTTGGCCGCCTGGGCCTGGATCCGGAGATGAGTGAGGCGACTGACCTCAGCGATGAAATGGAAGCGGCGACCCGCCTGCTGCAGTAACCCCCTCAACGACAAACGGGATGGCTAGCCATCCCGTTTTGATCCCTGCCCTTTAGGCTAATCCCAACTCTGCCTTGACCTGCTGCCGGGGCGGCAGCCCCCAATCAATCGGCTGCTTACCGTGCTGCTTGAGATAGGCATTGGCCTGAGAAAAATGCCGGCAACCAAAGAACCCGCGATGGGCCGACAAGGGTGATGGATGCACCGACTCCAGCACCAAGTGACGGTGACGGTCGATCAGTGCCCCTTTCTTGATGGCGTAGCTGCCCCAGAGCAGAAACACCAGATTCTCCTTACTCCGATTGAGCAGACCGATAACCTGGTCGGTAAAGGTCTCCCACCCCTTGCCTTGATGGGAACCGGCCCGTCCCTGCTCCACGGTCAGCACGCTGTTGAGCAACAACACGCCCTGTTGGGCCCAATGGGTCAGGCAGCCGTGATCCGGAACGGGGAGCCCCAGATCACTGGCAATCTCCTTGAAAATGTTGACCAGGGAAGGCGGCGGCTTCACATCCGGCAGCACCGAGAAGCACAAACCATGGGCCTGGCCCGGCCCGTGGTACGGGTCCTGGCCAATAATCACCACTTCAACGTCCTTGAACGCCGTGGTATTCAAGGCGTTGAAGCAGTTCTCCCATTGCGGGAAGATCACCTTGCCGGCGGCATCCTCTTGCGCCAGAAACTCCGCCAGCTTTGCCATGTACGGCTTGTCAAACTCTGCCGACACCAGCTTATGCCAATCGACCTTCGGATCGATCGCCTCCAGCAAATGTTGCGCAGCCGCCGTCATTGCCCTTCTCCCTGATCCCGCCGGTTAGGCCTGAGGTCTCATGTGTGGAAACAGAATCACGTCCCGGATCGAGGGGGCATCGGTAAACAGCATGACCAAACGGTCAATCCCGATCCCTTCACCCGCCGTGGGCGGCATGCCGTGCTCCAGGGCGATGATATAGTCTTCATCGAAGTGCATCGCCTCGTCGTCGCCGGCTTCCTTCTCCGCCACCTGTTTACGGAAACGTTCCGCCTGGTCTTCCGGATCATTCAACTCGGAGAAGCCGTTGGCAATCTCACGCCCGCCCACGAAGAACTCAAAGCGATCGGTGACAAAGGGGTCGTTATCGTTGAGGCGCGCCAGGGGCGACACTTCCGTGGGGTAGGCGGTGATAAAGGTGGGCTGACGCAGGCGGTGCTCCACCGTCTTCTCGAAAATTTCGATCTGAACCTTGCCCAGGCCCCAAGTATCTTTTAGAGGAATTTTGAGGCTTTCGGCCACCTTGCGGGCACCTTCCAGATTGTTCAACTGATCGGCGCTAATCTCCGGGTTGAAGTGCAGGATGGAATCAAACACCGTCATCCGGGCAAAGGGCTTGCCGAAGTCGTAAGTTTCGCCCTGGTACTGGACTTCCGTACGTCCCAGGATGTTCTGGGCCAAGGTCCGCAGCATGTCTTCCGTCAGGTCCATCAGATCCTGATAGTTGGCATAGGCCTGGTAGAACTCCAGCATGGTGAACTCAGGGTTGTGACGGGTCGACAACCCTTCGTTACGGAAGTTACGGTTGATTTCGAAGACCCGCTCGAAACCACCCACCACCAGCCGTTTGAGATAAAGCTCCGGCGCAATCCGCAGGTACATCTCGATATCCAGGGCGTTGTGATAGGTCACGAAAGGACGGGCCGTGGCGCCACCGGGAATCACCTGCAGCATGGGGGTTTCGGCTTCGATAAAATCCCGCTCGCTCAGGTAACGGCGGATGCCTTCCACCAGTTTGGCCCGAATCCGGAAGGTATTACGGGTTTCTTCGTTAACGATCAGGTCCACATAGCGCCGACGGTATTTCATTTCCGTGTCGGACAGGCCTTTAAACTTATCCGGCAGTGGACGCAAGGCCTTGGTCAGCAGGCGGGGAGATTCCATATCCACATAGAGATCACCCTTTCCCGATTTATGCAGCACGCCCTCGGTGCCCACGATATCACCCAGATCCCAGCCTTTGACGGACTCCAGCTGCTCCGGTGTCAGGGCCTTGCGGTTGACATACAGCTGGATCCGGCCGCTCATGTCCTGAATCACAATGAAGGCGCCCCGATTCAACATGACCCGACCAGCCACGCTCACGCGCACCCCCAGGGCTTCCAGCTCTTCCTTGCTCTTGTCACTGTAACGGGCCTGCAAGTCAGCGCAGTAGGTATCACGACGGAAATCGTTCGGGAAGGCATTGCCCTGCTCGCGCAACGATTTGAGCTTGTTACGCCGCTCCGCGATCAACTTATTCTCGTCCTGGGGCTGAAGATCTTGGTTTTCTGACACCGCTATACCTCGTTAAGCTAGTGAAACGTCGTGGCGCAAGGTGGCTTAAAGCCCCTGCTTCAGGCTCGCTTCAATGAAATCGTCAATATCGCCGTCCAGCACGGCGCCACAGTTGGATTCTTCCACGCCTGTGCGCAGGTCCTTGATCCGGGACTGATCCAGCACATAGGAACGGATCTGATGGCCCCATCCGATATCGGATTTGGAGTCTTCCAGAGCCTGGGCCGCGGAGCTGCGTTTTTGCAGTTCCAGCTCATACAGTTTGGCGCGCAACTGCTTCATCGCCGCATCCTTGTTCTTGTGCTGGGAGCGGTCGCTCTGGCACTGTACCACGACACCGGTCGGCACGTGGGTAATCCGCACCGCGGATTCGGTCCGGTTCACGTGCTGACCACCGGCGCCGGAGGCCCGATACACATCGATGCGCAAGTCGGCAGGATTGATATCAATATCAATATTGTCGTCCACCTCGGGCGAGACAAACACGGAGGTAAACGACGTGTGGCGGCGATTGCCGGAATCGAACGGCGATTTGCGCACCAGCCGGTGAATGCCGGTCTCCGTCCGCAACCAGCCATAGGCATATTCGCCCTGGATGTGAATGGTGGCGCTCTTAATACCCGCCACATCCCCTTCGGAGACTTCCATCAATTCGCACTTGAAGCCGCGCCGCTCGCCCCAGCGTAGATACATCCGCAGCAGCATGTTGGCCCAGTCCTGGGCTTCGGTGCCACCGGAGCCGGCCTGGATATCCAAATAGGCATTGTTGGCATCCATTTCGCCGGAGAACATGCGGCGAAACTCCAGATCCTGCAGCTCGCGATCCAGTCGATCCAGCTCCTCACGAACCGCCTCCACGGTATCCGCGTCCTGCTCTTCAACGGCCATATCCAGTAGTTCACGGGCATCGGCCAGCCCTTTATCGAGGTTCTCAATGGTGGTCACAATGCCCGCCAGGGAAACCCGCTCACGCCCCAACTCCTGTGCCCGCTCCGGTTTATCCCAAACCTTCGGGTCTTCCAGTTCCCGTTCGACCTCGATCAGACGCTCTTTTCGGGTATCGAAGTCAAAGATACCCCCTAAGGACATTGGTCCGAGCCTGCATGTCCTTGATGGCTTGAACGATTGGATTCACTTCGAGCATGAGACGAATACCCCGATAAAAATCATGGTGAATGGCATAAGAAAGGGGCAGTATTTTACCTGATCAAGGCTTGGGAATACATGCCCCAGCCTCGCATCTCGCCAGGCGCCGGACTGTTTTTCCAACGATGAGCCTGTCCTGTGCGCCCGGCCTTCGCCCTCCAGCAGAAACTCCGTGGCCTAACAGGCTTCCAGATAATCCACCAACAGCTGCAAACTCTGCCTGCCCCGGTAGAGATTGATATCCAACTTATACGCCAGGCGTACCCGACGGGTTTCCCGGGGCCACTGGCGGGTATCCACGTTAAAGGCGATCCCATCCAGATACTGGCCCGAGCCGGGCTCTCGCAGCACCATCTTCAAATGCCGGCTGCCCACCAGGCGCTGCTCAATCAGCTCAAACTCGCCATCAAACAAGGGCTCCGGGAAGTGCTGCCCCCAAGGTGCCGCCTCCCGAATCAGCTGTGCCGTCTCCAGGTTAAACTCCTCTGCCCGCAGCGGCCCGTCGGTCACAATACTGGCGTTGAGGTCCTCCTCATTAAGCAGTGTTCGGACCGTCTCATCAAAGGCACGGGCAAATTCCGTGAAACGCTCCCGTGCCACGGTCATGCCGGCGGCCATGGCATGTCCGCCAAATTTCACCAACACTCCGGGATAGCGCTTGGCCACCATGTCCAGGGCATCGCGCATGTGAAGGCCCGGAATGGAACGCGCGGAGCCTTTGATCAGCTGCTCATCACTGGGCGCGAAGGTAATCACCGGCCGATGCAGCCGCTCTTTGATCCGGGACGCTAGAATACCGATCACGCCCTGATGCCAGTTCTCATCAAACAGACAGATTCCCCAAGGCAGATCACCACCTTCTCGCAAGTGCAGGGAGTTCAGGGCCAGCATGGCCTGCTCCTGCATTTCCGATTCGATCAGCTTGCGGGACTGGTTGAACTCATCCAATTGCAAGGCCAGGTCACGGGCCAAGTGAGGGCTATCGGTGAGCAGGCACTCAATACCAATCGACATATCTTCCAGCCGCCCGGCGGCGTTCAGCCGAGGGGCGATGGCAAATCCCAGGTCCGCCGCCACCAAACTCTGACGGCGACGATTGGACACATCAATCAACGCCTGGATACCCGGGCGCGTCCGCCCGGCGCGAATACGCATCAACCCTTGCTGCACCAGAATCCGGTTGTTGTGATCCAGCGGCACCACATCAGCGACGGTGCCCAAAGCCACAATATCCAGAAAATCCGCCAGGTTGGGCTCGGCAATCCGGCGCATGGCAAACCAGTTGCGGGCGCGGAGCTCCCGGCGCACGGCGGTGAGCACATAAAAGATCACCCCCACCCCGGCCAGGTTTTTACTGGGAAAGACGCAGCCCGGCGCATTGGGGTTCACGATGGCGTCGGCCTCGGGAATTTCCGCGCCCGGCAGGTGATGGTCGGTGACAATCACCCGCATCCCCGCTTGGCGGGCAGCCGCTACCCCTTCCACGCTGGAAATGCCGTTATCCACAGTCACCAGCACATCGGGGGCCATCCCCTTGGCAACTTCGACAATTTCCGGCGACAGGCCATACCCGTAGTCAAACCGGTTGGGCACCAGATAGTCCACCTGGGCCGCGCCCATGGCCTGCAGCCCCAGAATGCCCACGGCGGTACTGGTGGCGCCATCGGCATCGAAGTCGCCCACGATCAGAATGCGCTGGCCTTCCATCACCGCATCCGCCAGATAGCGGGCCGCCAGGTCCACCTGATGGAGCTGATCCACGGATTGCAGCCGTTTCAGGGAATGGTCAATCAATTCTTCGCGGGTAATCCCACGGGCACGAAAAATTCGACGCAGAATGTCCGGCAGATCGGTAGAGTCCAGGGGATCTGTCTGTGGGAGGGGACGTCGAACGATAGCCTTTTTCATACAGCGTTCAGCCAGGCTCCGTCAGCTTGCAGAACAAGAGCCCGGAGAGATTTCTCTCCGGGCGGGAAGGGTCAATTAGCGGCTCTGAATGCCCCGGCTACGCACGGCGGCGTGGATCGCACCCAGATCATTGGCGACCACCTGATACGCCTCCTGGCGCTCAAACAGGTCCGCCAGATGAGGCGGCAGCTCAGGCTGCACCCCAATGCCGGACTTTTCGACCGCCTCGGGGAATTTCACCGGATGGGCCGTCGCCAGGGTGATCATCGGGATGCTGGGATCGCGACGACACTCCCGGGCCGCCTTGACGCCAATGGCGGTATGGGGGTCCAGAACCTCTTCGGTCTCCTCAAAGACCTGACGGATGGTGGCACAGGTCAGCTCATCATCCACCGCATAACTGTCGAACAGCTTGCGGGCCTCCGCCAAGCGGGCCGGGTCGATACTGACCGGCCCCTGGTTGAAGCGGTTCATCAGATCACTGATCGCAGCCCCATCCCGACCGTGCAGATCGAACAACAGACGTTCGAAGTTGCTGGAGATCATGATATCCATGCTGGGTGACAGGGTATGGTGCAGTTCTTCCTTGCGGTACAGGTTCTGACTCATAAACCGGTGCAGGATATCGTTGCGGTTGGTCGCGATCACCAGCTGACTGATCGGCAGACCCATTTTCCGCGCCAGATAGCCCGCGAAAATATCGCCGAAGTTTCCGGTCGGCACCGAGAACGCCACGCTACGGAAGGGACCGCCCACTGCCAGGGAGGCATGGAAGTAATAGACGATCTGGGCCATGATGCGCGCCCAGTTAATGGAGTTCACCGCCACCAGCTGGGACTTCCCTTCCAGGAAGGACTGATCGCCGAAGCTTTCTTTCACCATGCGCTGACAGTCGTCAAAGTTACCTTCAACCGCCAGGTTATGGATATTGTCGCCAATAATGGTGGTCATCTGGCGACGCTGAACCTCGGAAACCCGCTGGTGGGGGTGCAGGATAAAGATGTCGACGTTTTTGCAGCGGCGGCAGCCTTCAATGGCCGCCGAGCCGGTATCCCCGGAGGTGGCGCCGAGAATGGTCACATGCTTGCCGCGCCGCTCCAGCACATAGTCCAGCAGACGGCCCAGCAGCTGCAGGGCGAAATCCTTGAACGCTAGTGTGGGGCCGTGGAACAGCTCCATCACCCACTCATTGCTGTCCAGCTGGGCCAGGGGCGCCACCGCCTTGTGAGCAAAAACCGCATAGGTTTCATGAACCATCTCGCGGAAGTCCGCTTCCGGGATGGCCCCTTCCACAAACGGATACATAACCTTGCAGCCCAACTCCGCATAGGACAGACCCCGCCAGGAGGCGATCTCCTCCAGGGTGAATTGGGGCAGGACTTCCGGCACATATAAGCCGCCATCCGGCGCCAAACCGGTCAGCAAAACATCTTCAAAACCCAGCGCCGGCGCTTTGCCTCGTGTACTGATGTATTTCACGGAAGATTCCTGTTGTTCAAATTGACTCTATGGTTCTTGGTTTATGCTCTAAAGGCGGTTCAGGCTTAACGCAACAGTTCCACCCGAATCCGTACCACCGGATCAACAATAGCATCCAGCGCTTCAATAGCGGCAATGGCTTGATTCATCTGTTTTTCCTGAACCTTGTGGGTCAACAGGATCATCGGAATCAGGCCTTCGCTTTCCTCGGATTCTTTTTGCATGATGGACTCAATGTTGATGCCCTGCTCACTCAGAATAGACGCCACTTTGGCCAGCACACCGGGACGGTCCTGAGCCAGAATACGCAGATAATAAGCGGAGGTGGTTTCTTCCACCGGCAGCACGGCGTGGTCGTTCAATTGATCCTGGCTGACTCCCAGGAAGGGTACCGCCACCGAGGTGCCTTCGCGCAGGGCGCGGGCCACATCGATAATATCCGCCACAACCGCTGAGGCGGTCGGCTCGGAGCCGGCGCCACGGCCATAGAACAGGGTTTGACCGACGGCATCGCCCTCAACCATCACCGCGTTCATCACGCCATCCACCTTGGCAATCAATTGGGACTCGGGCACCAGCGTCGGATGCACGCGCAGCTCGATGCCCTGCTCCAGACGACGGGCAATGCCCAGGTGCTTGATTCGATAACCCAGCTCTTCCGCATAGGAAACATCCCGCGGGCTAAGCTTGCTGATACCTTCAGTAAAGGCCTTGTCAAACTGCAGGGGAATACCAAAAGCCACAGAGGCCAGAATCGTCAGCTTATGAGCCGCATCGATTCCCTCTACGTCAAAGGTCGGATCCGCCTCGGCATATCCCAGTGCCTGGGCTTCCTTCAGCACGTCGGCAAACTCGCGGCCTTTCTCACGCATTTCGGTCAGAATGAAGTTGCTGGTGCCGTTGATGATCCCGGCCAGCCAGCTCACCTCGTTGGCGGCCAAGCCTTCACGCAGTGCCTTGATAATGGGGATGCCGCCGGCCACGGAGGCCTCAAAGCCCACGCTCACACCCTGCTTGGCAGCAGCCTGGAAAATCTCGTTACCGTGCACGGCAATCATGGCCTTGTTGGCGGTAACCACATGCTTGCCGTTGGCAATAGCTCTGAGGGCCAGCTCCCGGGGAAGATCGTAGCCGCCCAGCAGCTCCACCACCACGTCAACTTCGGGGTCATCGGCCACTTCGAAAACATCCGTTGTCACGCGGGTGGAGCCCAGGTCGCAAGCAGGATTGAGCGCACGAGCCGCCACCATTGTCACCACAATGGGACGCCCTGCACGAGCAGCAATCTGTTCCGCATTACGCTGCAGAACATTAAAAGTACCACCGCCCACGGTGCCAAGACCACATATGCCAACTCTGACTGGATTCAAGATTATGACTCCCCTGCTTGTGATGCGTTAGATACGGCCCCGCCGTAAAAAATAATCTGCTATTGTAACCCGAATTTGCCTCAATTACCGAGGCTCAATTCCCGGTGGCAACACTGCCAGATCGGCAATCTGACAGCACGCCCAATCAGGTGATCAGTTCAGTAACCCCAAATGCTCCGCCAGCGCCTTAGCCGGCACATAGCCCGGGATCAGTTCACCACTTTCCAGAATGATTGCGGGTGTACCGGAAATCTGCAGCGCATTGCCCAGCTCATACTGAGATGCGACGGGATTGGTGCAGTTCCTCGACTTTACCACCTCACCCCGCTTGGCCGCGGTCATGGCCTGCTGCCGATCGTCGGCACACCAAACCGCCACCAGTTTCTGATGGGAGGAACTGCCTACGCCAGAGCGGGGATAACCCACATAGTTTACCTGGATTCCCAGCTCATTCATTTGAGGCACTTCCTGATGCAGCTTACGGCAGTAACCACAGTCCACGTCGGTAAAAACCGTGATGCTCGCCTTGGTCTGGCGGGGTTTGAACACCACCATCTCCGCCTCGGGAATGCTCGCCATGAGCTCTGCCCGCTCCCCGTTGCGGGTAACTTCCGTCAGGTTTTTCACCCCTGCCGGATCAACCCGGTACAGATCACCGACCAAAAAGTGCTTGCCGTCGTCGGTCACATAAAATGTCTCACGATAATTGGTGCGAACTTCATACAGTCCGCCAGCCCCAGTGGGCGTCACCGAGCGGATTTCAACGTTCGGAAGCGAACTTTCCAACCCCTGGCGGATCTTTGCCTCTTTCTCATTAACCGGCTCAGCACAAGCGGCCGCGCCCAGGGACAGGCAAAGCCCCATAAACATGATGCGTAATTTCATCAGTACACTTCCATTCAGCAAGCGATATTCAACCGCCGTCTAACCTACATGAAAAGTCGCCACCACTCCAGATACAGCAGCCGGGATCTGCCACCTATCCGCGCGGATGATGCTCTTGATACACCGCCTGCAACCGCACCTGGGCCACATGTGTGTAAATTTGTGTGGTGGAAAGATCACTGTGCCCCAGCAGCAACTGCACCACCCGCAAGTCCGCGCCATGGTTCAACAGGTGGGTGGCAAAGGCGTGACGCAAGGTATGGGGAGACAAGTGCTTATAGATACCTGCATTGGCAGCATGGAGCTTGATCCGGTGCCAGAAGGTCTGGCGCGTCATCATCTGTCCGCGATTACTGGGAAACAGGACATCGGTCTGATTGCCCTCAACCAGGGCTGGCCGCGCCTCCGCCACATAGCGTTCCAGCCAGTTCATCGCCTCTTCCCCCAAGGGAACCAGCCGCTCCTTGTCCCCCTTCCCCACGACTCGCACCACCCCCTGACGGAGATTGATCTGATGCATCCTTAAACTCACCAGCTCCGACACCCGCAGCCCACAGGCATAAAGAACCTCGAGCATGGCACGATCCCGCAGGCCAATCACCTCGCTCAGCTCAGGCGCCGCCAGCAACGCCTCCACCTCTGACTCGGTCAAGGTATCAGGCAGCCGCTTGCTGCGTTTTGGATTATCTACCCGCAAGGTGGGGTCCACGGAAATCAGGGACTCCCGCATCAAATAGCGATAAAACCGGCGGGCACAGGACAAAAAGCGTGCCGTGGAGGTCGGTTTGTATCCCTCCTTCAGCCGAAACGCCAAGTACTCCAAAAGCTGATAACGCTCAAGGGTCACCAGCGACAACTGTCGTTTAGCAAGCCAAGCGACAAAGGCCGCCAAGTCGCGTCGGTAGGAGGCCAGGGTATTGTCACTCAGGCCGTTTTCCAGCCAAAGCGCATCCAGAAAGCGTTCCACCAGAGCCAACTCCTGATCCTCTGAAGGCATCACCTGACGCATGGGGCTTTCACCTCGGCCTGACTCAGCTCACCACAAACAAAAACGGGTAGCCTAGGCTACCCGTTTTTCTAAGCAAGCTGCAATTAGGACAGCTTTTCTTTAATACGCGCTGCCTTACCACTGAGCTCACGCAGATGGTACAGCTTGGCTTTACGCACATCACCGCGGCGTTTCACCTGGATAGACTCGATCTGCTTGCTGAAGGTCTGGAAAGTACGCTCAACGCCCACACCGTAGGAAATCTTACGCACAGTGAAGGAAGAGTTCATGCCACGGTTGCGACGACCGATGACCACACCTTCGAAAGCCTGCAGACGCTCACGCTGACCTTCAATAACCTTTACTTGAACAACGACTGTATCGCCGGCGCCAAACTCCGGGATTTCTTTGGTCATTTGTTCAGCTTCAATCTGACTGATAATGCTGTTCTTGCTGCTCATCGCTCGCTCCTAAAACTTCAAACCGTCTAACGAAATTATGGGCC
>Ga0209075_1001157_pt1 | contig 25272 bp, 15 predicted proteins | sample Stecom2011_FD_187523 | JGI IMG/M metagenome (GOLD analysis project Ga0209075, IMG submission 187523) | Agricultural soil microbial communities from Utah to study Nitrogen management - Steer compost 2011 (SPAdes) (version 2) | ecosystem: Environmental > Terrestrial > Soil > Agricultural land...
GTTTCTACTTTGGGACAGGTTTCCACGGATTTCATGTTTTAATAGGAACAATTTTCTTAGCTATAGGTTTATGAAGAATATACGCATATCATTTAACAGACCATCATCATGTAGGATACGAATGTGGAATTTTATACTGACATTTTGTAGACGTAGTATGATTGTTCTTATATATTGCAATATATTATTGAGGTAGTTAGTAAACTAGCTTCATTATAAAAAGGCAAAGGGGTTTTAGTATAATGGTAATGCAAATGACTTTTAATCATTAAGATGTAGGTTCGACTCCTGCAAATCCTAAAAAGATAAATAAAGCATTTTATTTAATTCTTAAATACTGAATTATAGATAAAAATTGTATGACTGAATACTTTGTGTTCATGATTAATAAAAAGCTGAAACAACCATAAGTTAATGGTAAACTTTTCGTTTACCATACGAAGTTTGTTGGTTCGATTCCGACTGGTTGTTGATATAAAAGAGAACGTAGTTTAATGGTAGAACAATAACCTTCCACGTTAAGGGTTCGGGTTCGATTCCCGATGTTCTTGTATTCGTTTAAAGATCTAGTAGCTTAATTGGTAAAGTGCTTCCCTGTCACGGAAGATGATACCGGTTCGAATCCGGCCTAGTTCGTGAGGAAGAATAGTCATTGGCAAGGCAAGATATCTACTAAATATTGTGTGTAAACACTTGAGTGTTCGAATCACCCTTCTTCCGAATTGAGAAAAAAAAAGACATTTAAATTTAATATTTGAATTATCTCATAAAATAGCATAAGAGGAATAAAATTATTAGTGGATTCTAATGGTTTTGTTTTTAGATGCTATAAGTATCTAATGATCTAGATAATATCCCTTTAGGGTATAAATATTTGAATTTTAAGTTGAATAATTTATTTATAGTTAATGAAATTTTTACTAATAAGTATAATATAGAAGCATTAGATATATTATCTGTGTTTATTATTATTTGTGGTATATACATTATTATTAGTAAGAACCCGATAGTGTCTATATTATTTTTAATTGGATTATTTGGAGGTGTATCTTCATACTTAATATTAGTGGGTTTAAGTTTTATAGGGTTATCTTATTTAATAATATACGTAGGAGCAGTATCAATATTATTTTTATTCATATTGATGTTAATTAACATAAGAATCAGTGAATTACAAAATAACAATAAAAATAGTATACCTTTAGCTTTAATTATCTCAATTTTATTAAACTATTCTGTGTTCCAAATATTACCTTATAGTACAGCAGTAATAAATAATTATTTTTCGAATATAAATAGTATTTTATATAATCTATCTTTACATAAAGACAGTAAAAATTTTTTAAGTAAAGATTTTTCTACTAGTACAAATGATAACGATTTATACTTTGCAAGTAGTAACGATTGAAATGGGAATATAATTGATATAAATAACATCTCTAATATAGGGAATATTATGTATACTAGTTATAATTTATGATTAATACTTACTAGTTTTATACTACTGTTAGCTATGGTAGGGGCAATAGTAATAACGATTAAGAAATAATTTAGAAGAGGGATTAGCTCAATGGTAGAGCAACCGTTTTACACACGGAAGGTTGAGCGTTCAAGTCGCCCATCTCTCAATAAAATTCTTTAACTTAAGGGTAAAGTGCATTTTTGATAAGAATGAAATTCAAGTTCGACTCTTGAAAGAATTAGAAGAGAATTGGTCGAGTGGTTTAAGGCGACGAGCTTGAGTCTTGTTTGATATTTTATGTATCACATCCGTTCGAATCGGATATTCTCTGAAAGCTTCTATAGCTCAATGGTAGAGCTTGATACTGTTAATATCATGATAGATGTTCGATTCATCTTAGGGGCGAAATATACGGATTAGGGCCGGGTCGGTTAGGCACCTCGTTTGGGTCGAGGAATAGTTATGTTCGAATCATAATAATCCGAGCATCTATATTAAATAGAAATGTAATGTAATAGATATAAATTGTATGTATATAATACATATATAAGTATACAAAGAGACTATTATGGATATTTAAGCTATGTATAACAGAGATTTAATTTATAATAAATATTAACTCTAAGAGAAATTCTTTAGTAAACGAAGTGAACTGAAACATCTTAGTAGCTTCAGGAAAAGAAATCAAAAGAGATTCTATGAGTAGTGTGAATGAAAATAGAAAAGCCTATAGTTATATATATTAATTTAATATATATATACTTACAATAGAGTAAAATTGAAAAGATTCAGTTTGAATATTACGGGGAACCTTCCTCGAAGGCTAAATATTATACATAAGCGATAGAGAACATAAGTACCGTGAGGGAAATAATAATTAGAAATAGTAGTTTTATAAGCAGTTCAAGCAATTTAATAAGCAAGAACGTACCTTTTGCATAATGGGTCACCAAGTTAACATTAGATGCAAGTTTTAGCGTAGTTAAACCAATCATCAAAAAAATGATAAGTGTCTAATGTTAGACCCGAAGCCTGGTGATCTTACCATAGTCAGGATGTAAACAGTCCGAACGAGGTATCGTTGCATAGATATTCGAAGAACTATGGTAAGTTTAGTGAAAGACAAAACTGACCAGGATAGCTGGTTTTCTGCGAAACCTATAATAGTAGGCAATTCAAACAACATCTTAGCAGGTACAGAACTTAATCTCAGACAAGGTGTATATGTTTTAACCATAAAAGTACATTTTTACTTGTATATATCGGGGGATCGTGAAGATTTTATCGGTGAGTATGTAGACTCGGAATGGCAAAGATGAATGTTGAATTATCAGACATAGAGTGCTAAGGTTGTATGTCAAAAGGGAAACAGCCCAGAACAAGATTTAAGGTTCCAAAATTATTAGTTAAGTGAAATTAAGAAGGTTTTTATTTGAGTCGACAAGAAGATGGGCTTAGAAGCAGCCATAATTTTATGAATTCGTAACAGAGCGCTTGTTAATTTTTAGAAGCATCGAAAATTTAACGGATCTAAACAATATACCGACATCTTGTCCATTTTTAACAATAATGATATTTATTATTGTTATTTTATGGGGTAGCAGAACGTTGAGTTAATACCAGATTATTCTTTTTTTTAAGAATAAAACGTTATAAATAATATAACGAAATAACTCAAGTGAGAATGGTGACATTAGTAACGAAAAGAAGAATTTTAATATTCTCCGCCTTAAGCTTATGGTTTATTAAGTAACGGCCTCTAAATTAAAAATCTAAAGATTTTGATGATGAGAAAATCTTTATTACTGGACAACAACATTTTTAAGTGTTAAATGTGCTGGAAAAGTAGTAATATATTATATGTTTCATATAATAAAACAACCGTACCTAGAAACTGAAAAAAGTAAGCTAGTAGAGTATACGAAGGCGTATAATGAGCTAACAATCATAAAGGAACTCGGCAAAATGACTACGTAACTTCGGAATAAGGAGGTCTCATTAATCTTGATTAATATCAAGTAAAAAGGAAGAAGCATGAAATAGTGTTGTACGACTGTTTAATTAAAACACAGCACTTTGCTCAAAGATTAAAAATCTAAGTATTGAGTGTGATGTCTGCCCAATCCCGGCTGGTTAACAGATATAACTAAATTTTTTTAAGAGAGTTTGGTGTTGACGGAACCCCCGGTCAATGGCGGCCTTAACGTGAGGGTCCTAAGGTAGCGAAATGCCTTGGCCGTTAAATGCGGTCTTGCATGAATGATTTAACGATACAACAGCTGTCTCTATGATTGACTCAGTGAACTTGGAATAACTGTGAAGATACAGTTTACCTCTAGTTGGACGAGAAGACCCTATGCAGCTTTACTGTTACTAATTATAGGGTACGGAAACAAATATGTTTAGATTATAAGGTACATTAATAAATAAAAATGAAAATCCTTTATATTTCTTCCGTATTTATGAACTAATTTAGGAATATTTGGAAACAAATATTAGTGAATTAACCTAGTTCAGCTTGAAAAAGCGGCCTTAGGTAAGGAACTTATCGTTAGGAGACAGTTTATGCGGGGCACAGACCCCATAAAGAGTAAATGGGAGTGTCTAATATTAACAATGTATGAATGCAAATTGCATTCATTTAAAAATTGTTTGTTATATTATACAGTTTTACTGTATTTTATCTTATATAATTATTTGTTTAATCTGCACGGCCAGATACTCGAATAATATAGTTTATATAGATTTTTTAGGTACGATTTTTTCTAACGAGAGATTAGATGTAATAAAAGCATTATGAATTTTTCTAATGCTTTTTTAGTTATTATACTATATAATAATGTTGACTATTACTTAATAGGCTCAACGGCTAAATCGTGCCTTACTGTTTGATTAACAACAAATCTTACAGTTGCGTAAGCAGGGCGTAGGATCACAAGATGCAAAAAGGAAAGATCTTGGATTATAGGAAAAGCTACGCTAGGGATGTTTGTCCTTTAATAATTATATTATATAATTATTAATAATAAATTGGGTTAAATTCAAGAATTACTAAAAAAAAGTAAATTTGAAGCGAAATTTATCTTAGCAAATTTTATAAATGAGATAAAAACGTTCAACGACTATAAGGTGAGATATGCTAACAATAATCCTTTATAACACCCAACATTTTTATTAAATATGAAAGAAAAAAAAACAAAATAAGATTAATTAATTTTAGAAAAATGAATAATAATTTAAAAATATTTGACAATAATATTAATAATAAATATAAACTTATACCATTTAATTTAAAATTAAGTGATTATAGAAATAAATATGAGGCTCCGGCTTCTAAAGAATGAAAAAATACTGCTTATTTCTATGATAAAAATAACCTTAAAAATATACCTTTGAATGATATAAATATAAATAAAATGATAAAATCTTATTTTAATTTACATTTAAAGAACAAGTTTCTAGGTTTAAAACATATGTCTCTTAAAAGAAGACATTCTTTATTAAGAAGAATATATGTAAGTAATGTAGAAATTAAACATACTAACAATAAAGCGATAATAACTTTATATGTTATAAATACTCAAAAAAATACTTTGTACAAAAGATATATAAAGAGTAAGAGATTTTTTGAAAGTCTAAAACTTAACATCTTGAAAATACAACAAAATTTGTTTGAAAACAAGATAAAATTCTTGAAAGATAAATTGATAAAAAGTTTATTAAATAACAGATTTATACTTAAGAGAACTAGAGTTTTAGAATTTAAATTTGAATTATTGAATAAAATAATGAATTATTGTAATTTATCTTTTAATGAGCATATTAAAAAGAATATTTTTAATAAGTTAAAGTTTATTAGAAAAATAAATATAATAAGAAAGCATGTTTATACGTATAAAATAAATAAATTTAAATTTGAGGAAATATATTTCTTATATAAATTAAATAATATTCTAGAAAAAATATTAAATAAAAAAATAGAATATAATATAATTAATTTAAAATCTCTTGTTTATAATACGGATATTTTTACTAAAGCATTAGCCTTAAAACTAAGAAAAAGAAAATTCTTTGTGATGAGAGGAATAAACAGTATAATTAATAGAGCAAGATTTCCTAAAGTAAATACAATTATGGAAAGAGCAGATTTAAGAAAATATAAAGATGCAAATTTAGTTCATAATAAATACAAAGATGTGCATTTATTATCCAATTTAGGTCATAGTGAGGATTTTTTTATGTTTTTAAGAAATATGTATAATATACATAATAAATACTTAAAATCTCATACACTAAGATTAACTTCTGAAGGATTGATAAATCCATCTTATAGTTTAATAGGAATTAATAATAAAAAAATGGAAAAAACAATCAAAAGATTAATATTTAATTCAATTAAATATAAAAATATGGGAGGTATAAGATTGGAAATAAAAGGTAGATTAACTAGACGTTTCAGAGCGGATAGAGCTGTCTACAAATTAAAATGAAAAGGAGGTTTAAAAAATATAGACTCTTCTTTTAATAAATTATCTTCTGTACTTTACAGAGGACACTTTAAACCAAATGTAACTTATTCAATTGCTAACTCAAAACGTCGTATAGGGGCTTTTGCAGTAAAAGGTTGAATTAGTGGTAAATAAATAAATAATTTTATATTAATAATAAAAATGAAGACATAGTCTGAACCATTTTGCGAAAAATGGAAATAATAATGATAACAAATAGAACAGGCTAATTTGCGCAAGAGTGTACAAAATGAGTGCGCGGTTTGGCACCTCGATGTCGGCTTAACTTATCCTCATGGATGCAGAAACTATGTAGGGTACGACTGTTCGTCGATTAAAAAGTTACGTGAGCTGGGTTAAATACGTCGTGAGACAGTATGGTTTCCATCCTCTAGAGGGAATTAGAATATAATAAGGAACAACTTTTGTACGAAAGGAACTAGAAGTATATATTAAATATACCTTGATAACCTCTGGTTTACCTGTTGTTTATATGCCCAATATTAATTTAAAATATAATAATAATTGTTGTTATAATAGTTATTATTATACGGGATTTTACTATTATCACTTAGGTTTATGTATAGTATAAGCACGGCAGGAAAGCTAAGTTAGCTAAAGTTAAAAGCTGAAAGCATATAGGCTTGAAACTTACCTTAAGATATTTCTTAAATATACGTAATATAATATTACGAACACAATAGGCTTTATTTGAAAGATTTAGAAGATTTTAGGAATAAAGTACTAATTTTATAAATGACTAAAAATCAATATATCTTACATTATTTATTTGTCTGGTTAGCATAAAAGTAATGCAATTGTTTTGTAATCAGTAGAAGTAAGTGCGATACTTACACTGGACTTAAAGGATTAGTAGTCAAGTGGTAAGACACAGCTCTTTCAATGCTGCCATCATGGGTTCGAGTCCCATCTAGTCTAATGCGGATTGATGTAATAGTAACATATTTGACTCATGATCAAAAAACGTTGGTGCGAATCCTTCATCCGCATAGGAGGCTATAACTTAATTGGCAAAGTGTACTGCTCATGACAGTAATTATAAGTGTTCAAATCACTTTAGCCTTATAAAAATCCGAGTGCTGGAATAGGTAGACAGGGTATTCTTAAAAAATACTGATGAAATTTCGTGAACGTTCGACTCGTTTTTCGGATAAAGGAGGGGGTGTAGTTTAAATTGGTAAAACTACGAATTTGCACTTCGTTGTTTCAGGTTCAATTCCTGACACTTCCAAAGCTCGTGAAGCTCAATTGGTAGAGCAAAATATTGAAGCTATTTGGGTTGTAAGTTCAAGTCTTATCTCGAGCATAAGAATGGGTGTGCTGGAATAGGAATACAGGTTTCACTTAGGATGGGATGGTTTAAATACCTTGCAAGTTCGACTCTTGTCATCTATACATTTACTATTCTAAGAGTATAATTTAATTGGTAAAATATGAAGCTTCAACCTTCGAATACTTGGTTCGAGTCCAAGTGCTCTTGTATGAACAATTGGTAAGTTTAGGTTTTTACCATGGAATCTCTTTTACATAAAGCTAATTGTCCATAAATTTATGTGTTTTTAATTAATCTAGACTTCTGAACGTAAAAATTTTTTAATTTGTGTTTGGAAACGTGAAAAAGATATTTAGTTTTATTCTGATTAATGTAGTTATTATTAAGAAAAAAGCATGACAATATTTATATGTATAATTAGTATTTTTTCTATTCTTGCTATAACAGGTATTTGCTATATGCTTTACTTGTTCTTTGATTTTTTAAGGGAACATGATTTAGGATTCTAAACTGTTCCAAGAGGTATAGCTATATCTCCAATATGTTGTGGACTAATCGGTAAGTCATAAATTTTTGGTATTTACTATTGAGTGTTCGAGTCACTCCGACATAAGGTGAATATAGTTCAATGGTAGAGCGATTGTATGTGGCACAGTAAGTTCCCTGTTCAACCCAGGGTATTCACCCTTAAAAGCTAGGATAGTTTAACAGGTTAGAACTTTAATTTCATACATTAAAAATGAGAATTCGAATTTCTCTCCTAGCTAATTAAATGATAATGGTAAGTATATTATTTTTATTAGTTTCTAATGCCGTTGTTTCAAGACGAGATATATCTATATTATTTAATAGAATAGCAATTATTAGTTTAATTTATTGTATTTTACACGATTTTTTAAGTTTGTCTGTTTTAGATAAAGGTATAGGTTTACATGGAGGTTTAGTTTATATAAGTAACATAACACAGATTTTCCATATTTTTATTTTTATAATAAGTATATTAATTTTACAGTTAACTGGTTTTCATAATAGAAAAGTATATTCTACAGAATATGCTTCTTTAAAGGATCTTTTATTTAATAATTATATTTATAAATTTAAAGCAGAAATAACAAATAAAATGGGAGAGCAATTTAAGATAATAGAATACCCCTTAATTATATTATTTATAATAACAGGAGCATGTTTATTAATATCAACTAATGATTTAGTTTCTATTTTTCTTTCAATAGAATTACAAAGTTATGGTTTATATTTACTTAGTACTATATATAGAAACTCTGAATTATCTACAACAGGAGGTTTAATTTACTTTTTAATAGGAGGATTAAGTTCATGTTTCATTTTACTTGGTACTAGTTTATTATATGCTAATTCAGGTACTAGTAGTTTAGATGCTATATATGTTATTAATAATATAAGTGACATTAATAGTATAAATTCTTGATATAAACCTTATTATATTAACTTTTCTTTATTAATATTTAGTTTAGGATTTTTAATAAAAATAGGTGCAGCTCCTTTCCATTTCTGATCTCCAGATGTTTATGATGCTATACCTACAATAGTTACAGCTTTTGTTGCTATAGTAGCTAAAATTTCTATTTTCATATTCTTATTACAATTGGTTTATTATACAAATAATAATTTTTTTGAAATAAGTTGGACTTTTAGTTTAATAATAAGTTCATTTTTATCTTTAATAGTAGGAACTGTTGTTGGTTTAACTCAATTTAGAATAAAAAGATTACTTGCTTATAGTACAATTTCTCATGTAGGATTTATATTATTAGCTTTAGCTGTATCAAGTATAGAATCTATCCAAGCATTTATATTTTATATAGTTCAATATTCAATTAGTAATTTAAATATATTTATTATATTAGTAGCGGTAGGTTATTCTTTCTTCTATTACGTAGATCATGATACTGAAAATGAAAATTTAATAGATAAAAATAATTCTCCTATACAGCTAGTTAGTCAATTAAGAGGATTGTTTTATATAAATCCTTTCTTAACTTTAAGTTTAGCTATTACAATATTTTCTTTTGCAGGTATACCTCCTCTTATAGGATTTTTTGGTAAACAGATGGTATTAAGTGCAGCATTAGATAAAGGACATGTATTTATAGTTCTAATAGCAATACTTACAAGTGTAATAGGTGGGGTTTATTATTTAAATATAGTTAAAGAAACTTTCTTCTTTAAAAGAGAGAATACTTTCATTAATCCTTATTTCGAGAATTATTATGAAATATCAGGATCTCTTCGAAACGGATCTGATAAAGAAATAAAAAAAATTTCTGTGGATTATCCTAACATTGTGTTAAGTAGTCCTATCGCTTTCACAATATCTGTTATAACACTAATAATTTTATTGTTCATATTTATAAATAACGAGTGATTAAGTATGGGTACCATATTGGTACAAATATTATTTGATAATTAAATGAGTAGTATGACTTTTTTATTTATATTTATAACAGTACTAGCTTTAGTATTTTTACTGGTAAATTTCTTATTTGCACCTCATAACCCTTATCAGGAAAAATATAGTATATTTGAATGTGGGTTCCATAGTTTCTTAGGGCAAAATAGAACTCAATTCGGGGTTAAATTTTTTATATTCGGTTTAGTATATTTACTATTAGATTTAGAAATAGTTATGATATATCCTTTTGCAGTTAGTGAGTATGAAAATGGTATTTATGGGCTAATAGTAGTTCTTATTTTCATAGTTATTATTACTGTGGGATTTATCTTTGAATTAGGTAAAAATGCTTTAAAAATAGAAAGTAAACAAACAAAAATTTTAATGCAAAAATCAGATAATTTCGGTTATTCTGATAATTAATTAACCTTTAATCAAAAGATTATGTTATAGATGGTCTATGCTGAGATTGCAAATCTTTTGCGAGAGGTTCGATTCCTCCATAATCTTATTGTTATAAATCATATAATGATACATAAGTATATAATATATAAAAATATTAATTTATAAAAAAAATAATTACAGGCATGTGTATATAAACATACCTTATATATTAAAAAAATATATAAAAAATAAAATAAAAAAATGAGAATATTAAAACATAATTCTTTATTAAAATTAGTTAATTCATATCTTATAGATGCTCCTCAGCCTACTAATATAAGTTATAATTGAAATTTCGGTTCTTTACTGTTATTATGCCTAGTTATTCAAATAATAACAGGTATAACACTTGCTATGCATTATAATCCTAGTGTTGCTGAAGCTTTTAATTCTATAGAACACATTATGAGAGATGTAAATAATGGATGATTAGTACGTTATTTACACAGTAATACAGCTTCTGCTTTCTTTTTCTTAGTGTATTTACATATAGGAAGAGGTATATATTACGGATCTTATAAAAGTCCTAGATTTACAACTTGACTTATAGGAACAATAATACTTATCTTAATGATGGGTACAGGATTTTTAGGATATGTTCTTCCATACGGACAAATGTCATTGTGAGGTGCTACAGTTATTACTAATCTTATAAGTGCAATACCTTGAATAGGACAAGACGTAGTTGAGTTCATCTGAGGTGGATTTTCAGTTAATAATGCAACTTTAAATAGATTTTTTTCTTTACATTTTGTATTACCATTCGCATTGGTTGCATTAGTATTAATGCACTTAATAGCTCTTCATGATACAGCAGGGTCTAGTAATCCTTTAGGTGTATCGGGTAATTACGATAGAATACCTTTTGCTCCTTATTTCTTATTTAAAGATTTAGTTACAATCTTTATACTTATTTTTGTTTTAAGTAATTTTGTGTTCTTCGCACCTAACGTTTTAGGAGATAGTGATAATTATATTATGGCTAACCCTATGCAAACTCCAGCTGCTATAGTACCAGAATGATATTTATTACCTTTCTATGCTATATTAAGATCTATACCTAATAAACTTTTAGGAGTTATTGCTATGTTTAGTTCATTATTAATAATGTTAGTATTACCTGTCACAAATTTAAGTCAATTAAGAAATATACAATTTAGACCTTTAAGTAAAAGTATTTTCTATATATTTATTGTAAATTTCATTATTTTAATGATTTTAGGAGCTAAGCACGTAGAAAGTCCTTATATAGAATTAGGTCAAATATGTACTACTTTATTCTTTGGATATTTTGTGGTTTTAGTCTTTAATGTTTCTTTAATTGAGAATTTAATAACGAAAATCTCTTCTAACAATTGAACAGCTTCAAAAAAGTAATATGTCCACATAGGAATAAGAGACAGTAAATAATGATCAAATAGTTTAGATTCATATTATTTCTCAGCCTGTTCTTGATTCCGGAATGCATGATCTTTATTATGGTAATTTTCCTGAAGGATTAGATGAGAATGCGTACCTAAATTGAATGCGGATTGCTGAAAACATACAGATACTGAAGATAATCGGGATTAAATTATCCTTTCGGATGTTTAGGCATCCTATTACGTGTAGCGGTATTCCAAAATATAAAAACATTTTTATTTTGCGTTTCTAAACCAAATTGTGGAAAAAAATATTTAGTTTTATTCTATTTTATAATTGTTATAATTAAAAAATTTATTATGATTCAAGCTGCAAAAATAATTGGAACAGGTTTAGCTACTACAGGTTTAATAGGTGCCGGTGCGGGTATTGGTATAGTTTTTGGTGCATTAATTTTAGGTGTTGCTAGAAATCCTTCATTAAGAGGTCAACTATTCTCTTACGCTATATTAGGATTTGCATTTTCAGAAGCTACAGGATTATTTGCTTTAATGATGGCATTCTTATTATTATATGTAGCTTAACTTACGAAATAAAAATTATTAGATATAATTTTCGCATTCTTATCTCTAAATTTAAAAGTATTATTCCCTAAAAATTAATATCTCTAACCAAAATTTAATTTAAATTTTTACAAAAAAAAACTGATTATAATATAAAAAAAAAAAATGATAAATATATTAAAAGATTTACAAATAAGATTAGATGCACCTACTCCTTGGGGTATATACTTCCAAGATAGTGCAACACCTCAAATGGAGGGTTTAGTTGAATTACATGACATGATAATGTACTACTTAGTAGTAGTATTATTTGGTGTAGGATGAGTATTATTTTCAATATTGTGAAATTATAATAGTGTAAAATCACCTATCTCACACAAATATTTAAATCATGGAACATTGATAGAGTTAATATGAACTATTACTCCTGCCTTTATATTGGTATTAATAGCTTTCCCTTCTTTTAAATTATTATATTTAATGGATGAAATAAATGACCCATCTATGACAATAATAGCAGAAGGTCACCAATGATATTGAAGTTACCAATATCCTGATTTTTTAGATTCAAATAATGATTTAATAGAGTTTGATTCTTATATAGTACCAGATTCAGATTTAGAAGATGGAGCTTTAAGATTACTAGAAGTTGATAATAGAGTAATTCTTCCTGAATTAACTCACATTAGAATTTTAGTAACTTCTGGGGATGTTATACATTCTTTTGCTGTACCTTCTTTAGGTCTTAAAGTAGATGCGTATCCAGGTAGATTAAATGAAATATCTGTTTTTATAAATAGAGAAGGAGTATATTACGGACAATGTTCTGAAATATGTGGTTTATTACACTCTTCTATGCCTATCGCAATCGAAGCAATAAGTCCTTCTAAATTTGTAAATTGATTATATAACTATAGTTAGTAGTCAAAAGGGTATTAATCTTAATTGGTAAAGAGTAGTGTTACGGCCACTAAGTTGTAAGTTCGAGTCTTATGTACCCTTTTAGAATATTTATACTCTAAATATTAGTCTTTTAAAGTCTATATAAATATGTAGTATGTTATATCTATATTCACTAATAGAAATACACAAAAATGTACTCGCATGAATAATTTAAAAAATTAACAAAGAAATACACACACATGAGTTTAACCTTAATACTTTTTTTAATAGGAATTCTAGGATTCGTATTTAATAGAAAAAATATAATATTAATGCTTATTTCAATCGAAATAATGCTATTATCTATAACATTCTTAATATTGGTAAGTTCTATTAATTTAGATGATATATTAGGACAAAGTTTTGCAATATATATAATAATAACGGCAGGAGCCGAATCTGCTATAGGACTAGGAATCTTAGTTGCTTTTTATAGATTAAGAGGATCTATTGCATTTGAACATAAATAATGTACTTAAGTATAATATTCTTACCTTTATTAGGATCTATAGTCTCTGGATTTTTTGGTAGAAAATCTGGTATAACAGGATCACATATTATTAGTACTAGTAGTATTATAATAACAACCATTTTAGCTATTATTGCCTTTTTTGAAGTAGGTTTTAATAATAATACTGTGTCTATTTCTTTATTTGACTGATTAGTAAGTGAATCATTTAATATAGTATGAAATTTCCAGTTTGATAGTTTAACAGTATCTATGTTAATTCCAGTTTTAATAATAAGTTCTTTAGTTCATATTTATTCTATAGGATATATGAGTAGTGACCCGCATAACCAAAGATTTTTTAGTTATTTGAATTTATTCACTTTTATGATGATATTATTAGTTACAGGAAATAATTACTTATTAATGTTTATAGGGTGAGAAGGTGTAGGAGTTTGTTCTTATCTTTTAGTTAGTTTCTGGTTTACTAGAATTGCGGCTAACCAAAGTTCTATTTCTGCTTTCTTAACTAATAGAGTGGGTGACTGCTTCTTAATAATAGGTATGCTAGGTTTATTATGAACTTTAGGTAATTTAGATTATAGTACTGTTTTTTCATTAGCTCCCTATATAAACACAAATGTTGTAACTACAATAGGTATATGTCTATTAATAGGTGCTATGGCTAAAAGTGCTCAAATAGGACTTCATATTTGATTACCTATGGCTATGGAAGGGCCTACTCCTGTTTCTGCCTTGATACACGCAGCTACTATGGTTACTGCGGGAGTATACTTATTAATACGTTCATCTCCACTTATTGAGTATAGTTCTACATTATTACTGATATGTCTATGATTAGGAGCTATAACAACTTTATCTAGTTCTATGATAGGATTATTCCAAGGAGATATAAAAAAAATTATAGCGTACTCGACTATGAGTCAATTGGGTATGATGGTTATAGCAATTGGATTATCTTCATACAATGTTGCTTTATTCCACCTTATAAATCATGCCTTCTATAAAGGATTACTGTTCTTAGGAGCTGGGGCTGTTATTCATGCTGTAGCAGATAACCAAGATTTAAGAAAATATGGGGGATTAATACATTGATTACCTTTAACTTATTCTGTTATTTTGATCGCTAGTCTTAGTTTAGTAGCATTCCCTTTTATGACGGGATTCTATAGTAAAGATCTTATACTAGAATCTTCTTATGGTCAATATCATTTCCCTAGTATAGCCGTGTATTTTATAGGAGTTATAGGGGCGATGTTTACTACTTTATACTCAGTTAAAGTATTATATCTAACTTTTATAACTAATCCTAACGGATCTTTAAACTATTATAAAAATGCACATGAAGGAAATATCTATATGAGTCTTCCTTTAGTTATTTTAGCAGTTTTCTCTATTTATTTTGGATTTTTAACTAAAGATATCTATGTTGGTTTAGGATCAGGGTTTTTTAATAATAATAGTATCTTTATTCATCCTATGCATGAAATTTTGATAAGTGCAGAGTTTGGGCTTAGTACAATAATAAAATTATTGCCATTTATTATTACAGTTATTGCTTCTGCTTTTGCTATTATACTATTAGAATTCTATCCTTCTTTAACTAATAATCTGAAATTAAGTAATATAGGTTATAATATATATGGTTTTTTTAATCAACGTTTATTATTAGAATTATTTATTAATAAATATATAGTTAACTTAGTATTAAAATTAGGAGGTCAAACAACTAAAATTTTAGATAGAGGTAGTATTGAACTAATAGGTCCTTTTGGAGCTGAAAAAGGTTTATTATCTATAGGTAAATTAATAAATGGTTTAAGTACAGGAATGGTTACTAATTATGCATTATATATAATAACAGGTATAATTTTATATTTAATAGGTAGTAATTTCTATCTGTTTAACATTAACAATACTTTATTGTTATCTATATTATGTGTAAACTTAATAGTAATTATTTTAGGTATGAAAACTAAAAAAAGTCATTCTGTAGTTTTAGAATCTAGTTTAGTTTTAAGTCGTATGCCAAAATAAAAATAAAATCTATAACGGTACAGACGTATTAGGGAACAGTCTAAAGTCAATTCCTACTAGGCTGCAGAAAAGCCAGTTCGTACTCCTTCTATGGTTGACTTTTGAGACTGAGGAGATGAGTACATGTCTATAGCTGATTTTCTTACTTTAGTAGAATTTTGTTATATCGATCTTTATCCTTTTATTTAGTACGGTATTCCCCTAAAAAGATTTCTAAAAAACAAAAAGAAAATTTAATATAAAAGTTTTAGGTTAAAGATAGAAAATTAAAAGTCTATTTGTCCTAAGCCACCTAGTTGTAAACCCAATTAGGATTAATCGTATTAAAAAATAAAATATGTAATTCAATAATATAAATAAAATTAATGATTTCACTCTCTCGTTCATCAAAAGAAGAGTCTCTCATTAAGATTACTAACTTAACTTCTTCAATAAGTATTAATACAGAAAGATGATTATTCTCTACGAATGCTAAAGATATAGGGAATTTATATTTAATTTTTGCGTTATTTTCAGGTTTATTAGGTACAGCTTTCTCTGTTTTAATAAGACTAGAGTTAAGTGGACCTGGTGTACAATATATTTCAGACAATCAATTGTATAATAGTATAATTACAGCTCACGCTATTTTAATGATATTTTTTATGGTTATGCCTGCCTTAATAGGAGGTTTTGGTAACTTCTTAATGCCTTTAATGGTAGGAGGTCCAGATATGGCATTCCCTAGATTAAATAATATAAGTTTCTGATTATTACCTCCAAGTTTATTATTTTTAATATTTTCAGCTTGTATAGAAGGAGGTGCAGGTACAGGATGAACTCTTTATCCACCTTTATCAGGTATACAGAGTCATAGTGGACCTAGTGTAGATTTAGCTATTTTTGCTTTACACTTGTCAGGTGTAAGTAGTTTATTAGGTGCTATGAACTTTATTACTACTATTGCTAATATGAGAACTCCTGGAATTAAATTACATAAATTAGCCTTATTTGGTTGAGCTGTTGTTATAACAGCTGTATTATTGCTATTATCATTACCTGTTTTAGCTGGAGCTATTACTATGGTGTTAACAGATAGAAACTTTAATACTTCATTCTTTGAAACAGCTGGAGGAGGTGATCCTATATTATACCAACATCTTTTCTGATTTTTCGGTCATCCTGAAGTTTATATTTTAATTATACCTGGTTTTGGTATAATTAGTACAACTTTATCTGCTAGTTCTAATAAAACTGTTTTTGGTTACCTAGGTATGGTGTACGCTATGTTATCTATTGGTATATTAGGATTTATTGTTTGAAGTCATCATATGTATACAGTAGGTTTAGATGTTGATACTAGAGCTTACTTTACAGCAGCTACTTTAATAATTGCTGTGCCTACAGGAATAAAAATATTCTCATGATTAGCTACATGTTATGGAGGATCTATTAAATTAACTCCTGCAATGTTATTCGGATTAGGTTTTGTATTTATGTTCACTATAGGAGGTTTAAGTGGTGTAGTTTTAGCTAACGCTTCTCTTGATATAGCATTCCATGATACTTACTACGTTGTTGCTCATTTCCATTACGTTTTAAGTTTGGGTGCTGTTTTCGCTATGTTTAGTGGATGATATTTCTGATCACCTAAGATATTAGGTTTAAATTACAATATTTATTTATCTAAGCTACAATTCTGATTATTATTCATTGGTGTTAATCTAACATTCTTCCCTCAGCATTTCTTAGGTCTACAAGGAATGCCTAGAAGAATAAGTGATTACCCTGACGCGTTTACAGGTTGAAACATCGTAAGTAGTTTCGGGTCTATAGTAAGTGTTGTTGCAGCTTGATTATTCTTATTTATTGTATACCAACAATTAACAGTAGGAGAAGTTGCTGTAAGATATCCTTGATTAACGCTTCCTTTCCATACTGACTCTTTAAGAGGTTATTTAAATAGAAATTACAACAGTATTGAATGAGCTTTAAGTAGTCCACCTAAACCACACGCGTTTGTGTCATTACCTTTACAAAGTTAGTTAAACTTAGGTTTAATAACGCTTCATTAGCTCAATGGCAGAGCAGAATACTTCTAATATTCTGATTTTAGTTCGAATCTGAAATGGGGTAAATTTATACGGCTAAAGGAAAATATATTTTAACATAAAATTTAAAAAGTCAATTTTATTTTGTATAAAAGGGCTTGTTTGTAAAACTCTAGTTTTTTTTATATACTAAATGTACTTTATTTTAAGGCTATTAATAATATTAATTTTTCAAAATATTGAATAATATGATAAATTATACTAATATAGATAATATTTATATAAACAACTATACAAATCTTTTATCTTTTTTAGAAGTTGTTTTATTATTATTACCTGCATTACTTGCAGTAGCATATATAACAGTTGCGGAAAGAAAAACGATGGCTAGTATGCAAAGAAGACTTGGACCTAATGCAGTAGGATATTATGGATTATTGCAAGCTTTTGCGGATGCATTGAAACTTATACTAAAAGAGTATGTAGCACCTACACAATCTAATATATTTTTATTTTTTTTAGGACCAGTTGTTACATTAATATTTGCTTTACTGGGTTACGCAGTAATACCTTATGGTCCAGGATTATCTGTTTCAGATATAGATTTAGGGATATTCTTCATTATAGCGGTATCATCAATAGCTACTTATGGTATTTTACTTGCAGGATGAAGTGCTAATAGTAAATACGCTTTTTTAGGATCATTGCGTAGTACTGCTCAATTAATAAGTTATGAGTTGGTTTTAAGTTCTTCTATGTTAATAATCGTTATGATTACTAATAGTTTAAATCTTAACGTAACTGTACAGTTTCAAAAAATTGTTTGGTTTATGTTGCCTTTATTTCCTCTTTTAATAATATTCTTTATAGGGTCTGTAGCTGAAACTAATAGAGCTCCATTTGATTTGGCAGAAGCGGAGTCGGAGTTAGTTAGTGGGTTTATGACTGAGCACGCAGCTGTTGTTTTCGTTTTCTTCTTCTTAGCAGAATACGCAAGTATATTGTTAATGTGTATATTAACTACTATCTTTTTTATGGGAGGGTATTTAGTATCTTATGATATAATTTACTTGTTTGATAAATTAAATTATATATGGATATACCTTTTTGATGCAGACTTAATATTGTCACATGAAAATTATAAACTTCAAGCACTATTAAAGAATCCTTACCTAAATGGTTTATTTTCTGGTATAAGTATAGGATTAAAAAGTTCAATATTAGTTTTCCTTTTCATATGAGTTAGAGCTTCATTCCCTAGAATAAGATTTGACCAGTTAATGTCGTTCTGTTGAACAGTTTTATTACCTTTATTATTTGCGATTATTATTTTAATTCCTTGTATATTATTCCAGTTTGATATCTTTATATCAAACATAAATCTATTGTAATAGTAAAAATAAGTATAACAAAAAAGTTTGATATTAAAAACTGATTTAATTAGTAAATTTAATTGAAGTTTATTAATTAGAAAGGATATATTTATAACAAATAAAACATATTAACGATTCAGATGAATTCATTACTAGAAAAAAAGGTATTAAAACTAATCCTTTAAACTTAAGAGACTATATAAAATAGTTGAAGAATGAAAAGTTTGAAAACGCTACAAAATTACAATCTAAAATGAATGATTGATCTTTTAGATCAAGAAAATTTAATATAGAAGTTTTAGGTTAAAGATAGAAAATTAAAAATCTATTTGTCCTAAGCCACTTAATTGTAAACCCGATTAGGATTAATCACATTAAAAAATATGTAATTCAATAATATATAAGATTTCTCTTAATATAGTTAAAACCAATAGCTAGAATTCGAGGAATCTCCCTGCCTACGTATAGCATAATAATGTTAATTTTATATTGTTGTTGAATAAAAATCTTAGAAAAATTGAACATGGATATTTTTATTCATGTTTTTATGATCCTTATTAATAGTCCCTATAATAGGTATCTTTATTATATCTCTATTAGGTAGAGAATATGAAAGTAGACACTCTAGTTTTTACATGAAAAATGTAGCCTTAGGAACAAGTTTGTTAAATTTAGTCTTATCTTTTGTTGGATTTATTTTTTTTAATTTTAGTAATAATAATTTCCAATTTGTACAAGAACATTATAATATACAATTTTATGATATATATTTAGGTGTAGACGGTATATCAATATATTTTGTACTATTAACAACTATAATAATGCCTATAGCTTTAGTATCTAATTGAAATTCTATAAAACAAAATATTAAATCTTATTTAATAATAATGTTACTATTAGAATCTTTATTGTTAGGAGTATTCTTAGCTTTAGATATGTTAATGTTTTATATTTTTTTTGAAAGTATATTACCTCCTTTATTTTTATTAATAGGTTTATACGGATCTAGTAATAAAGTAAGAGCAAGTTATTATATATTCTTATACACATTATGAGGATCTTTATTTTTATTATTGTCTATATTAACTATATATTCAATAATGGGAACGGTAGATTATGATATATTATTTAAAACAAATTTTGACTATTCAACTCAAATATTCTTATTCATAGGAATATTCATAGCGTTTGCAGTAAAAACTCCTGTAATATTTTTAAATAATTGACTATTAAAAGCTCACGTTGAGTCTCCCTTAGGTGGAAGTATAATCTTGGCAGCTATAGTTTTAAAATTAAGTTTATATGGTATATTTAAATTAATTCTTCCTATCCTAAATAAAGCTTCTTTAAATTATACTTTTGTAATATATACAATAGGAGTAGTGACTATATTATACGCAAGTTTTAGTACACTAAGAACTATAGATATTAAGGAATTAATAGCTTACAGTTCTGTGTCTCACGCCGCAGTTTATTTAGTAGGGGCGTTTAGTAATAGTATACAAGGTATAGAAGGAGCAATAGTTTTAGGTTTAGCTCACGGATTTGTATCTAGTGGTTTATTTATATGTGTAGGAGGTATATTGTACGAGAGATCACATACAAGAATTATATATTTCTATAGAGGTATGGCCCAATTAATGCCATTGTTTTCTATACTATTCTTTATTTTATGTTTAGCTAATTGTGGTGCACCTTTAACTTTAAATTTCATAGGGGAATTTATGTCTCTTTACGGTGTATTAGAAAGATTACCTTTATTAGGTGTATTGGCTTGTTCTTCTGTAGTGCTATCTGCTGCATATACTATTTTCATGTTCAACAGAATTTCTTTTGGAGGATTCTTTACTCAATTACTTAAGGAAGAAAACATATTTGATGTAAATAAAAGAGAATTTATAATCTTAACAATATTAGTAGTATTCACTGTAATATTAGGTATATATCCTTCTATAATTTTAGATGGTTTACATTATTATGTTAATAATCTGATATATAAAGTCTAGATTTTCGGACTTCTTAGTGTATAGTAATTAGAATCTTACAAAAAAAGATAAAAAAGGTGTTTTTTTTCATAATTTAAATTAATACTTTTATGTATTAAAAAGATAACAATAAAATATGCCTCAATTAGTACCTTTTTATTATATGAACGAAGTATTTTTTACTTTCGTAGTAATAGTAGGAATATTATACATATTATCTAACTATGTATTACCAAGAATAGTTAGATTATTTATTTCTCGTACGTTTATAGATAAATTAAATAATCTTTTATAATTTTTATAAATAAATTAGGGGATTGCTATTTCAAGCTTATGTTATTTAGTATATAAAAAAGTCTAAACTAATATAAGTCTAAAAATTTTTAACTAGAAGATATTATTATAAGAAACCTAATTTTTTTTTTATTAAGGCAGACTACTAGTAACATATTTACAATTTATGATAAATAATAATATCATTTCTACATATTTTACAAATCCTTTAAGTCAATTTGAAATAAGAGATTTTTTTAACATAAAATTATCATTTTTAAATAATTTACAGTTATCTTTAACAAACATCGGACTATATTTAATAATAGGTGCGACATTTATATTATTAATTAATTTATTAAGTACAAACTATAATAAATTAATAGGGAATAAATGATCTATAAGTCAAGAATCATTATATGCAACTATCCAAAGTATAGTTATAGGTCAAATTAATGGTAAAGAAGGGCAAGTTTATTTCCCTCTTGTATATACTTTATTCCTTTTCATATTAATGAATAATTTAATAGGTATGGTGCCTTACAGTTTTGCATCTACAAGTCATTTTGTTTTAACATTTTCTCTTAGTTTCACTGTAGTTATAGGTGCTACTATTTTAGGGTTCCAAAAACATGGATTAAAATTCTTTTCTATATTAGTTCCGGCTGGAACTCCTTTAGGTTTATTACCTTTATTAGTATTCATAGAATTTATTTCACATTTAGCTAGAAATGTTTCTTTAGGTCTTAGATTAGCGGCTAACATCCTTTCAGGACACATGTTATTAAATATATTAGCAGGGTTTACTTACAATATAATGACTTCAGGAATTATATTCTTCTTCTTAGGTTTAATTCCTTTAGCATTTATTATTGCTTTCTCAGGATTAGAATTTGGTATTTCATTTATTCAAGCTCAAGTATTTGTTGTTTTAACAAGTAGTTATATAAGAGATGGTTTAGATATGCACTAAGTACTTTTTGAAAAGTAATTAATTTGTTGTGATATAAAAAGAAAAGTTCTAGGTTAAAAGATTATTTATAAGAATATAAGGGTATATAACAGAAATTATTACAATTATTATACCAATTTGTTGGTAAAGGAAAATATAATTTGCGAACAATTAATCCTAAATAATCAAATTCTTTATTAATAACAATCGCAGAAAAAAGCTTTTTTTATCCAACATATGTTTATATGAATAAGTGATATGATAGATATTATATCAAAAAATTTAGATGAGTTTGGTGATAGCTCTGATTGAACGCTGTCTAAGTGCTTGACACATGCTAATCGTACGATTAATACAATTGAAAAATTAAATTAATAGTGGTGTAAGGGTGAGTATAAGATATTTTTGCCTACCTTGAAGTAAGGGGGAAATAAGATCCCTTATAATAATAAAGGTGGTAACATTACCACTGCTTTGAGAGGACGATAAATATCATAGGAAAAGGTAGTTGTTAAAGTAATGGTTTAACAAGCCGTAAATTTCCTTAGTCGTAACTGAGAGGTTGATCGATCACATTGGGTCTGAAAAAACCCCAATGCAAATATGCACAGCAGTGAGGAATTTTGGTCAATGGCCTAACGGCCGAACTGGCAACTTAGGGAAACGACAATTAGTTATTAAATGAAGTTTTGTCTATATATCGATAATGACGATATGTATAAATAGTCTTGACCAATTACGTGCCAGCAGTCGCGGTAATACGTAAGAGACAAGTGTTATTCATCTTAAGTAGGTTTAAAGGGTACCTAGACGGCCAAAATGACTTTATATAAAGTAGTATTTGGCTAGAGTTTTATGTAAGAAGTACAGTACTTTTAAGTGGAGAGATGAAATTCTATGATACTCTAGGGACTGGTAAAGGCGAAGGCAGTCTTCTATGTATAAACTGACGTTGAAGGACGAAGGCACAGAGAACGAACAGGATTAGATACCCTAGTAGTCTTTGCAGACAATGATGAATGCCATAGATTAGATAATAATTTGGTCTATAAATGAAAGTGTAAGCATTCCACCTCAAGAGTAAAGTGGCAACACTGGAACTGAAATCACTAGACCGTTTCTGACACCAGTAGTGAAGTATGTTATTTAATTCGATGATCCACGAAAAACCTTACCACAATTTGAATGCTTAATGATAAATTAAGATACAGGTGTTGCACGGCTGTTTTCAGTTAATGTTGTGAAACTGTGGTTTCTCCATGTAATTAACGGAATCCTTACCTCTATTTATAAATAATTTAATAGAGCATTTTTTCTGCATACCGGAAATAATAAAGAGGACAAAGACAAGTCATCATGGCCCTAATATTGTGGGCTATAAACGTGCCACAATTCTCCTAAACAAAGAGATGCGAAAATGTGAATTTAAGCTAATCTCAAAAAATAGGATAGAAAGAGAAGAATTGTAGTCTGAAATTCGACTATATGAATAAGTAATTGCTAGTAATCGTGAATCACCATGTCACGGTGAATACAACCTCGGATTGGTACTAACCACTCGTCACATGCTGAAAGGAGTACTGCGCAATAAGTTTGCTCTTTTACTATAAATATATAATAATTATAATTAGATCTTTATAGTAGAATTCACCGTATGCGAGACTCTAATCAGTGTTAAGTCGAAATACGGTTCGTGTAGTGGAAGTTGCACGGGATTGATTAACCATAACAAAATAATTATATATTATTTATTTAATATATAACCAAAAGGAAGGTCCCGTTTGTAGGTATGACGGGTTGAGCTGTAAACTCAATAGCTAAGTGCTATCGAAGGTTCGAGTCCTTTTCTTCCTATACAGGTTTATATCCTACTTATTGTAATTATATTTATGTGCGAAAGAGCTACATAAAGAATTAAAAAAAAAGATGACTACTAATTTAAGAAGTAATTTTCAATTTCATCCTTATCATTTAGTATCTCCTTCACCTTGACCTTTATATACTAGTATAAGTTTATTTTCTTTAGGGCTTACTACTGCTTTATCTATGCATAGTTTTCATAATACATATATTTTATGATATCTATCTGTTATATTAGTTATATCTTCTATGTGTCTATGATTTAGAGATATAATAACGGAAGGTACATATTTAGGGGATCATACATTTGCTGTGCAAAAAGGAATCAATATAGGAATTATATTGTTTATAACTTCAGAAGCATTATTCTTCTTAGCTATTTTCTGAGCATTCTTCCATAGTGCCTTATCACCAACTGTAGAATTAGGAGCTCAATGACCACCTATGGGAATAGACCCTATAAATCCTTTTGAGTTACCATTACTTAATACAGTACTTTTATTATCAAGTGGTGCAACTATTACATATGGTCATCATGCTTTAATAAAAGGAGATAGAGCTGGAAGTTTATATGGTTCTTTACTTACAGTGATTTTAGCAAGTGTATTTACTATATTTCAAATAGTAGAGTATAATGTATCATCTTTCACTATAAGTGACGGTGTATATGGATCATGTTTCTACTTTGGGACAGGTTTCCACGGATTTCATGTTTTAATAGGAACAATTTTCTTAGCTATAGGTTTATGAAGAATATACGCATATCATTTAACAGACCATCATCATGTAGGATACGAATGTGGGATTTTATACTGACATTTTGTAGACGTAGTATGATTGTTCTTATATATTGCAATATATTATTGAGGTAGTTAGTAAACTAGCTTCATTATAAAAAAGCAAAGGGGTTTTAGTATAATGGTAATGCAAATGACTTTTAATCATTAAGATGTAGGTTCGACTCCTGCAAATCCTAAAAAGATAAATAAAGCATTTTATTTAATTCTTAAATACTGAATTGTAGATAAAAAATGTATGACTGAATCCTTCGTGTGATAGAAAGTGTTCATGATTAATAAAAAGCTGAAACAACCATAAGTTAATGGTAAACTTTTCGTTTACCATACGAAGTTTGTTGGTTCGATTCCGACTGGTTGTTAATATAAAAGAGAACGTAGTTTAATGGTAGAACAATAACCTTCCACGTTAAGGGTTCGGGTTCGATTCCCGATGTTCTTGTATTCGTTTAAAGATCTAGTAGCTTAATTGGTAAAGTGCTTCCCTGTC
>Ga0209075_1001158_pt1 | contig 25271 bp, 26 predicted proteins | sample Stecom2011_FD_187523 | JGI IMG/M metagenome (GOLD analysis project Ga0209075, IMG submission 187523) | Agricultural soil microbial communities from Utah to study Nitrogen management - Steer compost 2011 (SPAdes) (version 2) | ecosystem: Environmental > Terrestrial > Soil > Agricultural land...
TGTACAGTCTCACTGCTAATTACGGTTGACCATTGAGAAAACCGCCTAATACGAGAGACGTACGTTGGGTGGTGTGAGAGGACAGCAAAGTCGGAAGTAATTACCCGCCTTTGCTTCCTACTCGATTATGCGGCAATGTCGTTGCTATAAAAGGAATTGCCATCGTTGAACCTGATGTAAACCGAAGTGAAATAAACCGGCAAATGCCATTTCCATTTTCAAATTTCAATACTAAGTTATCGAAGACGAAAAATAATCGTATTTTTGCCGATTGAATCCAACATCAAAAATGCTTATGAGCCAAAAAGTGTTATTGAACGCAACCGAGGTAAGTATTGCGCTTAACCGATTGGCATGTCAATTAATCGAAAACCACGACGATTTTTCGAATACCGTTTTAATTGGACTTCAGCCACGAGGCATTTTTTTAGCCAACCGACTAAAAACATTACTGCAAGAAGAGTATGGGATTGAAAATATCAAACTCGGATACTTAGACATTACTTTCTATCGCGATGATTTCCGGCGTTCTGAAAAACCATTGGAGGCCAATAAGACGAAAATCAATTTTATCGTCGAAGATAAAAAGGTTGTTTTTATAGATGATGTGCTCTATACCGGAAGAAGTATTCGTGCTGGATTAACTGCAATACAGTCTTTTGGAAGACCTTTAGAAATCGAATTATTAACGTTGATCGATCGCAGATTTAGTCGCCATTTACCAATCCAACCCGATTATCGTGGCCGTCAGGTAGACGCCATTAATGACGAAAAAGTAAAAGTATATTGGGAGGAAAACGACGGAGAAGACGCGGTATATCTAGTTAAAAACTAAAAACTAAGAATGGAACTGAGTGTAAACCACTTACTGGGAATCAAATACATAACAGAAGAAGATATCCAATTAATCTTCGACACGGCAGACCATTTTAAAGAAGTAATCAACAGGCCGATTAAAAAGGTGCCTTCGCTTCGAGACATAACCATTGCCAATTTATTTTTTGAAAACAGTACACGAACAAAGCTTTCATTTGAACTTGCCGAGAAACGCCTTTCTGCCGATGTAATCAATTTCGCTTCATCGAGTTCCTCAGTGGCCAAGGGCGAAACCTTAATCGATACGGTAAACAATATTCTTTCGATGAAAGTGGATATGGTGGTGATGCGCCATCCAAATCCTGGGGCGGGAATATTCCTATCTAAATATGTCGATGCCAGTATTGTCAATGCTGGCGACGGCGCGCACGAACATCCAACACAGGCCTTGTTAGACACCTATTCCATTCGTGAAAAGCTTGGAGATGTAGCGGGCAAGAAAGTGGTCATCATTGGCGATATTTTGCACTCCCGCGTGGCGTTGTCTAATATATTCGCACTTCAAAAACTCGGTGCAGAAGTAAAGGTGTGTGGTCCGAAAACGCTTATCCCAAAGCATATCGAAAAACTTGGCGTGGGGGTAGAAACAAATTTGATGAAAGCATTGGCTTGGTGCGATGTGGCAAACATGCTGCGAGTGCAAAGTGAACGAATGGACATCAGTTATTTTCCGACAACTAGAGAATACACCCAACAATTTGGATTAAATAGAAAAATACTCGACAGCCTAGACAAAGAAATTGTTGTCATGCACCCAGGGCCCATAAATCGTGGCGTTGAAATGACGAGCGATGTGGCAGATAGCAAACAATCCATTATATTGGAGCAGGTAGAAAACGGTGTCGCCATTAGAATGGCAGTCATCTATTTATTGGCCTCAAAAATTAAACATCATGAAGATTGAAAATCATCCGAACTTTGTCGTTCTAACCGACGATAGAGACGATATTGAAGACTTTGCATCTTTTATTGCAAAGCAAATACCAACCAACTATCAAGGTCAGAATGTCGTCTTAGACCTTTTGAAGTACGAGGAATTAAAACTAGCAGAATTATTGCTTTTTCTTGAAACTTCGAATGCGCATCGAAAAGAAAAGAATTCTTTTGTCATTGTAAACCACGGAATAAATGTCGATGATATTCCTATGGAAATGGTCGTGGTTCCAACAGTACAAGAAGCCGGAGATATTATCGAAATGGAAGATATCGAGCGCGATTTAGGGTTTTAAGTTCTTTTCAAACTTCGCTTTTAAAAAGGTAGGACGTTTTCCTATTTTTATCATTATAATTGGAGCATCGCTTCAATTAGTAGCTGAATTCAAAACTTTATGAATCTTACAATTTTAGGTTGCTATGCTGCAACTCCAACGGTTAATACGCACCCAACATCTCAAGTTTTAGAGCTTAGGGGGAATCAGTTTTTAATCGACTGTGGAGAAGGTACGCAGGTACAATTGCGAAAAAGTAAGATCAAATTCAATCGGATTCAACACATATTTATCTCACACCTTCACGGCGATCACTTTTTTGGTCTCCCTGGATTGATTACCACTTTTCTATTGATGGGCAGAGATGCCGAGTTGCATGTGTACGGCCCGAAAGGCATTAAACAAGCCATTTTGTTACTGCTCAAGCTCGGGAAAGCATACACCAATTTTCCACTTTATTTTCACGAATTAGAGGGTAACAGACCACAACTTATTTTCGAAGATGACACAGTAACGGTAGAAACCATTCCGCTGATACATCGCGTCTATACCAATGGGTATTTGTTTAAAGAAAAGCTGAGAGACAGAACGTTGGATATCGATGCAGTGCGTGCGGCAAATATCGATTTGGCGTATTACAATAAGATTAAAAAGGGGTATGACGTCGAGAATCGAAACGGAAAAATCATCGCAAACGAGGACATCACCTTCGATCCGCCACCACCAAAATCCTATGCGTTTTGTTCCGATACCATCTATAACCCTGAAATGGTTCCCCAAATAACCGGAACCAATGTGCTGTATCACGAATCCACTTTTTTGGACGAACACGAATATTTGTGTGAAAAAACGAAACACAGTACCGCCAAACAAGCCGCTTCTATCGCCAAACAAGCGCAAGTTGAAACGTTGATTTTAGGTCATTACTCGAAACGCTATGGCGATTTGAATTTATTTAAAAATGAAGCTCAAGAAGTCTTTCAGAATGTACTTTTGGCCGAAGACGGGAAGAAGTTTTCATTTTAAATATGCACGATTTCAATTTATAATACGATTTTTCAAAATTGGCATGCTAGGAAAGATTTCATTTTTATTCGAACCTCAAAACAATTACCTTGCATAAAATTTGACACCTATGGCAGAAGATTTAAGCGCATATAGAAAATCGTATGAAAGGGGAGCGCTTTCAGAAGATACAGTCGACGCTAACCCGATGCAACAATTCCGCAAGTGGTTTCACGAGGTGCAAGATAGTGGCGGTGTGGACGAGGCGAATGCTATGACAATTTCGAGCATTAGCGAAGATGGTTTTCCAAAAGGAAGAGTGGTGCTCCTTAAAAAATATGACGCATACGGTTTCTATTTTTACACGAATTACGATAGCGAAAAAGGCAAAGGCATTGCAAAGAACAACAAGGTGTCGTTATCTTTTTTCTGGCCCAATATGGAACGTCAGGTTATCATAAAAGGATTTGCTGAAAAAGCTTCCGATACGGAGTCTGAAAATTATTTTCATTCCCGTCCCAAAGGTAGTCAGTTGGGTGCCGTTGTTTCGCCACAGAGCAGTGTGGTAGCATCGCGCGATGTTTTAGAAGAAAATCTCGCCAAACTCGAGGCGGAATTTGAAAATAAAGACGTGGCAAAGCCCGATAATTGGGGTGGCTATGTTGTAAAACCTATTTCGATTGAATTCTGGCAAGGAAGGGCCAATAGACTCCACGATCGCATTCGGTACACGCTTAAGGATTACGACTGGATCATTGAGCGATTAGCTCCATAAAGCGCTTAGAATAGGCGATACACGCCAGAGTTTCCTATTTTCTCAGCTTCCAAAGGAACTTCATAGGGAAACGCAAAATCAGACAAATTTTGGTGTTCGAGCCAATGCTTCCGATCGTCTTCACTTAAAATAATTGGCATCCTCTTTTTGGTATTGTGAATTTCGCTCATCAAATCGTTTGCTTGTGTCGTTAGGATGGAATAAGAATTCACAAATGCTCCGTTTTTAGGATCTTTCCACGAAGAATAAATTCCAGCGAAAGCGAATACCTCTTGATCTGTGGGACGAATAAGGTATTTCTGTTTTTCCCTGCCCTTGGTATCAAACCAATGCCATTCGTAAAAACCTTCGGCAATAACCAAACATCGCTGGTCAACAGCATCACGAAATGCGGGTTTTTCATCTGCTGTTTCTATTCTGGCATTTAACGTCATCTTTTTTATTTCGTCATTCTCTGCCCAATGTGGAATCAAGCCCCATTGGTAAAACTGAATTTCGCCTGGGTTTTCATCTGTAATGACTGGCGTAGCTCTAAAATCAAAAGCATTGATTTCTTCATGTGGCACATAACGATCAGGCTCGATAAATTGAGCCTTGAGCGAACCTTCTATCTTTTCAGTTTTTGCAGTTAATTTGGTGTGATAACACATGAGCTTATAGTTTCTATATGAGTTTTTCAATGCTTACTACCAGCTGAAATAAGAGTTTCTGTATGTCAAATCAATGATTGAGTAAATCAGTCATAACGAATACAAATGTTCTTTTGCTCTGTAAAGAATTGCAACGCTTCTACACCTCCTTCGCGGCCTACACCGCTATTTTTCACACCTCCAAACGGCGTGCGTAAATCGCGATTCAACCAGGTGTTCACCCATACAATACCAGATTCCAATCCTTTAGACATGCGCATAGTTCGGTCTAGATTGCTTGTCCAAAGTGTTGCAGAAAGTCCGTATTTTACAGCGTTTGCCATTTCCAAAACTTCTTCTTCGGTTTCAAAAGGCATCAGCGTCACCACAGGACCAAAAATTTCTTCTTGATTCACACGGCATTGATGGTCGTAGGTTTCAATGATGGTAGGCTCTAAAAAGTAGCCACCTTCCAGTCCTTTTACCTCCACGCGATTTCCGCCGAACAAGATTTTTCCACCTTCTTCAATGCCCAGTTGAATATAGGATTCAACTTTTTCTAAATGCGATTTAGAAACCAGAGCGCCAACATCCGTTTCTTCTTCAAAAGGATTGCCCACTTTAAGCTGTTTGACTTTTTCTACAAAATCCTTTTTGAATTTCTCGTAAATGGATTTTTCGATAAATATGCGACTTCCGCACAGGCAAATCTGTCCTTGATTGGAAAAAGAAGAGCGGACGGTAACAGCCAACATTTTGTCGTAATTACAATCGGCAAAAATGATGTTTGGGTTTTTTCCACCCAATTCCAACGACAGCTTTTTAAACATCGGCGATGCAATTCGTGCGATGTGTTCTCCGGTTTTGGTTCCTCCAGTAAATGAAATGGCTTTGATATCGCGATGGGCTACAATTGCTTCGCCAGCAGACGGACCGGTGCCGTGAACTATGTTAAGTACGCCTTTTGGCAATCCTGCTTCGTTGCATATTTCACCTAATAAAAAGGCAGTCATCGGCGTTACTTCACTGGGTTTTGCCACCACCGTATTCCCTGCAGCAAGGGCAGGGGCAATTTTCCAGCTAAACAAGTATAGCGGAAGATTCCAAGGAGAAATACATCCTACCACACCTAAGGGTTCTCTCAATGTGAAATTAATCGATTGTAACCCCTGGCTTTCGTGCGCTTCACTGGCAAACTGGGTAATCGCATTTCCGTAAAATCTAAAGTTGGCCGACGCTCTTGGAATGTCAACTTGTTGTGCCAAACGTAAAGGTTTTCCGTTGTCTTTCGATTCTGCGAGAGCCAATTCAACCGATTTTTGATCGATCAAATCAGCAATTTTCAGCAAAATTTGACTCCGACGGTCGATGGGTGTATTGCTCCATGACCGAAAAGCTTCTTTTGCCGCTGCGTATGCCTGTTCGACATCCTCGGTATTCGAGTCGGCAATTTGTGAATATACTTCTCCTGTGGCTGGCGCGTAATTAGCTAACCATGCTCCAGAAGTAGGTGGAACATATTCCCCGTTAATAAAATTTAGAATCTTCACGATATAGGATTTTATTGTTTATAAAGAACACTTTTTTAATCGTTGGGCTTCATCCTATCACTTGATGGTGTTGGGATTTACGAGCTACTTTCAACATCCAACCATCAGGCGGAATTTGGACTGTTATTTTTTAATCGGGAAATATGCCGTTGCTTTTATTTCCACGACCAAATGGTGATGGGGCAGTTGGTGTACGGCTACCGTTGTTCTTGTGGGTCCGGTTTCTCTGTTGAAATACTCGGCATATACTTCGTTGTATCCTGCAAAATCGTTCATGTTGACCAAAAAAGTAGTGACTTCAACCAAGTCAGTCAACGAAGCGCCTTCGGTGGCTAAATAATCTTTAATGTTTTCTATCACGGCTCGCGTTTGTTCTCGAATATCAAGGTGAACAGTTCCCATTTCATCAATCGTATTTACCCCCGCAAAGGAGTTGTCGGCAAGTCGTGAACTTGTCCCGCTTACAAAAAGAAAATCGCCTGCGCGTTTTATGTGTGGATACGCACCTCGAGGTGTCGCTTTGCCTTCAACCAATTTACCTTTGTTTTCCATAGTGTTGTATTTTATATTTTAAAAATCAGTATTGCTATATTTTAAATAATCGTCTGCTTCGTCTTCGTTCAAGATAAATTCCGTTCGTTTTTTAACGAGGGCCAACTTTTCTTTTAACGATAGCGAATCGGGAATCTCGTTGTTGTGAATCAAACTCAAAATTGCCGTGTCTTGTGCCCGGCCTCTTTCGAGGGCGTCAAAATAAGGAATTTGTTCTTTAAAGGTGACTAACGAGTATTTACTATTGTATTGATCGGGAAATTCAGATTCCAAAGTGATTTCAAGCTTTCTTTTTTTCTGAAATAAATCCAATCCCGTATGGGCTTTCATCTCTTCGAAGTTGTCTAACGAAAGATCGCAAATGGCTTCTGCGTTTTTGATGCGTTCTTGTTGGAATTCCTCAAAGATCACCTCCCAAATTTTCGGTTCTTGATTCCAATCTTTCTTGTGTTTATCGAAAATGTCCATAAAAACGGCGACATCCTCAAAACTCGAATTCATTCCTTGCGCATAAAACGGAACCATTGCGTGGGCTGCATCGCCCATAATCAGAGCCTTCCCTGAATGATGCCAAGGCGAACACTTTACCGTTCCCAAGGTGCCAATTGGGTTTTGGAAAAACTGCTCGGTTAGGTTAGGGATTAATGCCAATACGTTAGGAAATTCCTGTTTAAAAAACTCCTCAACCTTTTCTGGCGACGTTAAAGTTTCAAAAGAATAGTGGCTGTCTTTATGCGGAAGAAACAGCGTTACGGTAAAGCTCCCGTCTAGATTTGGTAGTGCAATAAGCATGTTCTCGCCTCTTGGCCAAATATGCAATGCGTTTTTATAAATCTTATATCCGTTATTCTCGGCAGGAAGGATTTCTAATTCTTTATAACCGTGTTGTAGCCATTGATGCGAGATGTTGAACAAAAACGATTTGTCGTGAATCATTGCCGACCGAACGACAGATCCGGCACCGTCGGTTCCAAAAATAACATCCGCTTTATAAGTGACTTCCTTATCTGTTTCAAACTCCTTGAATGTAGCCGAGGGTGTTTCAAAATCCACAGCAACACATTCGTGATTGAAAAGGGTTTTTACATTGGGAAGCTTGTCTACTTCGTTGAGTAAGAGTTTGTTCAGTCCAGGTCTTGAAACAGAGTTGATGTATTCATTTTCGCGGCCGCTATATGGACTTAGAAATGTCTTTTGTGATGTTTTTTCGTGAATCATACGGCCTGTCATCGGAATAAGAAGTTCGTGAACGGCATCTTCTAATCCGGCTATTTTTAAACTGTGCAACCCACGACTGCTCAGTGCCAAGTTGATGGATCGTCCTGCGTCTAAAGTTACTTTTCGAAGGTCGGGTCTTTTTTCCACAAGGGTTACATCAAAACCTTCTTGCGCTAATCGCAACGTTAATAAACTTCCACAAAGACCGGCACCAATGACTAAAACGTTTTTCATTATTTAATTTTTTTACTTCGACTGACCGAGTTGATTTTATGCTAAAATTGATTTTAATTTTTGTGCAAACAAATACACATCTTCAAAACTGTTGTAAAGTGGTGTGGGTGCGATTCGAATCACATCAGGTTCACGCCAATCGCTGATTACTCCAGCTTTTGTTAGTTTCGTATGTAGGCTTTTATCGGCGTTTTTCACTTGAATCGAAAGCTGACATCCGCGTTCTTCCGGATTTCTCGGGGTGATGACCGTAATGGCTTCGTTGTCCATTTCGTCTATTAAATACTCGAGATATCCAGTGAGCTTTTTTGACTTTTCGCGAAGATTATCGAAACCAGCATCTGCAAAAACTGCTAACGATGCACGTATGGCCGCCATAGAAAGAATAGGAGGGTTGCTGAGTTGCCAACCTTCTGCACCAGGAATAGCATCGAAGTCTTTGCGCATGTTAAAACGCGTCTTTTTATTGTGTCCCCACCAACCAGAAAACCGTTTGAGCTTATCGTTCTTAGCATGACGCTCATGAACAAAACAACCCCCTAAACTACCAGGACCGCTGTTCAGGTATTTATACGTACACCAAACAGCAAAATCGGCTCCGGAATCGTGTAGGTTGGGCTGGATATTTCCGGCACCATGCGCCAAATCGAAGCCAACTTTACATCCGTATTGGTGACCGAGTGCTGCGATTTTTTTAAGTGGAAAAGACTGGCCTGTGTAATAGTTTGGACTGCCAATCATCAAAAGGGCAATTTCTTCGCCTTGTGTTTCGAGGATTTCTTCCAAATCTTCAAGTCGGTTTAAATCCTCGCCAGGACGTGGTTTCCATTGAATGAGCGCATCGTTGGGGTCGAATCCGTGGAATTTTATCTGACTCTCAACAGCGTATTTATCACTGGGAAAAGCATCACTTTCCACCACAATTTTAAAGCGCGTTTTTGTAGGTCTGTAAAACGAAACCATCATCAGGTGTAGGTTGACCGTTAAGGTATTCATCACCACAACTTCAGAAGGTTTTGCACCCACAACATTGGCCATATTATTTGTTAAAAATTCGTGGTAGGGCAACCAAGGATGTTTTCCTTCTGTGTGTCCTTCAACCCCGTATTGCGCCCAAGCATCGAGTTCTTCTTGCAAATATTCGGCTGTGAGTTTGGGTTGTAATCCTAGCGAATTTCCGCAGAGATAAATCAGATTTTCGCCAGCAGCATTTTTTGGGATGTGAAACTTGTTTCTAAAAGAAGCCAAGGGGTCTTGAGCGTCTTGTTGTTTTGCGTAGTCTAAAGTGTTTTGGAACATTTAAATGAGATGATTGATTCGGCTATTCACAAAAATAGGAATTAATATCCGTTTAAATTTAATGAACTTTTAAATGATAAGTATATTCGGTACACGGAAATTACAATTGTTTTTACTTTTATCCTTAAATATTGGTTTTTACTCTAGTCTTTCCTAGAAGCTTTAATTTTTAAGAGAAGATTACTTGAGAAATGGTATTGCGCTTTATTTTTTGTAAATTTATTAATTCATAACATGAATAAAAGTACAACGTATGCACTATGTCGATAATGTAAAAGAAAGAAAATTTGTCGCTACTATCGACGGATTTTCTGCAATTATTGAATATTCAGTAGAACCAGATATTGTCATCCTCGAACATATTGAAGTTGATGAAGAATTGGCAGGAAGAGGAATTGCGAGCGAATTGACAGAGTCTGTCTTACTTGGAATAGAATCACGTGGGTTAAAAGTAATTCCCAAATGTCCGTTTATTAAAAGTTATATTGATAAACGACCCGAATGGGAATCTATATTGGCCTGATAAAATCAGCGCTTTTTGATACGTATCAAAAGGCGCTGATTGTTTCCTTATAAAGGGTTTGGGGTTATAATCTACGTCCGGTAGCCAATCGCCACAAGACACCGATTATAGCTAAAACCAATAGGATATGAATAAATGCACCGAGGTTAAAGTAGAAAAAGCCCAATAACCATCCAACAATCATTATAACGATGATAAGCCATATTAAATCTCTCATAATTTTAAGTTTTTTAAGTTCGTAGTGTGTGAAGTTAATGAGTTTTTCGCAACAGGTAAAGCGTTTTAATTAAAGATTAACTGCATTTTGGTTATTTTGCTAATTAAAAGCGTAAAATTTAACAAACAGCAAAGGGCCTGTTTGTGCATCACAAAACAATGCGAGTAGGAAGACTAGGCTTATTGATTAGCGTATTGCTGCAAGAAATTTATTCGGCGGCGCTACGCTGATTTTCTTTTAATAATTCGGGAAATTTCTTCTCGAATTTCTTCTTCCTAGGAACAGAGATGTTTTGAATATAAGGATGATCTGGGTTGTTCTTCTCAAAGTCTTGATGATAGGCTTCTGCAACGTAGAACTTTTGAAACGGTAAAACCTGGGCCGCAACTTTTTCATCGCCTAGTTGTAGGTTTAAGGAAGTAATTTTAGCTTCAATTAATTCTTTCTCTTCTTCGTTTTGATAGAAAACAATCGATCTGTAGGAAGTACCTCGATCGGGTCCTTGTCCATTAATTTGCGTAATGTTTTGAGATCCAAAATAGACTTCTAATAATGTTTCAAAATCCACTAAAATAGGATTGTAGATAACTTTGATCGTCTCGGCGTGGTCACCGTGATTTTGGTAGGTTGGATTAGGCATTGTTCCACCACTATAGCCAGATATGGCTTCTTTGACACCGATAATCTCTTCATAAATTCCTTCGACACACCAAAAACATCCACTGGCGAAATAGGTTTCTTCCAGACCGTCTTGTCTTTCGGTCTGAACAGGATTTAAGGTTTGTTGCGCTATAGCCTCAGCGTGCTTGTTGGCGTCGTTAGATTGTCGACACCCGAGGGTTATCACAAGTAACAAGACTCCATAAAAGTATATTAGTTTTTCCATCGGGTAGGGATGTGTATTTTTGAAGCTATAAGATACAAAAAAGCCTCCATTGTTGTGGAGGCTCGTTTGTTATTTTATGGAAGTTTTTATTTTAATTTGGCAAAAATCTTTTCCATTTTCTCTTGTTCTTCAGTGGCTAGATTTGGATCTACCAAAATACGTCCGCTGTGTTCGTCGGTGATAATTCTTTTTCTACCGGCAATTTCCATTTGTACTTGAGGTGGAATCGTGAAAAAAGATCCAGCAGATGCTCCGCGTTCAACAGGAACAATTGCCAAGCCGTTACTAACACTTTTCCTAATTCTTTTATATGCCTTCAGCAATCGTGGTTCGATTAATTTTTCGAACTTCTCAGATTCTTTTTGCAGGGCAAGCTCTTCTTTTTCAGTTTCCTTTAAAAGTGTTGCTAATTCGTCTTTCTTGTGTTTTAGATGTGCGGTGCGCTCATCATGACGCTCTTCTGTTTCCGCAATGACTTGTTTTTTGTGCTCAATCTGAGCTTTAAATTCATTGATGTGCTTTTCTGCAAGTTGAATTTCTAAATCTTGAAACTCAATTTCTTTGCTCAATGAGTTATATTCTCTATTGTTACGCACATTCTCGCGCTGCTTCGTATACTTTTCAATAAGTATCTTTTTCTCTTCGATACTGTTTTTCCTGTCTGTAATTTGATCTTCAATGGTTTGTAGATCGTCATTGAGTTTGTTCAACCGGGTGGACAATCCTGCAACTTCATCTTCAAGATCTTCTACTTCCAACGGAAGCTCACCACGTGTGTTGCGAATTTCATCAATTCTTGAATCAACGAGCTGCAAATCGTAAAGCGCCCTTAATTTCTCTTCTACAGTAATTTCAGTTTTTTTTGCCATAAATTTATAAGTAGCTAATGGGGTTCGTGTTAATATCAGAGATTAGTATATTTTGCTCCGCCAAAGAAGTTGCAAAATTAGTCATTTTTTTCATAAGATAAGAATGTAATAGCTCTTTTGTGTACTGTTCACTCTCATAATGACCGATATCCGCCAAAATTATCGTGTTTTCTGCTCTGAAAAAGTCGTGGTATTTGAAATCGGCAGAAACAAAAATGTCGGCACCTGCCTTCATGGCCGCTTCAATAGCAAAACTCCCACTGCCGCCTAAGACTGCAACTTTTTTTACTCGATCCTTCACCAGTTTGGAATATCTAATGCCATCGGAACGCATAGTCTCCTTGAGGAAATTTAGAAAATCTGTCGATGCCATAGGAGTTTTTAATTCGCCGATCATCCCCATACCAATGTGCTGGTTTGTATTGTCCAGCGTCGTAATCTCATACGCGACTTCTTCATAGGGATGGGCTTTAAATAGCGCCTGAAGTACTTGTTTTTCCAAATGCTTTGGAAATGTCGCACCAATCTGTACTTCGCGTTCAAAGTGAAGTTCTCCTTTTTGACCAAGAACGGGATTGGAATCTTCATTGCCTCGAAAACTTCCTTCGCCTTCAATATTAAAACTGCAGTTGTCGTAGTTGCCTATGGCGCCAGCACCGGCTTCAAAAATTGCATTTCTGACGTGGTCTGCATTTTTTAATGGAACAAAAGTGATGAGTTTTTTAATCGTATCTTTTTGTGGAATAAGTACTTTTTTATTTTCTAAACCGAGTTTTTGACAAATTTTGTCGTTGACACCATTCCAAGCATTATCCAAGGCAGTGTGGTTGGAGAAAATGGCAATATCGTGTTTTATGGCTTTCATAACCACCCGTTCCACATAGGTTTTTCCCGTGATACTTTTTAATCCAGAAAAAATAATGGGATGAAAACTCACGATGAGATTGCATCCTTTTTCGATGGCTTCGTCCAACACAGCTTCTAAAGTGTCGAGGGTAATTAAAATTCCTGTTACTGGTGTATTGGCATCACCAACCAACAAACCAGTATTGTCAAAACCTTCGGAATAGGCTAGCGGTGAAAGTTCTTCCAATGCCGAAATCACATCTTTAATTCTCATATTTTCACAATTTTTGTAAAGATAGGACTTTGTATAGATTTTGTCCATGCTATTTAATTCGTACTTTCGTCACATGAAATTTTTACGACGACTTCTTTTCCCGTTTTCACTGCTGTATGGCACGGTAACTTATGTCCGCAATCGCTTATTCGATATCGGATGGCTGAAGAGTCATCGCTTCGACGTGCCTGTTGTTTGTGTGGGAAATCTCTCAACAGGAGGCACGGGAAAATCGCCTATGATCGAATTTTTGATTCAATCGTTCAAAGACGACTATAAACTTGGGGTGGTTAGTCGCGGATATAAAAGAAAAACCAAGGGGTATTGGGAGGTTTTCGTAAATCAATCCGCTTTTGAAGTAGGGGATGAGCCCCTTCAGATAAAACGAAAATTCCCTGAAGTTACCGTAGCAGTTTCGGAGCGTCGGAAAGTGGGTATCGAGAAAATTAAATCGAGAACCGATGCCATTCTTCTCGACGATGCGTTTCAACACCGAAGTGTGCAACCTTCTTTTACTATTCTTTTGACGAGTTATGGCGATCTATATGTAAACGATTGGATTCTCCCTGCCGGAAATTTACGCGAATCAAGGCGTGGTGCACGAAGAGCCGATATTGTGGTGATTACAAAATGCCCAACCGATTTGTCTCAGGAGAAGATGGCAGCCATTCGAAAACAATTGAAACTAAAGACGCATCAACAATGCTATTTTTCAAAAATCGCGTATAGCGACGATATAAAAACAGAGTACGGGTCGATGCCTTTGGAACACCTGATGGATAAAGATTTTACGTTAGTGACTGGCATTGCCAATCCGAAACCATTGGTGTCGCATTTGGAAAGAAGAAACCTCAATTTTGTCCATAAATCGTTTTCAGACCACCATCAATTTACACCAGGGGAAATTTACGATTTGGATAAGAACAAGCGCATCTTGACCACCGAAAAGGACTTTATGCGATTGCAGCCTTTCATCAGACATGCTGAATTGTATTACTTGCCCATTTCGGTTTTCTTTCTAGACAATCAAACCGATGCTTTCATCGAAAGTGTTGGAGCTCACTTGAAAAGCTGGACTTAAGCAATTTTTTTAATCAGGTCGATAATTCTTGAAGAATAACCTATTTCATTATCGTACCATCCGATAATCTTGACCATTTTTCCGATCACGGAGGTCATGCCCGAATCGAAGATGCACGAGTGTGGGTTTCCTACAATATCGATAGAAACGATAGGATCTTCCGTGTATTGTAAAATTCCTTTCAGTGAGGTTTCGGATGCAGTTTTAAAGGCGGCATTTACTTCTTCTATCGAAGTTTCTTTCTTTACGTTTAGCGTAATGTCCGAGAGCGATCCGTTTGGAACGGGAACGCGAATACCACATCCACCGATAACAGAGGCTAAATCTGGAAAGATTTTGGTCAATGCTTTTGCAGCTCCGGTTGTGGTCGGAACAATCGATTGGCCCGCAGCGCGTGCCCGCCGTAAATCGCGATGGGGCTGGTCGTGCAGACTTTGGTCGGTTGTATAGGAATGAACGGTCGTGATATACGCTTGTTCGATGCCGTAGAAATCGTGGATGATTTTCAACATGGGTGCCGCATTGTTTGTCGTGCACGACGCGTTGGAAATAATGCGATCTGAGGAGTCTAATATATAATCATTTACACCTATAACGACGGTGTTGATATCGTCTTCCAATGGTGGCACGGAGAGAATAACTTTCTTGGCACCGTTTTCTAGATGTGAACGCAGTTGCTCACGAAGTTTAAACTTTCCAGTGCTTTCAACAACGACATCAACTTCGCCCCACGCGATGTTGGCGGGATTCGATTCGGAAGAAAACTTCACACTGCGATTGCCCACGTGGATAGTGTCATCAGCGGCCGATACATCTTCTTTTAAAACACCGTGAATACTGTCGTATTTAAGCAAATGTGCCAATGTTTTGGCATCGGAAAGATCGTTGATAGCAACTACTACCATTTGGGGATTGTCCAACAGTAATCGAAATAAGTTTCGACCGATACGACCAAAACCATTGATGCCTACTGTAATTTTATTATTCATGCTATTAGGGTATAAATAAGGTGTTTTTTCGCTTTGCAAAAGAAATCGAACCAGGGCACTAAAGTTAATGTGGCTTGAAGAAATTAATAGTCAATATAACTATCGCTAGGTAATCGCTTTTGTTTTGAAAAAAATCGCTACAAAAATACAAAAAGGAAGGTAGGAATGAAGTTTTTAAAAATAGAAATATGTTGCAGGGGCATAAAACTATTTTAGTGATTACAACTCGTTTTTGGTAATGATTTCGGCCAATAATTTACGAGCACGCAGCAAGCGGACTTTAATGGTGCTTAAGGATTCGTCGAGCACTTCGGCGATTTCGTTGTAACTCAACTCTTGAAAATAGCGCAATTGAATTACTTTTTGATAATTCGGTTTAAGTTGCTTGATGTAATTGAGCAATTCGGCCAGGTTTTGCTCCTGTATCAATTCGTCTTCAGCGGTAGGAGAGTGGTCGGGAATGCGTTGTATACGTTCTTTGGAAGTATCTGTTGTGTGCGAATGAACCGATGAGTTTTTCTTTCGAAATCGGTCGATTTGGATGTTTTTTGAAATAGCGATTAACCACGTTGAAAAACTGTATTTTTCATTGTACGTGTCAATTTTATCAAAAGCCTTCGCAAAAGTTTCTATGCTGATGTCTTCGGCTTCGTGTTCGTTTTTTACTTGTTTGAGTTGGTAGCCGTAAACTTGGTTCCAATAGTAATCTAACAAAAACTTAAAAGCGCTTTGTTTTTTCTTTTTCGCATCCTGTATTTGCCGATGTATTTCAGAATTGCTTACTTCCACCTGACTTGTTTTTTATTTCTTTTGGAAATAAAGATAGTCATTTGACAAACAAGTAGAAATAACTCTAAAAACGGAACAACCACTATTAAGGCAGTTTCTTTAAGTTTTGAAGCGGCTTTTCCGATAACAATATACTGAATGAGGAAGCGGAAAATCAGGATGGCCAGACCGTATTCCCAATAATTGGACAGGAGGATAAACGGGATAAGCATCCAAAATAATATTTGCGTAAAAGAGTACAGCCCTAAAAGGAATTTATGTTTCGGTTTGTAATATCGGGCGGTGGAGTAATGTCTTTGTTTTTGGCGAAACCAAGCTTTCCAAGTTGTTTCTGGTAGCGAATAAGTAAACGCTTCAGGGGTTACACAAAGCGCTGTATTTTGAGTTGTTGCGGTGTCGTTTACAAATAAATCGTCGTCGCCCGAAGGGATTTTGATGTGGTTCATAAAACCCCGGTTATTGTAGTATAATGTGCTGGTATATCCAAGGTTGCGACCCACACCCATATACGGAATTCCCGCTTTCGCGTAAGACAGGTATTGTATGGCAGTCATCACGGTTTCGAAACGGATTAAACCATTCAAAATGCCGGGCTTTTTTGTATAGCCGCCATAACCCAAAACGAGTTGTTTCTCTTTCGAGAAATTAGCGGCCATTAAGGAAAGCCAGTTTTCGGATGCGGGAAAACAATCGGCATCTGAAAAAATGAAATGTTCGTTTTTAGCGCGCTTGATACCTAGGGTTAAGGCATATTTTTTGCTTCCCCAAAAAGCTTCGTTGTTTTTTACATCTACCACTGTTATTCGGGAATCTTGTGCTGCAAAAGATTCCATAACTTCTAAGGTGTCGTCGGTAGAAGCGTCGTTTATGAGAATAAGTTCAAAATGCTGATGGTTTTGTTTTAACCACAACGGGATGTGCTTCGCTAGATTCGTTGCTTCATTTTTAGCACAGATCAATAGTGAAATAGGTATATCGGACTTCGAGGTATTTTGTGAAGTCTTTGAAAATGCAAATTTTGAAAATAAAAGATAATACGCGCAGTTGATCAAAACTACTGCGCCAAAGATGTAAAGTAACTCCATAGGCACTTATAAGTATATAAGTAAAAGGAAAGCGAATCAAGAAATTCGGAATGCCAAACGGGAGTTTATTCAACTAATATATAGCCAACATTCCGTCTGAAATCCTATTTGTGTTCTGTCTCTTGGCAGGTGTCAAATTGGTCTGGAGTTTTTCCACAAAAACCACATGAAGCACCTTCTTTATTGAGATAAGGACTCTGACTTGCACATGTTCCAGCAAATTTACCGTCTTTTTTAGCCCATATTTTAATAGCGATTCCTGCTACACCAAGAAGCAACAAACCGATGGTTAAAAGTAAAAGTTTCATAGCTCTTTATTTTTTGTAGTGCAAAGGTACAATCTTTCATCTTCAATCAGAATAATTTCTCCAATTTTAGATATGATTTATATCATACTTAACGATTGACTTGAAGGCGGTATGCTTCAAAATAAGCATATCGCTTTTTTGGAGTTGGTGCGTGCGAAAAATTACTCGAAACTTACCTTAGTTTAATAAATGCCAACTTCTGGAACAATTGAAATCCCTGAGAATTCTTTTACAGTTTTCTGAATTTTTAAGGCCAGCTCCCAAATCTCAATTCCCGTTGCGTCGCCGTAATTGACAAGGACCAAAGCTTGTTTTTTATGAACGCCAGCATCGCCAAAACGCTTGCCTTTAAAACCAGACTTTTCAATTAACCAACCTGCTGGAATTTTAAATTCGGTAGGGGAGACCTCATAAAACGGCGCTTCGGGAAATTTCTCTTTGAAAATTTGAAAAGCCTCTATATCGATAATCGGATTTTTAAAGAAACTGCCACTATTGCCCAGTTTTTTTGGATCTGGAAGTTTGGATTGGCGAATAGCAATTACGGCATCTGAAATGTTTTTAATGCTAGGATGCTCAATGTGGTTTTCGGACAAAATCTTTTGGATATCACCGTAGGTATTATAGATTTTGTGGTCTTTCTTTGTCAATCGGAACGTAACGTCAGTAATGACATATTTGCCTTTCGCCGCGTTTTTAAATATAGAATCGCGATAACCAAATTGAACCTCTTCTTTCGTGAAGGTTTTTTCTTTGAGAGTTTCTATTTCGATTACATTACAGCTAACAAACGTGTTTTTTAACTCCACGCCATAGGCCCCGATATTTTGGATGGGGGCTGTTCCTACATTTCCGGGTATCAGTGAGAGGTTTTCGATGCCGCCATAATCATTGTCGATGCAAAAAAGAACGAATTCGTGCCAGTTTTCACCAGCCATGGCTTTGACAATAACTTCGGCATCGGTTTGCTCAAGAATCTCGATTCCTTTGATGTTAATGTGAATGACGAACCGGTCTAAATCATTTGTGAGCAGCATATTACTTCCGCCACCTAAGAGAAATAACTCTTTATCAGGTGGTCTGGCAGAAAGCGCTTGTTTTAATTCTGAAATACTTGTAACGGAAACGAAGTACCGCGCCTCGCAATCAATGCCGAACGTATTGTAGGATTTCAGGGATTTATGTTCCTCAATTAGCATCAATCCTCATACTTTTCGAGTGCGATTCTCAATAACTCCACAGCGCGAATCAAACTTTCTTTCTTTAAGACATAGGCAATGCGAATCTGATTTAGTCCAACTCCAGGAGTAGAATAAAATCCGCCAGCAGGAGCTACCATGATGGTTTCGCCGTTGTCGTCAAATTCTTCGAGCAACCACTGTGCAAATTTATCGCTGTTTTTAACAGGAAGTTCTGCAATACAGTAGAAAGCCCCTTTAGGTTCGCCAACCTTAAGACCCGGAATTTCCTTTAGAAGTGCCACCATGGTATCGCGACGCTCTTGGTACTCTTTAATGACATCATCAAAATATTGTTGTGGTGTGTCTAATGCTGCTTCACTAGCAATCTGGGCAAATGTCGGTGGACTCAGTCGGGTCTGTGCGAATTTTAAAGCTGTTTTAATAACTTCTTTATTCCGCGATACTAAGCATCCAACGCGAGCACCGCACATGCTGTATCGTTTGGATACCGAATCGACAATGATTCCATATTTGGAAAGTGCTTCATCTTCTAAAATAGAATAGTGTTTGGCACCGTCGTAAGTGAATTCGCGATAGACTTCATCAGCTATTAAAAACAGGTTGTGCTTTTTTACGATTTGAGCCAATCGTTGAATTTCTTCTTTGGAATACAAGTAGCCCGTAGGGTTTCCTGGATTACAGATGAGGATCGCTTTTGTCTTCGGGGTAATCAGTTTTTCAAATTCCGAAATGGGAGGGAGGGCAAAGTTATCCTCGATTTTTGAAATAACCGGAACGACTTTGACATCCGAAGCAGCTGCAAATCCGTTATAGTTGGCGTAAAACGGTTCCGGGATAATAATTTCATCGCCAGCATCTGCTACGGTTCCCATCGCAAAAAGAAGTGCTTCGCTTCCTCCTGTTGTAACGATGATGTCGCTTGCTTCAACCATGATGCTGTTTCGCTTGTAATAGTTGGCAATTTTTTCGCGGTATGCTTCAGAACCTTCAGAACGGGTATACGCTAAGACATCCAGATTGTGGTTGGCTACAGCCTCCATGGCCACTTCAGGAGATTTTATATCCGGCTGACCGATATTTAGGTGATAAACCGTTTTATTTGCTTTATAGGCTTTCTCAGCATAAGGAACTAATTTCCGGATGGGGGATTCCGGCATGTTTCTCCCCTTGTTAGAAATCGATGGCATAACTTAAAATTTAAGGAACAAAGTTGCGAAATAATTTTTAGTAATACTACTCTATCCTACGCAACATTCGATGATATCGCAATTTATAGAATTGTAGTTTTAATTTATTTTTACAATGAATTAGGTGTCAAAAAAAAAGCTGCACTTCTTATTGCGCAGCTTCTCTGATAATAATAAAAATGCTCGTGTTTTAGCTCTTTTCTAAAACGCTTGAAGGTGCTGTCTTTACAGTTCCAGTAATCTTAAGTGGCACCATCGATTGTGATGCATTAGATAAGACCGTAATGGTTCTTCGAATTGGGCCTACACGGTTGGTATCATACTTTACTTCGATTGTACTTGACTCGCCAGGAGCAATTGGACCATTTGGTTTTTTTGGAATGGTGCAACCGCAGCTCGACCTTACATTAGAAATAATTAAAGGAGCATCTCCCGTATTGGTAAATTCGAAAACGCGAAGACCGTCGTCACCACGTGTGATGGTACCATAGTCGATAGTTTCTTCTTTAAATGTAATTTCTGCTTGTTGGGCTTGAGCAGTCGTAAAACCGACAAAAGCTACAAGAATCATTAGGGCGAATTTTTTCATAGAATAGGATTTTTAGTAAGTGCTAAAGTATATAACTTTAAATAACTTGCAAAATAACTGCTATACTTTTATTATCCTTCAGTTATAATTACTTTTGCAAACTATCTTTTCAAAAACTAGACCAAGTATGTCCTTAGATACAAAATACAACGCCAAAGAGATTGAAAACAAGTGGTATGACTACTGGATGAAGAATCGATATTTTCATTCTGAAGTTGATGAACGTACGCCTTACACGATTGTAATTCCACCCCCGAACGTAACTGGGGTACTTCATATGGGGCATATGCTGAACAATACCATTCAAGATGTATTGGTGCGTCGCGCAAGGCTACTTGGTTATAATGCGTGTTGGGTTCCAGGAACCGATCACGCTTCTATCGCCACGGAAGCCAAGGTGGTAAATAAACTGAAGAAGGAAGGGATAGAGAAATCATCGCTTACGCGCGAAGAGTTTATCGAACATGCTTGGGAATGGACCCACAAACATGGTGGCATTATCCTAGAGCAATTAAAGAAACTAGGAGCTTCTTGCGACTGGGAACGCACAAAATTTACGATGGACGAAGAAATGTCGGCCTCAGTAATCCGCGTGTTTGTTGACCTATACCGGAAAGGGAAAATCTATAGAGGATATCGTATGGTCCATTGGGATCCAGAGGCAAAAACCACCCTGTCTGATGAGGAAGTGAACCACGAAGAACGCGAAGGTGGATTGTATTATCTAAATTACAAAATAGAAGGAAGCGACGAGTTTGTTACCATCGCAACAACGCGCCCTGAAACTATTCTGGGAGATACCGCTGTTTGTATCAATCCTAATGATGAGCGCTATAAACATCTGAAAGGAAAAAATGTTGTGGTGCCGGTTTGCAATCGTGTGGTTCCGATTATTGAAGATGACTATGTTGATCCAGAATTTGGAACGGGATGTTTAAAAATAACGCCAGCCCACGATGAAAATGACAAGATGATAGGCGATCGCCACAACTTGGAAATCGTCGATATATTAAATGACGACGGATCGCTCAATAGTCACGGGTTGCATTACGAAGGGAAAGACCGTTTTGTGGTACGCAAGGAGATTGTTGAAGAACTAAAAAGTTTAGGTGTTGTTGATAAAATAGAAAAACACCTCCACAAGGTGGGCACTAGTGAGCGAACAGGTGCTGTGGTAGAACCTAAGTTGAGCGATCAATGGTTTTTGTCTATGAAAGACCTTGCACAACCAGCTTTAGACGCCGTGTTGGAAAAAGATGTGAATCTAGTACCCGATAAATTTATCAATACCTACCGTCATTGGATGGAAAACGTTCGCGATTGGAATATATCCAGACAATTGTGGTGGGGGCAACAGATTCCAGCTTACTTCTATGGTGAGGGAAAAGAAGATTACGTCGTTGCGGAAAGCATAGAAGAAGCACTTGAGTTGGCACGGGAAAAAAGTGGCAATACTAATCTTACAGTCGACGATTTAGAACAAGATCCAGATGCTTTGGATACTTGGTTTTCCTCTTGGTTGTGGCCCATAAGTGTCTTTAATGGCATTTTGGAGCCAGACAACCCGGAGGTTAATTATTATTATCCAACCAACGACCTGGTCACTGCACCCGAAATTCTTTTCTTTTGGGTAGCGCGAATGATTATCGCTGGATATGAATACAGAGGAGAAAAGCCCTTTTCTAACGTATACCTAACAGGAATTGTAAGAGACAAAGAGCGTCGGAAAATGAGCAAGTCGCTTGGAAATTCACCCGATCCCATCGAGTTGATGAATACGTATGGCGCCGATGGCGTTCGCGTGGGCATGCTTTTGAGTTCGCCAGCTGGAAACGACTTAATGTTCGATGTTGATTTGGTGAAACAAGGAAGTGCCTTTGTAAATAAGATATGGAATGCGTATCGCCTGATCGACGGATGGGAAGTTTCGTCGGAAGTGAAACAATCTGCCGATGAGAAGTTAGCCGTTACCTGGTACAAAAATAAGTTTCAAAAATCCCTTTCAGAAGTTGAAGATCACTTTAGCAAGTATCGTATCAGCGATGCTTTAATGACTACGTATAAATTGGTGTGGGACGATTTCTGTTCTTGGTTCTTGGAAATGGTCAAGCCGTCGTTTGGCAAGTCAATTGCTGAGGAAACCTATCGCGATGTTATTGCCATTTTAGAAGACAATCTTAGAATTCTTCATCCGTTTATTCCTTTTGTTACTGAAGAAATTTGGCAACATATTGCCGAAAGAGACGTATCTGAAGCATTGATTGTTTCGACCTGGCCTAAGAAATCGGATTATGACGAAGCTATGGTGAAAAAATTCCGTTTCGCTTCTAAAGTGATATCGAAGGTTCGCTCGATTCGGAAAGAGAAAAGCATTTCGTTTAACGATGCCATTTCGCTTTCGGTAATCAATCACGAAAAGAACACGAATGAATTTGACGGGATTATCTCGAAGCTGTGTAACATTTCAGAGTTGAATTATGTTTCAGGTAAATTAGATGGTGCCATGGGCTTCCGTATAAAGAGTAATGAATATTTCATTCCGATGGATGGATTGGTTGATATTGAAGAAGAAATATCGAAGCTATCTGAAGAACTCAAATACACCGAAGGATTTTTAAGGAGTGTTCAAGGAAAATTGAAAAACGAACGCTTTGTCAATAACGCACCAGAAAAAGTAGTAGCTATGGAACGGCAGAAAGAAGCCGATGCCTTGGCTAAGATTGAAACGATAAAAGCGAGTTTGGCGAGTTTGAAATAATCAACAGATAAGAAACCGTTTAGAAATTGGTATCGAAATAGTCTTTTACAGCTTCTACGTATCGTCTTTTGGCTTCGTCTGGGGTGATGCCTCTGGTTTGAAATAAGGCGTTAGTCTTGAACGCATTGATTAGTGGATGCGTGCTTCCGGGCAAATGCGAGTTGTTTGTGGCGCGTTTATAATACGCATATAGTCGCAATAGAAAATCTGCTGGTAGCATATCTGTATAGTTATTGATTAGCGCTACCGACTTTTGAAATGCAATTTCTAATTCTTCCGTTGTCATATTATTTTTCAGCAATAATCGAAATACCGCCTGTTACTTTTTGATTCAATGTTACTTTGATCTTTGCATCTAAAGGAAGAAAGACATCCACCCGAGATCCAAACTTAATAAAACCACTGTCTGCGGCTTGTGTTACTTCTTGATTTACTACGGCATAATTCACTATGCGTTTTGCCATAGCTCCAGCAATCTGTCTGTATAGAACATCACCAAAGGTATTATTTTTTACGACAACTGTAGTGCGTTCATTCTCTTCTGAAGCTTTTGGATGCCAGGCGACGAGGTATTTCCCAGGATGGTATTTGCTATACGCAATTGTTCCACCTACAGGATAACGCGTTACGTGGACGTTTATGGGCGACATGAAAACCGAAACTTGAAGTCGTTTTTCATTGAAGTATTCTTTTTCAAAGACCTCTTCGATAACCACAACTTTACCGTCAACTGGCGAAAGCACTTTGTCGGGATCTAACAGGAAATCTCTTTTCGGATTGCGAAAAAATTGCAGAATGAGCACCAATATGAGTAAAAGCCCAAAGAGGATGCTGTAGCGAAGTGCCGGATTAACAACAAATGAATTCGCCAAAACACTCAGCCCAATAGTAGCAAATAGGGCGATAATGATAATTTGAAAACCTTCTTTATGAAACATAGTCAACAATTAACAAAAATGCATAGATAAACGGACTGGCATATATGATACTATCTAACCTATCGTACATGCCACCGTGTCCTGGCATAATGATTCCACTATCTTTTACGCCCGCTTGCCTTTTAAAGCGAGACTGAATTAAATCGCCTATGGTTCCAAATATAGAAACGATAATGGCTAAACACATCCAAACCCAAAGCTTGAAAATGGACTCTTCGGGGATGTAAAAATTTATGACTTTAAAAATAATAAATCCCGCCAAAAGAGCTGCTGAAAGTCCGCCAAAAAAGCCTTCAATCGTTTTTTTTGGAGAAACACGTTCCAATAACTTATGCTTTCCAAAGTTTTTACCGATGAGATAGGCAAAGGTGTCGTTGGCCCATATAAGCACAAAGACCGCAACGATGATATGAGGTGTAAATTCGCCTGTTATATTAATGGTAGGAATAAGCGTTAGAAAAACGAAACCGCCGATGATATAGAATATTACGGTGATGTATTTTTTGTTTTCAAACATCGGGATATGTCTGTCGATGAGGATGTCTCTCAGTAGAAAGATATTGACAAAGCCACATAAAATTAGGAAGAGGAGTACTGCACTTTCACTAAAAATATTATAGCTTAGAAAGTAGCAAGCCGCTGCTAAAAGAAAGTAAGCAACATAGCTTGTCAGGTCGACTAATTTTAGAAATTCACTGAGCGTAATTATTGCAAGAACAAAGAATAGGCCCATAAACCACTCTCTGGATGTAAACATTGCAAAAAGGATAATCGAAATGTATAACACCCCGGAGATTGTCCGTACAATAACTTCTTTCATCTTATAAGTCTTCCAAAAGGAGCAAATATAGGTTTTTTGTACTACTTCCATAGGTTAGGAAGTCCTTTTCCTCTAGTTCCTTGAAATGACGTATGGTTGTTATATTGCTAGGGATGCTTCCCGATTGCCGGCTGTTGATAGTTCGTAGTCCTTCGCTGATCGTTTCTACAATCTGGCTGGTTGTTGCCACAATAACGAAATGATGCGGAAGTGCTCCAAGCCTTTTTTCTTTTATTTGATTAGAGGAAAGCATAATGGCACCCGATCGGGCAATGAGCGACTCGCATGTAAGGAGAAAAAAACTCGAATCGGGATTGGTTCCAAATTTCAGGTTAAACCCATCGAATTTTTGACATAGCTTTTCATCATAACAGAAGACGTCTTTTTCATACCAATCATTCTCCAGTAGAATGTTGTCGAACATTTCCAAAACCTCGTCCCAATTCTCGCAATAAATGAATTTTCCACCGTTATTTTTAAAATTCAGCATGAAATCTTCATCGGCAGGAAGCTGTTTTTCAGGGTAATAACTACTCTTATCGCTTTTTTGAGCGCTATCGGCTT
>Ga0209075_1001159_pt1 | contig 25261 bp, 20 predicted proteins | sample Stecom2011_FD_187523 | JGI IMG/M metagenome (GOLD analysis project Ga0209075, IMG submission 187523) | Agricultural soil microbial communities from Utah to study Nitrogen management - Steer compost 2011 (SPAdes) (version 2) | ecosystem: Environmental > Terrestrial > Soil > Agricultural land...
TTTCCAATTGCTGTTAAAGCAGACTTTGGGCCAAAACCATTCGTTGAAGTTGAAATTAATGGGATGGATAATATTTCATATACCGTAACTTTAATAGCAAAGTATCCAAGAGGACCTGGAATAACCTATGAAGATTGGTTAAAAATAGAAGATCCATATATTGAATATCATCCAATTATGGAGTATGTCGATGATGATGGTTATATGTGGGTAGGAAATCACTTTGAACTAGTTGGTAGTACTAATTTTACTTGGGGATATTACCCACCCAATGATTTTAAAATATTAATTTTAACAGATGATGGAAAATATTATGTATCAGAGGTTTTAAACCGATATGCCTTTGCTAGTTATTTTGAAATTGATTTATCTAACGTTTTAGCAGGAGATAAGAATTTTCCTGGTATGATTAAGATTGTAAAAAGATCATATAAAATTACAAGAGAAGTAATTGGTTTTACAATTAGACTTATTGCAACTATTGCAGTTGAACTAGGGATTGCTTGGTTATTTATGTTTAGAACAAGAAAAGATATTAAAGTTATTTTAATTGTTAATATTATTACACAAGTTCTTTTAAATGGTATGTTAAATATAACTAGTTATTTTCAAGGGGCATTTAGTGCAATTTTTTTATTAGTATTTTTAGAAATAATTGTGCTTTTAGGTGAGACAATTTTCTATACATCATACTTTAAAAATAACCGCATTAAAGCGGCTATTTATGGAGTTTTAGCTAATATAGTAACATTTGGGTTAACCCTTGTTTTATTTAGTTTAGAACTTAATTTTTTATAATAAATTAAAAAGCACTTGATAACTAAGTTTAGTTATCAGGTGCTTTTGTTTTAAATTAATAAATCACTATATTTAACTAAAGGATTTCTAGCTGCTTTTGCTTCATCAAGCCTTTTTACAACTGTATTTTGCGGAGCATTTTTAACTAATTCTGGATTATTATTAGCCTCATCCGCTATCTTTCTCATTACATTAATAAAGTTGTTTAAAGTTTCTAATCTTTCAACTTCAGTAGGTTCAATCATTAATGCTTCGCTATAGGTTAGTGGGAAATAAATAGTAGGTGCATGAATACCATAATCAAGTAGTCTTTTTGCTATATCAAGCGTTTTAACACCTGTTTTTTTATTAATTAGACCATCAAAGACAAACTCATGCATTGCATGACCTTTAATTGGAAGTTTGTATAAATCTTTTAAACTTTCTTTAATATAGTTAGCATTTAAGTTAGCAAGTGGTCCGATTTTAGAAATATTTTCCTCGCCTAATGTTCTAATATAAACATATGCTCTTAAATAAACACTAGCATTACCATAAAAGCTTGATAGAGCACCGATTGTTTGTTTAGGTGTTGTTAGAAAATATTTATCGTTATCTTTAGAAACAATTGGTCCTGGCAAATATTCTTTTAAGAAATCTTTAACACCAACAGGACCTGAACCTGGTCCACCGCCACCATGTGGGGTTGAAAAGGTTTTATGAAGGTTTAAGTGCGTTATATCAAAGCCCATATCACCTGGTCTTGTAACACCAAGAAGTGCATTTAAGTTTGCTCCATCATAATAAACAAGACCGCCATGTTTGTGAATAATTTTAGAAACTTCTAAAATATCTTTTTCAAACATCCCCATTGTATTAGGATTAGTTAACATTAATCCAGCAACATTTTCATCAATATTTTCTTTTAATGAATCTAAATTAATAGTCCCATCAGCATTAGATTTAACTTCAACGACATCAAAACCAGCAACGCTTGCTGATGCAGGGTTAGTACCATGTGCTGAATCGGGAATAATAATTTTAGTACGATTAAAAGCACCACGGTCTTGGTGATATTTTTTCATAATCATAAGTCCTGCCAGTTCCCCATGAGCACCTGCATATGTGTTAAGAGAATATGCATCCATTCCTGTAAGTTTTGATAAATAATTAGCTAGATCATAATATATTTTTAAAAATCCTTGGGAATAATGATCTGGTTGAAGTGGATGGATTTTACTAAAGCCTGGAAGGGTTGCAAGTTCATCATTAATTTTAGGATTATATTTCATTGTACAAGAACCAAGTGGATAAAAGTTTGTTTCAACACCATAGTTTTTAAATGAAACATTTGTATAATGTCTTACAACATCAAATTCTGTAACTTCAGGTAAATTAATTTTAGTATCTCTTTTTAATTCACTTGGAATTAAAACATCTTCAAATTCATTTTTTGGTAAGTTGTGAGCAATGCGACCCTTTTTACTTAGCTCAAAAATTAAAGTATCATAATATTTCATTTAAATGCACCTACAACTTTCACAAATTCATCGATTTCTGCTTTTGTTCTTTTTTCAGTTACTGCAAATGTTAATAAATTATTACCTAAATGAATTGGCCCTAAGTAATTATTTTTTAATAAATAATTATCAAGTCTTTCTACATCACCATTAAACTTTAAAGTAAACTCTTTAAAATGATGTTTATTAAATGGCTCAGTAAAAAGATTTGTTTTTAATAATTCGTTTTTTAAATAATGTGCTCCATTTAAAGAAAGCTTTGCAACATCTTTAAAACCACTTGGCCCAAGTGTTGATAAATATATTGCAGCTGAAAGTGCCATTAAAGATTGATTTGAACAAATATTTGAATTAGCCTTTGCTCTTCTAATATGTTGTTCTCTTGCTTGTAAGGTTAAGACAAATGCTCTTTTACCATCTAAATCATTTGTAACACCACAAATTCTTCCTGGCATTTTTCGCATTAGTTTTTTAGTAGTTGCTAAATAACCAGCATACGCACCCCCAAATGAAAGTGGCATACCAAGACTTTGTAAATCACCAACTGCAATATCAGCGCCAAGCATTCCAGGGGTTTGATATAAAGCAAGACTTTGGGGGTCTTGGTTAATAATAAACAAAGCATTATGTTTATTAGTTAACTTGCTAATGCCATTTAAATTTTCAATATTACCGTAATGATTAGGGTTTTGAAAGATCACACCAGCAACCCCATCTAATAAGCTATCTAAATTAGATAAATCCGTTAACCCATCTTTTTCATCTAAAAAGATAAATTCAACATTACGGTATTTACCATATGTTTTAATAACTTCAATTGTTCTTTTATTAATAGTTGGACTTAATAATATTTTATTTTTTCTTGTATGTGATGTTGCCATAAACATCGCTTCAGCAGTAGCAGTAGCACCATCATACATACTAGCATTTGTAACATCCATATTTGTTAAATCACAAATCATTGATTGATATTCAAATATATATTGCAATGTCCCCTGACTAACTTCTGGTTGATAAGGAGTATATGATGTTAAAAACTCCTGTCTTGATGTTAAGGCGCCATTAACAGATGGTGTATAAACATCATAAGCACCATAACCTCTAAAAATAGTTAATTCTTTATTTTGTTTTGATAAATTAATTAATTCTTTAGTTAATTCCAAATCAGATGTTTGGCTTGGAATACCATAAGATTTTTTATATAAAAGATCTTTGTCAATATAATCGGTTAAGTCTTCTATTTTTTTGATACCGATTTTATTTAACATTAAATCAATATCTTCTTTAGTATGAGGTAAGTATTTATGCATTTATCTCACCTTATAAAGTATTATTATATTCATCTAAAGATAATAATTCTTTTAATTCAGCTTCATTATCAAACTCAACTTCAATAATCCAATTTTTATAAGGATCTTCATTAACTAATTCAGGACTATCAACTAATTCTTCATTAACAGCAGTAATGGTTCCTGATAAAGGTAGATATAAATCAGATGCACTTTTAACTGATTCAACAGCACCAAACTCATCGCCCTTACTAAACTTATCACCAACATTTGGTAAGTCAAAAAATACAATATCTCCTAAATGGGTAGAAGCATATAAAGTAATACCTACTTTAGCTTTATTTCCTTCTACAAATGCCCATTCGTGTGTTTCTAAATATAACAATTCTTCTCGCTTCATTTTTCTCTCTCCTTTTATATTTTATTGTTTTTCTTAATAAAGTTTTTATTTCTTACTTTTGCTTTAACATCTTTTTTTCTAATTTTTATTGTTAAAGTTTCATCTATATTAGCATATTTTATATCTATTAATGCAAAAGCTAATGCTTTTTTAGTTGTAGGTGTTAAGTATCCAGTTGTAATATAACCAATTTCTTTATTATCTTTATATACTAAATAGCCTTCTCTAGCAATATTTCTTTCAATTAATTCTAAAGCAACAATTTTTCTTTTTTGATTTTCTTTTGCTTTTACTAAAGCATCTTTACCTATAAAGCTATCTTTATTAAAATCAACTGCAAAACTAAGTCCTGCTTCAATTGGATTAATATTTTCAGTTAATTCATTACCATAAAGCGGCATTGCTGCTTCAAACCTTAAAGTATCTCTTGCTCCAAGGCCAATTGGTGTTACAAAATTTTTAATTAGATAATCCCATAGTTTAGTTATTTCAGTTTCATCTCCATATACTTCAAAGCCATCTTCACCAGTATAACCAGATCTTGAAATAATAATGTTATTATTTATTAAAAACTCATTTGAATATTTTGGTAATTCATTATAATAATTACTTAATACATTAAAACTATTAGGTCCTTGAATTGCTAGACACCCTAAATTATCACTTTGATTAATTATATCAACATTAAAATCTTTTTTGTGTTTAATTAAGTGGCTATAATCTTTATCAATATTACCAGCATTAACAACTAACATAACTTCATTATCATTTAAAGGATAAACCATTAAATCATCAATAATTCCTCCTAATTCATTTAACAAAAATGAATAAGTAATTTTTGTTGATTTTATTATTTTATTAGACAAAATATAGTTTGCATATTTATAAGCATCACTCCCCTTAATAATAATTTCTCCCATATGTGAAACATCAAAAACACCAATATTATTTCTTACTGCCTCATGTTCTAAGGCAATTGTTGTATAAAAAAGGGGCATATTAAAACCGCCGAAGTTGGTTAAATTTGCTCCAAGTTCTAAATGCTTTTGATATAAGAATGTATTTTTCACATTATCCATTTTTACCCTCCCCAAGTATTATTATCTTAATTATAAACCATTATATTATTTTATATATAATTATGCATGCAAAATAACTATTTTTATTTAATATTAAAATTTAAATGATATAATAAGAAACAGGAGTTGATAATAATGATCTGGGATTTTTTCACTGCTGCACCATGGTATGTCTTATTATTTGTATTTGCAGCTAAAGCATTAGAGGTTACATTAACAACAATTAGAATAATATTAGTTAATCGTGGCTTTAAATTGCCAGGAGCAGTTCTATCATTTATAGAAGTGCTAATTTGGGTATTTGTAGCATCTCAAGTAATAAATGATGTTAATAGTGCTCCGCTTTTAGGAGTAGTATATGCACTAGGTTATGCAGTTGGGGTTTATATTGGAACAACCGTTGAAAAAAAGCTAGCATTTGGCAAAGTTATGCTAAACATTATTATTCCTTATGATAATGCAGAAAAATTAATGAAATGTATAAGAGATAAAAAAATTGGATTAACAACAGTTAATGCAAGAGGTCTAGAAAGTGATAAATTAGTTTTACTATTGTATGCAAATAGAAAAAATATTGATAAATTAAAACTTGCAATCTTAGAAGTAGAACCAAGCGCATTAATTGCAGAAAACGATGTTGTTACCTTATCAGGTGGAACTGTTCCAAAAAGAGAACATATAATAAAATGATGATTAATAAGGATTTAAAAGGCTATATTTATGAAAATATTATTTCTCAATATGAAAAACTAGATTTAGCAAATAAAAGTGATCATGCATAAGATGTTATTGATCGTTTAATTAAACTAGCAAAAAATTACAATTTAAATTTAGAAATGGTTTATGTGATTGCAGAATTTCATGATTTGGGATTATTAATAAATCGTAAATACCACCATATACACGGTGGTATTATGTTAGAAAATGATGAGTTTATTAATTCATATTTTAATAGTGATGAAATTAAAATTATGAAAGAAGCAGTTGAAGACCACCGAGCAAGTAGTAAAAATCCACCACTTTCAATTTATGGGATGGTTATTGCTGAAGCTGATCGAATGAATCATTTGAAAGAGTTTATGACCATATATTAAATTAATATGGTAAAAATGGTTACTTAAAGGTTTGGCTTGATAAAAGCGAATTTAATGTAACTTTTAAAAAATTAAGACAAAAACTTAATGATAAAGACGAATTTAAACAATATTGTCTTACTGTTTACGATAAAATAAAATAATCCCAAAGTTTATTTTGAACTTCAAAACACCTTACTTTTGTAGTATAATGTAAACAAGCAAGTTTAGAATAGAGGTTAGGATGAGAAAAAAGAGAAAAAATGAAGTAAAATTTAGACACCGTGTTGTAAGACGGGTTTTTAAGTTTATATTATGGCCTTTTTTTAAATTTAAATATAAATATAATTACAAATATTATAAAGACCTAAAAAATAAGGGTCCCTTTTTGATTTTAGCTAATCATACTATAGCAGTTGATCCAATTTTACTTAGTTTTGCTTTTCCTTTTCACATTTATTATATTGCAAGTGAACAAATTTTCAACTTAGGATTACTTTCAAAATTGTTACTATATTTAGTTAATCCAATTAGCAAAACAAAAGCAACTAGTGATGTTACAACAATTAGGAAAGCTAAAAGAATTGTAAATGAAGGCGGAAGCATTGGAGTTTATCCTGAGGGTAATGTTACTTATGATGGTGGACCAGCAACTATTAATAAAAGTATAGTTAAACTAGTAAGGTTATTAAAAATAGATATTATTGTCTTTGGAACCAAAGGATTATATTTATCTGATCCAAGATGGGCTATAAACCAAAAAAAAGGTAAAAGTAGTGGAAAAATATTAAAAAATATTAAAAAAGAAGAATATGATAAGTTAAGTGATGATGAGTTATATGAATTAATTAAAGAAACACTTAATTTTACAGCATATGAACAACAAGAAGAAAACTTAGTTAAATTTAAAGGTAAAGAATTAGCTAAAGGATTAGAAAGATTAGTTTTTATTGATTTAGACACTAACAAACCATTTGTTACTTATACAAAAGGTAATGTTTTAAAATCAACTGATAGTAATTTTAGCCTAACTTATGATGAGTATGGTTATGTTTATGATAAAGATAATAAAAGGTTTAATTTGATTGAAATAAATAATTTAGTTAAAGAAAAATATTTAAATTACTATAACAACTTAAAAGAAGATTTCATTTATGAAGAGTTAGTTAAGTTGGAAGTAACTACAAATAAAGAAAAGAGTAATAAAGGTGAGGCTAACTTAAAATTATATAAAAACAAATTAATTTTAAATAATAAAGAATTATTATATGATGATTTATCATCAATTGCGATTCAAGGTAAACGAAAAATTATTGTCTATAATAGTAGTAAAACTTATTTAATAACATTTAAGGATAATTCAAGTCCTTATAAATATTTATTAACATATCAAATATACAAAAAGGAGAAAAATGAGGATGGTATTACAAGTATTCAACAACTCGGATTATAGTAACTGGCGAGTTATCGTAATGTTTTTTATAGTTTGTTTAATGTTGCTATTAGGAAATATGATTAGAAGAAGAGTTAAAATATTTAGAAAGCTTTTATTTCCAATAGCATTCATTGCAGGTTTTATTGGACTTGGTATTAAATATTTATTATTTGGCCTTGATGTTCAAATTGGAGGAAGTCCAATATTAACCAATGATTTTTTAAATGCAATTACGTATCATACGATTGCATTAGGATTCATTGCAATGGGTTTAAAAGATACTAAAAAGAATGAAAATAATGAAGTAAAGGGTCGTCCAATTAAAACAGGATTATTAATAGTTAATACTTATTTAATTCAAGGCATAATTGGAATAATAATAACAATTGTTTTATCTTATGTTTTTGTTAATGTTGAAAGTTATGGTGGATTATTACTACCGATGGGATTTGGTCAAGGACCAGGTCAAGCAGGAAATATTGGGGGTATTTTTGAAGGTGCTGGTCATCTTCAAGGACGTGCATATGGGCTTGCAATTGCAACCATAGGAACGCTTTGGGCAAGTGTTGGCGGTATATTTTATATTAATAGACGTAAAAAAGAAGGAAAACTAGTTCGTGTTAAAGAAGAAAAAGGTGTTATTGTAACAAATAGGCAAATTGAAAGTAGCGAAGAAATTCCTGTTAGTGAAGCTATTGATAAGATGAGTATGCAAATTATTTTTGTTGCAATTGTTTATGGTATTTCATATTTCTTTATGTTGGGTTTAACAAATATAATTAAAGATCCATCTTTTACTGGTTTAATATGGGGTTTTAACTTTATATTCGGGATGTTATTTGCAATGTTATTTAAAACTATTTTTAATAAATTTCGTGATAAAGGTTGGATTAGAAGAAAATATAGTAACGAATATATGTTAGATCGAATTACAGGTGTTGTTTTTGACTTTATGATTGTTGCAAGTATTATGAGTATTAATGTAGAAATCTTTACTGATCCGGGTCTTTTAACATCTCTTGTTGTATTAGGTGTTGTTGGTGGATTTTTAACTTATTTTTATTTGAAATATACAGTTTACCGTATTTATCCTGATTATAAATATGAAGCATATGCATCTATATTTGGTAATTTAACAGGAACCGCATCAAATGGGATTGCGCTTTTAAGAGAAGTTGATCCAAATTTTGAAACACCAGCAGCAGATGATTTAGTCTCAGGTTCAGCATCAGCTGTAATGTTTGGTGCTCCAATTTTAGTTATTACAGCAATTATTTATCGTCCTGAGTGGTATTGGGTTTGGTTATCACTGGCAATATTAGTAGTTATTTTTACAGTATTTAACTACTTCATGTTAAGAGATGTAAAAAAAGAAGTAACTGAATAACAAATTTAAGCAATGACCTATTTGGTTGTTGCTTTTTTTAAGCCTTTTAATTGCCACGATGTAACTAATGTTGTAACATTAAAAAGAGATAATAAAATAAGAAAAGGAAGGTAAAGAATAAATATGTTTAACAACTATAGAATTGATTCATGGCAAAAAGGTGTATTATATTTAGTGACTTTATTAGTTTTTGCTCTTATTTATTTTACCGGTAAAAAGAAAGTTAAATTTGGTTACCGAGTTTTAATAGGGATGGCATTAGGAGCGATTGTTGGATTAACACTAGGTCAAACAACAACCGATATTAACGGGGTTGAAACTTCAATTGCTGCAACCATTAGACCAGTAGGTCAACTTTATATTAGATTATTACAAATGATTGTAATTCCTTTAGTTTTAACAGCTATTATTAAAAGTTTTACATCAATTGAGTCAACCGGAAAAGTAGGTAAAATTGCAGTTAGGTCATTTTTCTGGTTATTAGTAACAACAACAATCGGAGCAGCAGTTGGTTTTTTATTTGCTTATATTCCAAAATTAGGTGTTAACTTTACGCCACCAACAGAAGGAACTGGACGTGAGATTGTTCCAATTGAACAAGTTATATTAAACTTTTTCCCAAATAATATTACAGCAGCATTTAGTACTAATATTATTTTGCCAGTAATTGTTTTTGCTTTATTTGTATCAATTGCGATTATTGTTGAAAACAAACGTCATCCAGAAAGAACAAAACCGTTTGTTGAATTAAATAACTCAATTAATGCAATATCAACAAGAATTACTAAATTTATTATTAGATTAACACCATATGCAGTATTTTCATTTATAACATTTGCAGTTGGTAGATCTAATTTTGAAACATTAAAACAATTAGGGTTTTATATTTTATTAATTTATGCAGCAATGCTCTTCCACTTTATTTTTGTACAAATGTTACTTCTTAAAGTTATGGGCATTAGTCCAAAGCAGTTTGTTAAAAAATTCTCACCAGCAATGTTTTTAGCATTCTCATCACAAAGTAGTTATGGAACACTTCCAGTTACGGTTGAATCTTTAACAAAAAGAGTTGGAGTTTCTGATCGTGTTGCAAACTTCGTTGGACCTTTAAGTGCTAATGTTGGTATGAATGCTTGTGGGGGAATCTTCCCAGCGATGGTAGCAGTCTTAACAGCTAATGCTTACGGCTTAACATTAACACCATTTGACTTTATTTTACTATTAGTAGTAACAACAGTATCAGCGATTGGTATTGCTGGTGTACCAGGAATTGCAACTATTGCAGCAACCGTTGTATTATCTTCACTCGGACTTCCAATTGAAGGAGTATTAATTATTGCTGCAGTTGATCCATTAATTGATATGGGCCGTACTTTAGTTAACGTAATTGGTGCAGGAGTAGCAGCAGTTATCGTAGGTAAAAGAGAAGGCGAACTCGATTATGAGATGCTAAATAGCGAAGAAACGCCAGCATTAACTGAATAAGATAATATAAGCAGTTTTATACCCTTAAAACTGCTTTTTATTATATAAAATGATAAAATAATAATAAAGGAGATGATAAATATGAAATATCAATATTTAGGTAGTTCATCACTTAGAGTATCAAAAGTAGCATTAGGATTAATGCGTATTAGTGATAAAACACATGATGAAGCTAAAATAATTATAAAAACAGCATTAGATGCAGGAATTAACTTCTTTGATCATGCTGATATATATGGAAATGGTAAAAGCGAGATTGTCTTTGCTAAAGCAATGGAAGAATTAAATGTACCAAGAGAATCCTATATTTTACAATCTAAAGTAGGAATCAGACCAGGGATTGCTTATGACTTTAGTAAAGAACATATTTTAGCATCAGTTGATAAAATATTAGAAAGATTAAATACAACTTATCTGGACTCACTTTTATTACATAGACCAGATATGTTATGGGAACCTGAAGAAATTAAAGAAGCTTTTGTTGAGTTAAAAGAAAGCGGTAAAGTCAGATACTTTGGGGTTTCAAATATGAATCAATTTCAAGTATCATACTTACAATCTAAACTAGATTTTCCTTTAATTGCCAACCAACTCCAATATTCAATTATGCATGCTGATATGTCAAGTACAAATGTATTTGTTAATACAAACTTAAAACAAGATGGATTTAATTCAATTGGAATTTTAGATTATATGCGTGAGCATAATATAACAATTCAAGCTTGGTCACCATTTCAATATGGCAGGTATGAAGGAGTTTATATTGACAATCCAAAATTCCCTGAGTTAAATAAAAAACTTGATGAATTAGCAAAAAAACATAATACAACAAAGACAACTTTAGCGGTGGCTTGGATTTTAAGACATCCAGCAAAAATGCAAGTTTTAGTTGGTTCAATGACACCTTCTCGAATTAAAGAGTGTGCCAATGCAGTTAATATTAATTTAACAAAAGAAGAATGGTATGAAATATATTTTGCAGCAGGCAATAAAATTTTATAAATATAAGATTTATTATAAATTAAGATAAAGGAGTGGGTTTCCACTCCTTTATGTTATAATAAGAAGTAATAATTAAGAGGTGAGAGAAATATGAAAAAAGTATTAAGAAGATCTGAGGTTAATAAACTAGAAACTTGGGATTTAACAAGACTTTATAAAACTGAAGAGTTATATAATAAAGACTTAGAAAAATTAGAAGAACTTATTTATAAATTTAAAGAAACTTATGAAAATAATTTAAATGATAGTCTAACAATTAATAATTCAATCAATGATTATTTGGAAATTATTAAACTAATTACATACACAAGTTCATATCAAAGTCTACACACATCAGTTGATCAAGTTAATAGCGATAATTTAAAAAGAAGTGGCGAATATAGTATATTAAATAACAAATTAAATAACTTATTAACATTTTATGAATCAGAACTTTTAGAAGTAAGGGATGATGTTTTAAAAGGTGTGTTAGAAATTAATAAAAAACATCAAGTTTTTATTAATGATTTAATAAAAGAAAAACGTCATAAAATTGACGCCAATGTTAAAAGTGCTTTATCACTTTTTAGTCCTATTCTAAACCTACCTTATAGTAACTATAATAGTTTTAAGTTTGGGGATATGAGTTTTAATAACTTTGATGCTAATAATAAAACATATCCTAATTCATTTACAATGTTTGAAAATGAATGGTCATATGAATTAGACCACGATGTAAGAAGAAAAGCTTTTGAAAGCTTTTATAATGACTTGGCTAAATATCAAACCGGATTTGCTAATAATTATGGTGCGCAAGTATTAAAAGAAAAAGCATATGCTAAATTAAAAAACTTTGACTCAACTATTGAATATTTATTAAATAATCAAAAAGTATCTGTTGATATGTATGATCGGCAAATTGATTTAATTATGGAACATTTATCAAAACCAATGCAAAAATATGCAAATTTAATTAAAGAAATACATGGTCTTGATAAATTAACATATGCTGATCTTCATTTATCAATTGATCCAGAATATGAACCAAAATTATCACTTGCTGAAGCAAGAAAATATTCAGTTGAATCACTTAAAGTTTATGGTGATGAGTATAAAAAAATGGTCGAAGATGCTTTTGATGAAAGATGGATTGATTTTCCACAAAACTTAGGTAAATCAACGGGTGGATTTTGTTCAAGTCCATATCAAAAAGGCTCATTTATTCTACTTAACTGGAATGCTCAAATGAATGAAGCTTTTGTGCTTGCTCATGAGTTAGGTCATGCAGGTCATTTTTATTTTGCAAGTAAAAATCAAAACATTTTAAATACAAGACCTTCAATGTATTTTATTGAAGCTCCATCAACTATGAATGAACTTATTATGGCTGATTATTTAGGAAAAGATAATAATGATTTAAGATTTAGAAGATATGTTTTATCAAACATAATCGCAAGAACTTATTATCATAACTTTGTAACCCACTTGCTTGAAGCAGATTTTCAAAGAGAAGTATATCGTTTAATTGATTTAGATAAACCAATTAATGTTAATGTATTAAATCAATTGAAATTAAACACTTTAAGAAAGTTTTGGCAAGATACAGTTGAAATACCAGACTATGCAGGACTTACTTGGATGCGTCAACCACACTATTTTATGGGACTTTATCCATATACATATAGTGCAGGATTAACGATTGCTACAAACGCATTTAACAAGATTAAAGCAGGAGATATTTCATATAGTGATTGGCTAAAAGTATTAGAAGCGGGTGGAACTAAAGAACCACTTGAGTTAGCGAAAATGGTAGGAGTAGATTTAAAAACTGAAAAGCCATTAATGGATACAATTAAAACAATTAGTAATATGATTGATGAGATTATTGATATTACAAGTAAATTAAAATAAATAATTCACCTTTTACACTATTATTTAGTATAATGGATGTAAGAGGTGTTTTTTTATGTTTGGTTCATTTAATTTAAAAAGTTCATATAGTATGTTGGAAAGTTTAATACCTTTAAAAGAATTAATCGAAAAAGCCAAAGATAATGATTATGAGTTTATTGCTTTAACTGATAATTTCTTACACGGGACAATTGAACTTTTTAATTATGCGAAAAAATATAATATTAAACCTATTTTAGGAATGAGTTTTAAAGTTTATGAGCCAAATGAAGATTTATTTTTACTATATGTTAAAAATGAAGAAGGCTATAAAAACTTACTTAAGTTATCATACTTAAAATCTAAGGGTGAAAAGTTAAGTTTAGATGAAATTTTAAAATATCAAAAAGGCTTAATCGTTGTAACAGGGGGATATAAGTCTTTAATTGATCAAACACTTTTATATGGTAATGAATTAGAAGTTAACAATTATTTAAAGAAATATAATGAACTATTTGATGATTTTTATATTGGAATTGCAACTAATTATAATATTCAAATTAAACAGTCAGTTCCCTTTTTATATAAATTAGCTGAAAGTAATAATTATAATGTTTTATTGATTCATGAAACAAATTATTTATTAAAAACTGATAAAAGCACTTATGAAGCATTAATCAAAATTGATAATATTAATAATGAAGTAAGTGAATTTTCAAGTTTTAAAATGATGGAAAAAGATGAATTAATATCATTTTTTGCGCTTTATCCTAAAGTATTAAAAGACCAAGAACAATTAATAAACGATATTAATTTTAAATTAAAAAAGATTAAATATGAAATGCCCCATTTTAAAACAAAAAACAATATGTCAAGTAAAAAGTATTTATATACACTTGCTCATAAAGGCCTATCTATTAGATTGAAAAATGATGGAATAACCAATTATAAACCTTATGTTGAAAGACTAAATCATGAGCTAGATGTTATAAGTAAAATGGATTTTGATAATTACTTTTTAATAGTTTATGATTTTGTTAAATATGCAAAACAAAATAATATATTAGTTGGACCAGGTCGTGGTTCAGCGGCTGGCTCATTAGTTTCATATACACTTGGGATTACTGATATTGATCCTTTAAAGTATAATTTAATGTTTGAAAGATTTTTAAATCCAGAACGTACAACAATGCCTGATATTGACCTTGATTTTCCAGATAACAAAAGAGATTTAGTTATTAATTATGTTAAAGAAAAATATGGAATAAATCACATTTCATCAATTACAACTTTTAGTAGTTTTAAATTAAGATCATCAATTAGAGATATTGCAAGAGTATTAAATTTCCCGTTAGAAAGAGTAAATGGAATAATTAAAGCAATTGATAATAATAAAGTTGATGAAAGTGATTTTGAAGTCGTAAAAATTATTAATACGGCAAGTAAGATTGAAGGACTTTACCGTCAAACTGGAACGCATGCTGCAGGTATTATTTTAGCTCATAATAATTTGTTTGAATCAATTCCAATGCAAGTTGGAGCTTTTGATTTTGCTCAAAGTCAATATGATATGAATACTTTAGAAGATTTAGGGTTAATAAAAATTGACTTTTTAGGAATTAGAAACTTAACGATTATTACTGATGTTTTAGATAAATTAAAAAAGAAAAATATTAATATCAATTTAAATAAAATACCACTTGATGATAAAAAGACTTACAAGTTACTTTCAAGTGGTAATACAACTGGTCTATTTCAATTAGAATCTGCTGGAATGCGTAAAGTATTGCAAAAATTAAAACCAACTGAATTTGAAGACTTAATAGCAACCATTGCTTTATATAGACCTGGTCCAATGGCAAATATTGATATATATATTGCAAGAAAAAATGGCGAAAAATTTTCATACTTACATGAAGATTTAAAAGAAATATTAAAACCAACTTATGGCATTATTATTTATCAAGAACAAATAATGCAAATTGCTCAAAAGTTTGCGGGTTATAACTTATTTGAAGCTGATATGCTAAGAATAGGAGTATCTAAAAAAGATCGTAGTATTTTAGAAAAAGAAAAGGCTAAGTTTGTTAGTTCTGCAGTTAAAAATGGCTATGATGAAAAATTAGCAATTAAAATTTATAACTATATTTTAGAGTTTGCTAATTATGGTTTTAATAGAAGTCATAGTGTTTCATATAGTTTAGTAGCATATCAAATGGCTTATTTAAAAGCTAATTATTATTTGGAATTTATGAGTGTTTTATTAAATAGTGTAATAGGTAATGAAACACAAACAAGAAGTTATATTGAAGAGGTTAGAAAAAATAATGTAGAAGTTATTCTTCCTAATATTAATGAAAGTATTAATGAGTATATTATTAAAGATAATAAACTATTAATGCCTTTAACCCAAGTTAAAAGTATTGGCTTTAAACAATATGAAGATATTATTAATGAAAGAAAAACAAATGGTATTTTTAAAGACTTTAATAATTTAAAAGAAAGATTAATTAAAATTATTAATGAAAAACAATTAAGGGCTTTAATTAGTGCTGGAGCATTAGATCTTTTTAAATATAATAGAAATACAATGTTAGTTAATAGTAGTTTAGAAAGTGCAGAGTTTGCTCATTTTATTAAAGATTTTATTATTAAAGAAGAAAAAGATTTAAGTTTTGTAGAATATCAAAAGTTAGAATATGAAGCATTAGGCATAAATTTAAAATATAATCTATATATGGTTATTAAAAAGAATCAATTATTAAAAAATTATTTAGCAGTTAGTGAAGTAACTAAAAAGGTTGCAAATGCTACTTATGATGTATGTGGTGTTATTACTAATACTACTAAAATTACTAATAAAAATAATGAACCAATGATGTTTATTGATTTTAGTGATGGTAATGATGATATTAGTATTGTTGTTTTTAGTGATGAATATGAAGAGGCTAATAAATTACCTTTAAATAAACTTTTATGTTTAAATGTTAGAAAAACAACATATAACAATAAAGATAGTTATCAGTTTAATCAAATAATTAAAGTAAAATAAGTTATAGTAAAGGATGAACTATGAAAAAAATATTTGACAAATATTCTAATATTAAATGGATAGCCCATCGGGGCTTTTCATCAAAAATATTAGAAAATACTAATGAAAGTTTTTTATTAGCAGCTAAAAATGATTTTTTTGGCATTGAAACTGATCTCCATTTAACAACAGATAATATACCAATACTTCATCATGATGATAATTTTGTTCGATTAGCAGGTGTTGATACTAATGTTAAAGATATGAATCTTAAAGAGATTAGTAAGTTAAAATTAAAAGATCAATATAAAATATCTTTATTAAGTGAATATCTTAATATTTGTAAAGAGTATAATAAATATCCTATAATAGAGTTAAAGCCAATTTTTAATGCTAAAGAACTTGATTTTATAATATCTGAAATTGAAAAAGTTATGAATATAGATGATGTAATTATTATTTCATTTCATGTAAAAAATTTAGTTCACTTAAGAGAAAAATATCCTAAACTAAACTTACAACATTTAACCGGAAAAGTTACAGATGAAATTATTGATAAAGCTATTAAGAATAGATGGGATTTATCGGTTCAGTATAAAAGTGCAACTAAAGAATTAATAGAAATACTCCACAAAGAAAACTTAAAGTTAGCTGTTTGGACAGTAAACAATTTAGAAGATGCTAAAGCTTTAATTGATATAGGTGTTGATTATATAACAACTGATGGAATCTTTTAATTAAAATAAAATAAGACCCTTCTTAGGAAACTTTAAATTATTCCTAAGTAAGGGTCTTTTTGTTATATATTATATATATTTAATTATTATTTCTTTTCAACGCGAACTTTCTTTAAGTTTGCAAATCTTGGTAAGCCGTTTTCATAAACAACGCCACCGTCACCTTGGATTAATGGCATAGCATAATCAACAAAGTCTTGTGTTAATCCTTCACCATTTGGTAAAATCCATTCAACTGGTACTTTTTGTTCTGTGTTTGCAGCTTCTGTTAATGGAATTAAAATATATTCAATTTCATATGGAGCACTGCTTAAACGTTTGAAACCAACCATTTTACCGGTAACACCGTTTATTGCATGTTCAACTGCTAATTTACCAACATTGAATGCTTCTTCAACATCAACTTTTGATGCTAAGTGAGCAGCTGATCTTTGCATTAAACTAAATTCGATTGGACGAACTTTAACACCAGTATTTTTTTCAACTTCTTCAGCTAAGATGTGTGCTGTTCCACCAAGTTGAGCATGTCCGAATGAATCTCTTTTAACTGTTCCTAATAATTCTGGAATAAATTTTCCGTCTGCGGTTTGAACACCTTCAGAAACTGCAACTAATACTTTACCTTTTTCTTCTAAAACTTCTTTGATACGTCTGTTAAAGACATCGATATCAAATGGTTGTTCTGGCAAGTAAATTAAGTCTGGACCTTGTCCTAACTCTTTTGCAAGTTGACTTGCAGCTGTTAACCAACCAGCATGACGTCCCATAACTTCAACGATAGTTACTTGTGGAATGTCATAAACGGTTGCATCATGGTATAATTCCATGAATGTTGTTGCAACATATCTTGCTGCACTTCCGTAACCTGGTGAGTGGTCTGTAATGTTTAAATCGTTATCGATTGTTTTTGGTACACCCATTACACGCATTTCCCAACCTGAATCATTCATAAATTGGTTAATTTTGTTTGCTGTATCCATTGAGTCGTTACCACCGTTGTAGAAGAAGTAGCGAATGTTGTACTTTTTAAATACTTCTAATAAACGTTTGTAGTCTGTATCATCAACTGCTGGGTCTGCTAATTTATATCTAACACTACCAATTGCTGATGATGGTGTATTTTTAAGTAATTCTAATTCTTTTCTATCTTCTTTAGCCATGTCATAGAAATCTTCATTTAAGATTCCTTTAATACCGTGAACACCACCGTAGACACCTGTAACGTGTTCGCTGTCTAGAGCTGTTAAAAACACACCAGCAGCACTAGCATTAATAACACTTGTTGGTCCACCTGATTGTCCTAATAAAACTGCACCTTTTAATGGTTTCATATAATCACCTTTTCCTTTTGTAATATTCTGTTTTTCCATTAATTATTTTATCATAAATAAGTTAAATAATCTAATAATAGTCGTAATAGTAAAATGTAAGTGTTTTCTTTTGGGAAAAACACCATAAATAACACTAATATGTTATAATTAAAAATGGATTAAATAATATTTTTATCGGAAGAGGTATAGAAATGAAAATTGCTATTTTAACATCAGGTGGAGACGCACCAGGAATGAATGTTGCAATTAGAGCAGCAGTTCGTTATGGTATAAAGAAAGGCCATGAATTTTATGGAGTTATGAACGGATATTTTGGATTAGTACATGATGAGTTTGTTGAACTTGATCATAAAAAAATGTCGGGGATAATTTCACAAGGTGGTACGTTTTTAAGAACAGCAAGGTTTCCAGAGTTTGATAAAAAAGAAAATATTGATAAAGCCCTTAATAATTTAACAAAAAGAGGGATCGAAGGATTAATTGTTATTGGTGGCGATGGATCTTATCGTGGAGCTTTAAATTTAACAAGACGTGGATTTAAAGTATTAGCAATTCCAGGAACAATTGATAATGATATTTATGGAACAGATTATACTTTAGGTTTCCATACTGCATTAGATACAGTAGTTGATGCAATGGATAAATTAAGAGATACTTCAGTTTCGCACCAAAGATGTTCAATTATTGAAGTTATGGGAAGAAATTGTGGTGATTTAGCATTAATGGCTGCTTTATCTGGTGGGGCTGAGTTTTTAGTAACACCTGAAAATCCTATTAGTAAAGAGCATATTATTGAAAGATTAAAAGAGTATAAAAGAAAAGAAAGAACTCATGCAATTATTGTTGTTACTGAAAATATTTTTAATGTGCATGAGCTTGCTAAAGAAATTACTGATAAATCTAAATTTACATCAGTTGCAACAGTTTTAGGCTATATTCAAAGAGGTGGATCACCTTCAGCACAAGACCGCATTTTAGGTACTAGAATGGGAGCTTATGCAATTGATTTATTTGAACAAGGAATAGACAATGTTGCAATTGGAATTGAAAATGACCGTTTAATATATTTACCAATTGATATTGTTGTAAATAATAAACGTAGATTAAATCCGTTATATAAATTAGTAGCGGAAGTATCATAAAACGTTTTCAAGAAAAAGTGTCTTTATAATGAAAATAGAAGTGTTATAATAAAAGAGAATAATAAAAGAAGGAGTATACAAAATTATGGAAAGAACAAAGTTAGTTGGAACAATGGGACCAGTTTCAGAGTCTAAAGAAGTTTTAAGACAAGTTATTGAAGCAGGTTTAAATGTAGTTAGAATGAATTTCTCACACGGAGATCATGAAGAGCATTTAGGAAGATTAACAAAAGTTAAAGAGTTAAACAAAGAATTAGGAACAAATGTTGCTATTATGTTAGATACAAGAGGACCAGAAATGCGTACAAACGAATTTGAAAATGGTGCTGTTGTAATTGAAGAAGGTAGTGAAGTTGAATTAGTATTTGAAGAAGTTTTAGGTACAGCAAAGAAATTTTCAATTAATTACCCAGGATTATATGATGACGTTGAAGTAGGTACAACAATTTTAGTAGATGATGGTTACTTACAAACAACAGTTATTAAAAAAGACAATGCTACAAGAACTTTAACAGTAAAAGCATTAAATACTCACAGAATTAAAAACCGTCGTGGTGTTAACGTACCAAATACATTAATTAATATGCCATTTTTATCACAAAAAGATATTGATGATATTATCTTTGGTGCTAAAAATGATGTTGACTTTATTGCTGCATCATTTGTACAAACAAAAGAAAACGTTGAAGAAATTAAAGCTTTATTAGCAAAACACAATGCAAGTCATATTCAAGTTGTTGCTAAAATTGAAAACCAAGCTGGTGTAGATAACATCGATGAAATTTTAGAAGTAGTTGATGGAATTATGTATGCACGTGGAGACTTAGGTGTTGAAATTTTACCAGAAGATTTACCACATATTCAAAAAGATATTGTTGAAAAAACAAGAGCAGCTGGAAAATATGTAATTGTTGCAACCCAAATGGTTGAATCAATGCAAAATAACCCAGTTCCAACTAGAGCTGAAGTATCAGACGTTGCTAATGCGGTATATGATGGTGCTGACTCAGTTATGTTAAGTGGGGAAATGGCTGCAGGAAAATACCCAGTTGAAGCTGTTAAGATGATGAAAAGAATTGTTAAAGCAACTGAAAAACATGTTGATTACCAAGATTACTTATTCCCGACATATTCAGGTAATGAAGATTTAGATAACTTAGGGTTTGCAGCTAAAGTATCAGCTTCACTTTATGATGTGAAAGCTATTGTTACAGATTCATATGAATTAACAAAACAAATTGCTAAATATCGTCCAGAAGCAGTAGTTATCCCACACTTAGAAGCAGGAGATGCTAGAAAAGCATATGCATTATTTAATGTATACCCTGTTGTAGGTAATTTAGATAAATTAGACTTAACAAAAGCTAATTTAGAAAAAGAAGATAAATACTTAGTTGTAACAAACGAAGGATTAAAAATTCAAACTATATAAATTATAAAAGGTGTCCTTAGACGCCTTTTTCTTAAATAAAGTAGGAGAGAAATTATGAAAGAAAGAATTAGTAAATATGCTGAATTAATTGTTAAAAAAGGTGTTAATGTTCAAAAGAATCAATTAGTTGTTATTAGAGGGACAACAGAGGCTGTTGAGTTAATGCGAGAGTTAACTAAGTATGCTTATTTAAACGGCGCAAAACGCGTATATGCGCAATTTAATGATGCTTATGTTAGTCGTTATTTATACAAAAATGCAAGTTTAGAGACATTAGGTGAAGTTGATGATTGGGTTGTTGAACAATCCCGTCACTTTGTTGATAAGGGCGCATGCTTTATATCAATAACATCACCAATTCCTGGACTAAATGCTGATGTTGATGGTAATAAAATGCAAACAGCAATGATTGCCGGACAAAAAGCAACACCATTTTTCCAAAGTCATTTAATGGCTAATAAAACGCAATGGACTGTTGTTGGGGCTCCTAATAAAGTTTGGGCTAAAAAAGTCTTTTCTGATCTTAATGAAGAAGAAGCCTATAATAAATTATGGGAAAGTATTTTAGATTCAGCAAGAGTTTATGATAATAATGATCCAGTTAAAGATTGGGAACTTCATAATAAAACTTTAAGTGCGCATAATGATATTTTAAACAACTATAATTTTAAAGAATTACATTTTACAAATAAACTTGGAACAGATTTAGTTGTTGAATTAGTTAAAGACCATATTTGGGCAGGTGGTGAAGAAGTTTCAGGTAGTGGGGTATTATTTAATCCTAATATACCAACTGAAGAAACTTTTACAATGCCATATAAATATGGTACAAAAGGTAGAGTTTATGCAACTAAACCATTAAATTATCAAGGAAAATTAATTGAAGATTTTTGGTTAGAGTTTAAAGATGGTAAAGTAGTAGACTTTGGAGCAGAAAAAGAATTTGATGCTTTAAAGCATTTAATTAATGTTGATGAGGGTAGCGCATATATTGGTGAGATTGCACTAATTAGTCATGATTCACCAATCTCAAATACTAACATTTTATTTTACAACACATTATATGATGAAAATGCTTCATGTCATATGGCTTTAGGAAAAGCATATGCAATGAATGTTAAAGGTGGAACTGAAATGACTAACGAAGAATTAAAAGCAGCTGGTGCTAATGATTCAATGGTTCATGTTGATTTTATGTTTGGTTCTAGTGATTTAAAAATTGTTGGGAAAACTTATGATAATAAAGAAGTTTTAGTATTTGAAAACGGCAATTTTGTGATTTGACACATAATTAAGCAAGAATTTAAATTATTCTTGCTTTTTTAATGTATTAAAGTTGAAAAAAAATCTAATGTAACTATAATGGTAACATAAGGAGTTGAAAGTTATGAGTATTAATCAAAACTTTGGAGTGGCTATCCACATTTTAACAATCCTTGCTTTAAGTAAAGACGAATATGTAACTAGTAAAGAATTAGCAGAAAGTGTTGATACTAACCCAGCAGTGATAAGAAGGTTGTTAACACAATTAGCTGAGAAAAAATTAATAATAACCAAACAAGGTCGTTTTGGTTCGAAATTAAATCCCGAATTAAAGGATATAACATTTTACGATGTCTACAAAGTCTTTTATGATGATAACATAGTTAAAGCAACCCATAGTCCAAGTGATAAATGCCCGATCGGAAAAAATATAAATGAAGTACTATGTGGAATGTTAAATGAAGTGAATGCTAACTTTGAAGCGGATTTAAAGAAAAGAACTATCAACCAGATAAAAAAGAAGATGGAGGAATTGCTATGAAAATAGGAATTATTACAACAACAGTTAGAGGAAATGGACAATCATTTAGTGTTGCTAAGTGGTTATTAGATTTTGCCACAAAAAGAAATGATGGAAACACATATGAATTAGTAGATCTAAAAGATTATGACTTACCAATTTTAGGAATAGAGCCAACTGAAGATCAAGGGGCAAGCATTAAAGCTTGGAGTGAAAAAATTAATGAGTTAGATGGATTTGTATTTGCAGTAGCAGAATATAATCATGCACCAAGTGGAGCAATTAAAAATGCATTAGACTACTTAAAACCAGAATTAAAAAACAAAGCAGCAGGACTTGTAGGTTATGGTGGTGTCGGTGCAGCTAGAGCAATTGAACATATGAGAGGAATTTTAGCTGAATTAGGGGTAGCAACTGTTCAAAGAAATGTTAACCTATTATTAGCAGTTGATTTTGAAAATTTTCAAACATTCAAACCACAAGATCATCATGAACCAATGTTAGATGAAATGTTTAGTCAAGTATCAGATTGGTCAAAAGCATTAAAAACATTAAGATAATAACAAAACTAACACACTGACCAGTGTGTTTTTTTATGAAAAGATAAATAATAAACATTTTATTACTTAATTATTATAATAAATTATAAAATAACTTAAAAACTACGTAAAAAATCACATATTATTTACTAAAATGGCTTTAAAACGTGTTATAATTAATCTAATATGTTTTAGGAGGATAATATGGAAGAATTGAAATTTAACTATAAAAAGACAATCTTTGTCGGATTAGCCTTTTTCTCAATAACAATGTTTTGGCAAACTTATGATAGTTTGATTGCTAAAATATTAATCGACAAGTTTGGTTTAAGTCAAGGTTTTTCTGGAGTAATTATGGCTCTAGATAACATGTTAGCTATTTTTATGTTACCATTGTTTGGACTTTTATCAGATAGAACTAAGTCAAAATTTGGTAGAAGAACGCCTTATATTGTACTTGGGACAATTATTGCCGCAGTAACATTTATGTCACTGTCATTTATTGATAATAAACAAACCCAATTTGTTGAAGATTTAGGGATTGTTGCTGATTATGAATTAGTTTATGAAGATGTAATTACAAAAGAAAACCCTACAAGAGCTGATTGGGATTTAATCTTTATTGCCATTAATGATGAAAAATTAACGGATCGATATCATAATATTATTACAGATTCAAATGGTAATCTTTATGAAGAAACCAGGATATTAAATAGTTTTGAACAAAGAGATATTGCTGATGTTTATTATGTATCTTTAAGTGATAGAGCATGGGCAGAGACTAAAAATGATCCTACGAATTTAATTGTTTTTATGGTTGTTTTATTTATTGGATTAATTGCTATGAGTGTTTATAGAACACCTGCAGTTGCTTTAATGCCTGATGTTACAATCAGACAGTTTAGAAGTAAAGCAAACGCAGTAATTAACTTACTAGGTTCAGCAGGTGCGGTTGTTTCAATTGGTATAATGACAGTCTTTGGCTTAAGTAATAAGTCATATGTCGGTTATACCCCAGCCTTTATAGCAACAGGTGCTTTAATGTTAGTTGCTTTAATGGTATTTTTATTAACAGTTAATGAAAACAAATTAGTAGAAGAATATGATGAAACAATTAGAAAACACAATTTAATTGATGAACCAGAAGAAGAAGTGGTTACTGAAGGTCGTTTCAATCAATCACGTAAAGGTTCACTTATATTAATATTAATATCAGTTTTCTTATGGTTTATGGGATATAACGCAGTTATATCCAAATTGTCAGATTATGCTCCTAAACAGCTTAATATGAACTTTACATTACCACTTCTTGTTGCACAAGGTGCAGCAATTGTATCATTTATTCCAATTGGAATGTTATCTTCATATTTTGGTAGAAAGAAAATGATTTTAATTGGAGTTATATTACTTACAATATGCTTTGGTAGTGCATTTTTCTTAACAGCAAGTACAGGTTGGTTATTATATGTAGTATTAGCATTTACAGGTATCGCATGGGCAACAATTAATGTTAACTCATTTCCAATGGTTGTAGAACTTGCATCAGGTGAAGAAGTTGGTAAATATACTGGTTATTACTATACATTCTCAATGGCCGCTCAAATTATAACACCAATCTTTTCAGGTGTTTTAATGGATATTTTTGGAAGAAAAGTATTATTCCCATATGCAGCATTTTTCGTAGTATTAGCACTTGTAACAATGATATTTGTTAAACATGGTGATGTAAAACCAGCTAAAACCGGAATCTTAGAAAGTTTTGATGTAGAAGATTAATTATAATATACTTAGAGGCTAGAATTAAACTCTAGCCTCTATTTATAAATTGACTTTGTGAAACTTTAAATGTATAATAATAAAGGTAGTTTAAATTGGGCTCCGTAGCCAAGTGGTAAGGCGTGGGTCTGCAAAACCTTGTATCGTCGGTTCGAATCCGATCGGGGCCTCCAA
>Ga0209075_1001160_pt1 | contig 25244 bp, 29 predicted proteins | sample Stecom2011_FD_187523 | JGI IMG/M metagenome (GOLD analysis project Ga0209075, IMG submission 187523) | Agricultural soil microbial communities from Utah to study Nitrogen management - Steer compost 2011 (SPAdes) (version 2) | ecosystem: Environmental > Terrestrial > Soil > Agricultural land...
CCTGGTTTAGTGATGGTCGATCTCTATGCTGACTGGTGCATTAGTTGCAAAATCATGGAAAAGGAAATTTTCGAACAAGCAGATGTGCAGAAAACGCTTGCGAATGCCCGTTGGTTACAGTTAGACCTCACGAAAAACGAGCCAGAGCACATTGCCTACTTACAAAAACTTAATCTGTTTGGTCCACCAAGCATTTTGTTTTTCCACCAAGGCAAAGAGATTTATAACAAGCGGATCGTTGGTGAAGTGACAAAATCAGAATTTTTATCGCTACTTCCCGACAATACTTTGCTTTAAGCCCCTCTTTAGTCAGCAATCCTCTAGACACCAAGGCGCTAAACTGATAGCGCCTTGACTTTTCCATATGCTTTGTTATTATAAACAACGTTTCCTTAATAACGAACTTAGCAATGAAGCCTAGTTACCTAACTATTATTTCACAAGAATAGCCTCCAGATTTTTACTCTCTGGTGGCGTTCGTTAACAATGCTTTAACTGGAGAGAACATATGCAAACACTTGTTTTCCCTTCCTTTAAGAATATTTTACAACGTATTAAGCGTTACTTAATTTTAAATGATGGGTACAACTATACTAACCCTATTAAATTGTTAAAAATGTACCAGCGCTTTGAAGACAGCAAGGCACAGAATCTATGCTCTTCGACAGCGCGAGTTGATTCAATCGTGGTACTAAAATCTGAAAAGGGTGAACGTTTTACAGTCGTTCTAAGAAAGCCTGAAAAGGCGAACGTCGATGACATGGAAATCTCAGTTTTTTCACCCTTAGGTACAGCCCTACTGGGTGCAAAAGCCAATGATGAGCGCATTGTAAAAGTACATGGTATAAACCAACGCTTTACTGTAACACAAGTCATTAACTAACCCCTTCCCTTGAAACTCCCTACGGTAACCCCCATAAAGTTACTAAGTTTCAAGGGAGTTTCCTATGCACTATACATGTCCTTCTTGTGCTGCCATTAATCGCTTAGCCAACGACAAACCGGTAACCAAGGCTGTTTGTGGTCGCTGTAATTCTAAGCTATTCACTGGCCAGCCTATCGACCTTAACGATCAGAGCTTTCATCGCTTTCTTAATAAGAATGATTTGCCCGTCATTGTCGATTTTTGGGCAAGTTGGTGTGGTCCTTGTCAAATGATGGCACCCGTATTTACTAAACTGGCTGAACAAATGCAGCCACAACTACGTTTTGCTAAAGTGAATACCGAACATGCACAACAAATAAGCGCCCAACTGAACATCCGCAGCATCCCAACACTTATTGTGTATCATCAAGGAAAAGAAATTGATCGTTTAGCAGGTGCCTTACCCGAGCCACAATTACGGCAGTGGATTGAACAGGCATTAAGCAAAATATAACGGCGATAACGCTTTCGGGCTTACAGTTTTTTAAAGCTGTAAGCCCCACTGGTTATCTGTTGGAGTATGTCTTGGCATGCTTCCACACACTCTAAAGGGGAAGCAATAGTGAAGGTACAGCCTGACTCATTAAAGTCTTCATTTTCTATTACAACATCCATATCTATTAGCAACGCTTGCAACTGACCTACTTCACTATAAGGGCAATGCCCTACCATTCTTTGGCGTGGAACAAAGCGCTCTTTAGGCGCCGCTTTTAAGCATTGAATAACACCATTGCCGTAAGCTCTGGCTAAGCCACCGGTACCGAGCTGTATTCCGCCATACCAACGCGTACAGACAGCCAGTACTTTATCAAACTCGTGGTTTTCAATGGCCGCTAACATTGGTCGCCCTGCAGTACCACCGGGCTCGCCATCATCACTGAAGCGATATTCATCGCCAACCTTCCAAGCCCAGCAGTTATGACTGGCATTATGCGTTGATAAAGCCGCTATTTTATCGGCTGCCTCAGCGCTACTGGCTAAGGGTACAACTTGAGTCAAAAACCGACTTTTTTTAATGGTTTCTTCAAATTGTACTGGTGCCCTAAGCAAATAGGTCAACACACACCTCGTAATATTCAGTTCTAGTGAGCAGTATTTGGATATTAGCCTACACTTTCGCCTTTTGCTTGTAGGTCAGCGTGATACGAAGAGCGCACTAATGGGCCACTAGCAACTCGAATAAAGCCCATTTCCTTCGCTATACGACCCAATTCTTTAAATTCTTCTGGTGTCGCAAAACGCTCAATTTTTAGGTGATCTTTACTGGGTTGTAAATACTGCCCTAAGGTAATGTGATCGACTAAGTGTTCACGCATATCTTTCATTACTTCGATGATTTCTTCGTTGCTCTCACCTAAACCTAACATTAAGCCAGATTTCGTGATTACATCGGGGTTAAGCTCTTTATAACGTTTTAACAGAGTCAACGACCACTCATAATCAGAACCTGGACGACACTGCTTATACAAGCGCGGTACAGTCTCAAGGTTATGGTTAAACACGTCAGGCTTAGTTTCAGACAGTATTTCTAACGCGACGTCCATACGACCACGGAAATCGGGTACTAATGTTTCAACCTGTAAATTAGGACTCAACTCTTTAGATAATCTAATACAGTCAGCAAAGTGCTGCGCACCGCCATCACGCAGGTCATCACGATCCACAGAGGTAATCACCGCATATTTGAGCCCCATATCAGCAATAGCTTTAGCCAACTGCATGGGCTCGTTTTCGTCCAGAGGGTTAGGTCGGCCATGTCCCACATCACAAAACGGGCATCGACGGGTACAAATATCCCCCATTATCATAAAAGTTGCTGTGCCATTACCCCAGCACTCACTAATATTTGGGCAACTGGCTTCTTCGCAAACTGAGTGAAGGTTATGATCTTTTAACTTCTGACGTACTTCATTGATCTTTGGTGAAGCGGGAACTCTGACTCGAATCCAGTCGGGTTTACGCGGCATTTCTTCGGTAGGAATTACTTTAATAGGGATGCGAGCTAATTTTTCTGCTCCGCGTAATTTCTCACCTTGAACTACTTTCTTAACGTCACTCATGAGTCTCTCTGGGCTGATTCAATTCTGCTGTTAAATAGGTTTTAAGTCGATTTAAGACTTGATTAAATTCTACCGGCTGCTGTGTTTCATTAACCATTTGGGTCATTTGCATACCCGCATAACCACATGGGTTTATTCGGCTAAAGGGTTCTAAGTCCATATCAACATTGAGCGCTAAACCATGAAAGGTACACCCTTTTTTAATGCGTAGACCTAGTGAAGCGATTTTCTTATCGCCCACATAGACCCCAGGGGCATCCGTACGGGCTTCTGCGCTAATATCCCACTCTTTAAGAGTACTCACTATGGCTCGTTCGATACATTCTACTAAGGACCTACTCCCTAAGCCTAATCGTCTTATATTCAACAATAGATAGACCACTAGCTGACCTGGACCATGATAGGTTACTTGCCCACCACGATCGGTTTGTATAACGGGGATATTGCCGGGGAATAATATATGTTCTGCTTTGCCTGCCTGTCCTTGAGTAAAGACTGGCTGATGTTGAAGAAACCAAAGCTCGTCTTTGGTTTCTTCTGTGCGCTTCTCGGTAAAGGACAGCATTTCCTGGTAAATAATAGGATATGGCTCTACCGCAAAAGTACGCAGGTTCATCATGATGGTTAAATCACCATGCGTATGTATTCATGTGCCATTAAGTCTTTATGCAGACTCTCTAGCTGCTCCTTACCTGTTGCGGTGATATAGAGTGTCACAGAGCGAAACTTTCCTTTACTACTGTCTTTCAACTGCAGATTGTTTTCGCTGCACTCCGGTGCATGCTGTCGAACAATTTGTAACACCACTTCGATATAATCGTGTGCACAAATTCCTAACACTTTAATAGGATAGTTCTTACAAGGAAATTCAATTTTTGGTGGCTCTTGCTGACTCATTTAGACAGCCTCATTCATGTAATTCTGCTAATTTTTCATTACCTCTTTATTCAGCTGTATTAGGCAAACAGCTGAATAAAGAACAATTTAATTTTATCGATAAGACGACTAAAGAAGCCTGCTTCTTCTATATCGCTTTGAGCCAATAAAGGTTGCTCAGTTAAAAGCTCACCATCACGCGTGATGGTTAACGTACCTAAAGCTTGTCCTTTTTTGATAGGTGCTTTAAGCGTGTCATCAGTGCGCATGCTTACTTTTAACTCATTTTTACTGCCACGTGGCAAGGTTAGATACAGGTCTTTTGCTAAACCTAAATCAACCGACTCTTCTTCACCCATCCATACTCTAGCCGTTTTCAGTACTTCACTAGCTTGGTAAACTTGACGTGATTCAAAGTAGCGGAAGCCGTAAGCTAACAGCTTTTGAGTTTCTCGCGCGCGCGACTCATCACTACGAGCCCCCATCACAACGGCAATAAAACGAGTTTCATCTCGTTTGGCTGAAGCCACTAAACCATAACCAGCCTCATCCGTGTGTCCGGTTTTCAGACCATCAACCGATGGATCACGCCATAGCAATCGGTTACGGTTAGGTTGACGGATGCCGTTATATTCATAGTATTTCTCGGCATACAACGGGTAATAAGTTGGGTGGTCATTAATAATATGATGGGCCAGATTTGCCATGTCACGCGCCGTTGAATAATGATTGTCAGCAGGCCAGCCGGTTGAGTTCATAAAGTTAGAATCATTCATACCAAAGCGCTGAGCAAAACCGTTCATCAATACGGCAAACTCTTCTTCCGCACCTGAGAAGTATTCAGCAACAGCCACTGAAGCATCGTTACCTGACTGCACAATAATACCGCGCAATAGGTCAATCAAGGGAACTTCAGTGCCTTCGCGCACAAACATTTTAGAGCCACCCATACGCCATGCTTTAACACTAATAGGCACTAAGGTTGTTTCTTCAACGTGTCCTAACTCAAGCTCATGAATAGCAATATAACTGGTCAACATCTTAGTGAGACTAGCAGGTGGCAATCGCTTATCAGCGTTATGTTCAACTAACACCTGTCCGTTAGTCGCATCGACTAACATATAAGCACTGGCATCTAAGTCAGGCGCTTTTGGAATGATAATGGAAGCCTGGGCACTAAATGAAAATAATAAAACTGAAAGTACAGAAAGAAAACGCATAACGTATATTGGTTTATCTAGTTAGAGAAAAGAAATGGCATTTAAATGCCAGCACACTATTACCGCTGCCTGATACAAACGAGCACTGCTTAAGAGCAGCACCCGTTCAAATAAGTTCCGACTAATTCTCGTCTACTGCTTGACGAAGAATAGAAACATCACGCGATGGGTGTAAGCTGATATAAGGTTCATTGTCAGCCAGATCACCTTGATAGCTGTGACGTAAACGGAAGTTACTATCTGTCTGACGTAAACATAAGGTTAAACGAACCGTCAACCAGCGATAATCAGACTTGTTTTCAGTATGCACTACGACTGAAGCATCGTTCTCAACAATGGCTTTACAAATAGGTTGAAGCGTTGTTGCAATGCCACGATCTCGCTGACGAATTTTCTCGGCTGAAAGAGGGTAAGTAGCAATTGCCTCAGAAGTTTCTTCTGCTTCTTCCCAAAGTGCTGTTACTTCATTAGCTTCTAAAGACACGGCGGCAACCACTGGAGCGGTAACTGCAGGAGCTGAAACAACAGGGGCAGGCACTGGCGCTTTCGCTACTGGCTTAGCTACAGGTTTTGGTTGCGCTTTTGGTTTTTCTTGAGTTGCGGCTTTTTTGGCTTCTTCTTTCTTAGCTGCTTCAGCCGCCTGTGCCGCTGCTATACGACGTAAACGTTCTTCTTCTTGACGACGCGCACGCTCTTCTTCGGCTTTTTTCTTGGCCAACTCTGCCTGACGTTTTTCTTCAGCAATACGTTTTTGACGCTCCGCTTCAGCGCGTTCTTTTTCTCGCGCGGCCGCTTCTGCTAGTTGTTTTTGACGTGCTAACTCTTGTGCTGAAGCAGCTTGAGCTGCCGCTGCACCCGGCTTATACAGTCTATCTAACTTTGCTTGTGTTTGTTCAAGACCAGGCGTCAAATACGCCACCGGCCATACTTTATTTAAGTAATCTGCCGCCTGCGAATAGTTTTTTGCATCGATTGCTTTGTTGGCTAATTCAACATAGGCTTCACCCCACTCATACACGAGCGGTACGACTTTAAAGTCATGTGGGTTTTGTAAACGGTATGCGTCAATTTTTTCTAGCGCATTGTTCCCTGCTGGAGTCGATAACCTTTGGGCTTCGATATCCGCTTTAATACCAGCGAGTAATTTGTTGGTATCTTGTTTTGCAACAGCCATAGTTGGCACGCAAACCGCGGCAAACACCACAGGGATTATTAAACGTAATTTCTTCATGAAGTATTGTCTTGTTATCATTTTGCTAGTTTCACTGTTAGTAAAATACAATGTACTGCACGTCCCATATAAATTAGATCCATCTTAACAGGAGAAGGCAATGATAACACGCATTGGCGTTATATTTTTTACCATCCCATGCATAATTCTTTTGACACTATATGGCATGGAGCTTTCTGCTGCTACCGACTGTCAACAATTAAATTTATATTATGACGCATTCAACCAAACTTGCGTTGAAAGCCAACCAGAGTTCTCTAGTTTTTATATGCGCAATACTTATTTAGTAAATATCCTTTTGCTTGTTTCAACCATCGGTGCTTTCGCACTTATTGTGGGCATGGTGCAGGACAAAAAAGCCAGACAACAAAAATAACCCCACTTAATGATATCGTTTAACCTCGCCTGCTAACTTAGTAAATGCATCTTTCAACACAGACGAGCATTCAGGCGAGGTTAACACATTCATCACCTGTACTCTCATATTAGGCAAGGTTAGCAAATCTGCCAACAATGCATTAAACGCAGGGGCGCCTTGTTCGTTCTTAGCCAAACACTCTAAGTACGTTAATAGCAGGTCTCCGCTAAGATCTCGCCAACAGCGACTGCCTATTGCTGCCAATAATTCTACAGATTTATTCAAAGGATGCTGCAGTATCACCAGCATTAACAACTGTCTTTGCTGTCTATTTTCACTATTCGAAAGCGCACGCACATAAGCTGCCAGCTCTGGAGCTGTCGGCTCATTAGCAACGGTTAACGCTAAGGCATCGTTTATTGCCGTGGTTAACTCTTGATTAGGCTGAGTGTTTTCTAAAAAGTTTAACAAGGCATTTCTTACAACACTTGGAATCTGTGTCATCGCATTCACTAACAGCTCATTATTGCCGTCTTGGTCTAAGCGCGACACTATTTCTGCCAAGCCTTGCAAACCAACATTCTGCCAGGCATCCCAACCAATTTTACCGGTCAAATACTCTCTGGCTTGATCGTAATAGGCTGTTGTCGGCTGCTCTAAAACCTGTACTGCTAGTGCATGAAAGTACGCCATTCTTCCGGCGTCTGGTTTATAATTGAAAGGTGCTTCGCCATGCTCTTGATCTGGCATATTAACGACTTGCTGCCAATAACGAAGAAACGCATTACGTGGATCTAACTCTAGTAAGTTACGCTCGTCTAACGGTAGTTTCACAAACCAAATATGATGCTTGCCAGGTTGTTGCTTATGCCAAGTAACAATACCTAACCAAGCATGTTTTAAATAAGGCGTTGGGTAAGCCTGTTTCTGCTGTTCTATTTCAAAGAATAAATCGGTAGGTATTTCCTCAATACGACGCCCCATATCAAACACTTTCATTTGGGTGTTATTGCTTGCGCACCACTCACTAATAGTCACTAATCTCTCCAGAATGGTATAAAATGTAAAGCTTACCATTTTTAACCCTCTACAGGTCAAAGGATACTTACTATGCCAGTTATTTTTGCAGCACTCGCCGGTTTTGCTATTGGAGCAGGGGTGGTTGGATGGTGGCTACACTCAAAATGGCAAGCACAAGTAAAAGAAGCCAATGAGTCCTTACAGGAAATTGCCAATCAGCATAAAGATCAGAGCAAGCAAAACCGTGAGCTAAAACAACAAGTTGCAGATCTACAATACCAACTGACTCGTGCACTTAACGACCTGCAATCCTATCAAAACAAAGACTAAGCAATACTTAGCGCTGTTATTGTCTACTGTATAGAGGGCATTTCTAACCATTCCATTCTTAATCTCTGTTTTGCCGTAGACATTACTAAGATAGGTCAATATGCTAATCGACTTTATTACAAGAAAAACAACTGATTTTTTATGACGACTTCTACCGACACCTCCCGCATCAGTATCAGTGCTCATTATACTGGCTACGTATGGTACAAAAATGGACTATCTGATCCTCGCTATGTCACCCCCCTTGGCAGGCTATCCAATGTACTATTCAGCCCTGTTAATGGCTTGTTAAAAGTGATGGCAGGCGCGCATATTGATACTTTCTTGCTCCAGCGCCATTTAATGCTTGACCACCTACTCTGCCAACTTATTGAAAATGAAGGGGTGGAACAAGTTGTCGAACTCGCATCAGGCCTTTCTCCACGCGGATTTCGCTTAACGGAAAAGTACCCTCAGATTAGTTACTTAGAAACTGACTTGCCCGACATGGCCGCACACAAAGCGCAACTGTTAAATAAGTTAAACCGCCCTACTCGTCATGGGGTTCGCTCTTGTAATATTTTAGAAGCGGATGGGCCAGACTCTATTGCCAGTGTACTTAACGAGCTCGATCCAACGAAAAAAGTAATTGTAATTACAGAAGGGCTAGTAAACTACTTTCCTCTACCGGTTATTCGTGAAGTATGGTCTCGCTTAGCTAAAAACCTAAAAAGATTTCCCGATGCCTACTATCTTACGGACTTATACCCTAACCTCACGGAACACCCCTCTTACCGCTATGTTAAAATGGCTCAAAAAATGGTGGGCGTATTAACACGTGGGGAGTGGCCGCTGCACTACAATAACGACCAAGAAATTAAAGATGGCTTTATAGAAGATGATTTTTACATAGCTGAGGTTTACAACCCATCTCAGTTTTTAGATGACTTAAAATTACCACCAAGTAAAAAAGAATCTTTAGTACGCATTGTTAAAGCGAAAGCTTAATCATTAAACGCGCTCATTTGTAGACTGGTTAAGCGCTGTTTTTTCATTCGAGATAACAGCCTTCTTTCTACTTCATGGCTGTTTTCTCCAACGTAAACAGCCACTGCAGTTGTGGTAAGGGACAACTCACTCACAGGCTCCCACGATTGTTCTTGCAACCCTTGTTTTATTCTGTCGATTAACATGGCCGCATCTTGCTCAGCACAACCGGGTAGCACGAGCACAAACAAGTCTTCATTCAGACGAAAAATCTCATCCTCTACTCGTACTAGCTGCTGTGTTTTATCAACAAATTCAGATAAAAACTTATTTACGGTATCGGGGCCATGAATATCTATAAGTAACGAGTAGTCATCAATCATCAGTCCAATCAAGCTGACATTTTGCTGAACCGACTGGCTTCTTAATATTTCTTTATCCAGTATCTGATAGAAGTGACGATAATTATATGCACCAGAGTAGCTATCGGTTAATGCCAAACGCCTTAACGACCAACTTTTTATGCGCGTCAGATACGCAAAACACCAAGCTGCACCAAGCAATAAACCATAATTAGTGCCTATACGCAGCACTTGAGTAAAGCTCTGCTCTAGCAGCAATATCAGCACTACTGCTATTCCAATGGCTAAATTGATAAGCGTGGCCGGGTAAAAAGGAAGTGCAAAAAATATAAACAAAGGAAAGGCGTAAATAAAATGCAGCACCTGATACGGATAAATCGGCAACTGATACAGAATAATGCCCACCAGCAAGGCAGCCAAACCATAATTAATAGTGAAGTAATTAGTATGATCTCTGTTAATAAACACAAAGATAGAGCTAAACAACAGTGCCGGAATAACAATGGCGTTGGTTAACACTAAAGAATACAACCCTTGGCGATACTGATCGTACAACAAAAAGACCACAGCGACTGCTGACAGCATATAAATTGCAACCAACAACCTTGGTAATAAACTGTCTTGCCTATGATCAACTCGCATTTTTGTCTCCTTTCACCTTGCGTAAAAGGCTATTTACGTCATCTTCTGGCAATGCTTGCACTACATTCACGGTAAGTATTTGGTCAGCCTTTGTATTGCCTTTAAGGGCATTTCGCAACGTCTTCTCTTGCTCATCAATGGCTTCTTTATTCACCTGCGGAAACAATATGACAAAGTTATTGTTATCTAGCCGGTAACAACAGTCATACTCACGCAGCACCCTGCGCATTCCTCGCGATACCATACTGAGTTTCTTTTCTAACTCTTCTACTTTTAAGTTATTCCACTGCTCTGGTATAGCAATACTTATTAAAAACAGTTGGCTGCCTTGTCTGTTTGCACGCACTAACTCTTTATTAAGATCGGTATTGAGCTGATATTCGTTATAAACCTGTGTATTAGGATCAGTGTTAATAATTTTTTTAAGATAGGCATTGTTGCGCTCATTCAACAGAGCATACATAAAGGAAAAGGCTAAGCAGGTTCCGTAGGTAAACAATATTTGCCACCGAGTCTCTAAAGGAAATTGATTTAATACCATCACTCCCATTATTGCCGAATAAACAAGCAACGCCCCACAAGCAATTCGAAATGGTATTAAAAAGAACGTATAAATAGGAACAAAATAAACCCAGTGCACCACCTGCTCACTTTCTTGCATCCCAAACAACGTAAACGCAAGCAGCAAACTGACTAATCCCCACTCAGGGTAGCTCGATTCTTTTTCGGGCTTAAATACAAGTAAGTAAGTCGCGTATACCACTAATAAGAATGCAAATGCTGCGGCAATAATAGCGAAGTGATATTTTTCTTCGTATAAATCAAGAACCGCAATAATAAAAAGCCCGAACGCCGACAATAGGCTGTAAATAATCTTCACCTGATTGGTTATTAGGCTTTGGATCTGAGCTTTTTCCATTATTAGACTCTTTTAAGTAATTGCATCTGTCGCTAGAGTTATCATTATCAGCATAGTGTATACTAGTTCAATTTAAATATTTTTGATCGTTTAGGTGATTTCAATGGATGTTTTAAGCTACATGCAATCAGTTGGGCAAGCGGCACGTGAAGCATCACGCGCTATGGCTAAAGCCAACACTCAAAAAAAGAACCGCGCTTTAGTTGCCATTGCACAAACTATTGAAGAGAATCGCGATGCCATTAAAGCCGCCAATGCCAAAGACATGGCGCGCGGACAAGAAAACGGACTCGATGCTGCTTTATTAGATCGCCTAGAACTTAACGATGAGCGCATCGATACCATGATTGAAGGTCTTAAGCAGGTCGCTGCTTTAACCGACCCTGTCGGTGAGATCACCGGTCTAAAATATTTACCTAGTGGCATTCAAGTAGGCCAAATGCGCGTACCTTTAGGGGTTGTCGGTATCATTTATGAAAGCCGCCCGAACGTTACTATTGAAGCTGCAAGCCTATGCTTAAAGTCTGGTAATGCTGCTATTTTACGCGGTGGTTCTGAAGCCATTGAAGCAAACCGTGCACTCGCAGAATGCATTCGTGCTGGTCTAAAAACAGCCGGCTTACCCGATTCTGCGGTACAGGTCGTAGATACCACTGACCGTGCTGCAGTGGGTGCATTAATTACTATGCCTGAATTCGTTGACGTGATTGTTCCTCGTGGCGGCAAAGGCTTAATCGAGCGCATCAGCAATGAAGCTAAAGTACCGGTTATTAAACACTTAGATGGCGTATGTCACGTTTACCTAGATGAGTTTGCTGACAAAGCCAAAGCTATTAATATTTCCATCAACGCTAAAACACACCGCTACGGTACGTGTAACACCATGGAAACCTTATTAATCCATGAAAAAGTTGCCGCTGAATTTTTACCTGAGGTAGCGTCAGCGCTAACGGATTTAGGCGTAGAACTGCGCGGTTGTGAAGCCAGCCGTGCGATACAAGCTAACATCACAGCCGCCACTGAAGAAGACTGGTACGAAGAATACTTAGGCCCGATCTTAGCCATTAAAATCGTCAAAAATATGGATGAAGCCATTCGTCATATTAACCATTATGGCTCTCACCACACCGACAGCATTATTAGTGAGAACTACAGCTTATCTCGTCGCTTCTTAACCGAGGTAGACTCAAGCTCTGTTATGATTAACGCCTCGACTCGCTTTGCCGATGGCTTTGAATACGGCTTAGGTGCTGAAATTGGCATTTCTACCGACAAAATTCACGCTCGCGGACCGGTTGGTTTGGAAGGGTTAACCTCACAAAAATACGTAGTGTTGGGTAATGGCGAAGTCCGCAAATAATCCGCACTGGGCACTGCTAGGCGGCACCTTCGATCCCATTCACATTGGCCACTTAAGAATCGCCATACAGCTTCGTGAAATGGGTTTCGATAAAGTGCTGCTTATCCCTAATCGTATTCCACCACATCGTCCACAGCCTCAAGCAAACGGTGAGCACCGACTTGCCATGTTAAAGCTTAGCTGCGAAGACTTATCCGGTGTGGTCGCATGCGACATAGAGCTAGAACGCGAAGAGCTTAGTTACAGTGCCATTACTGTGAAAGCCTTAAGAGAAACCTACCCTGACATCCAGTTTACTTGGGTCATGGGAGAAGATGCCTGGCAAGGCTTTGAGCATTGGTACAAACCGTTAGAACTTTTAGATCAAGCAAATATCTTAGTTATTAGCCGCCCTGGGCATATGAATAGTAGCCACTGGCAAGAGCAACAACTTGAATTACGCCAAAGCAATCTCAGTCAATTATTAGATGAGAACCATGGTCGCATTTGCTTGCACCACTTGCCTGAACTTGATATATCAGCGTCCTACTTGCGCCGTGCCCTCAATCAAGGCGAAAATGTCACCTTTCTAACACCTGACAAGGTGTTGGCTTATATTAATGAACATCAACTCTACCAGAGAAAACATGCAGACCGAGCAAATTAAAGCCCTAGTTATCGACGCTTTAGAAGATCTTAAAGCACAAAACATTACCGCATTAGACGTACGTGGCCGTACTTCAGTGACCGACTGGATGATTATTGCCAACGGTACTTCCGCTCGCCATGTAGCGGCTGTCGCTGCTAATGTGGAAGAAAAAGCAAAGCATTCAGGCTTACAACCTTTAGGGGTTGAAGGTCGCAGCAACACCGACTGGGTACTGATTGACCTAGTCGATATAGTCGTTCACGTCATGACTGAACAAGCCCGTGAGTTCTACGACCTAGAGCGTTTATGGGGCGAACCAACCAGCACTGCATCCGAAAAAAAATAGTATGAAACTACGACTTCTAGCCGTTGGTCATAAAATGCCCGCATGGGTAGAGCAAGGCGTGGCAGAATACAGCAAACGCTTACCTGCCGACTGCGGCTTAGAAATAGTCGAGATTGCCCCTGGACACAGAGCTAAAAACACTCCGAAAGAAAAAGCCATGAAGCAAGAGGCTGACGCGCTAATTAAAGCCATCCGTCCACAAGACCACGTGGTTGCATTAGACGTTAAAGGCAAGCCTTGGAGTACCGAAAAACTCGCTGAACACCTTGGCGATTGGCGTATGCAGGGTGGTGATGTTGCTTTAATAATAGGCGGACCAGATGGTCTCGCTCCTGAAGTACTATCGCTGGCGAAGCAGCGTTGGTCGTTATCAGCTCTCACCCTTCCTCACCCGTTAGTACGCGTTCTGTTGGCTGAACAACTGTATCGTGCTTGGACCATCTTGCAGGGGCACCCATACCATAAGTAATCGCTATGCTTGAATCTTTTCGCGACCTAAAAAGAGAACATCAAATATTTCGTTCGCGAGCGGTTTTATTTGGCATCCTAGCCTTTCTAATGTTCTGCGCGTTAATTTGGCGCATGGCTTACCTGCAAATTAGTTTGCATGAAAAGTACTTCGATCTATCAGAAAACAACCGCCTACAACTTAGACCCATCGCTCCAAATCGCGGTTTAATATACGACCGTAACGGTGTCCTTCTGGCTGAAAACATTCCGTCTTATAGCCTAACTATTACGCCAGAACGTGTCATTGATTTAGATAAAACCTTAGAGTTTTTAGATGAGCTTATTGGTTTTTCTGAGCATCACTTAGAGCAAATCGAACAACGATTTAAAAGTCGACGTCGTCCATTTGAAGCTATCACTCTACGCCACCAGCTTAATGAAGAAGAAATTTCTAAGGTTATGGTTAACCGTAACTTTTTACCCGGTGTCGATATTGAAGCACAGCTTATTCGTCACTATCCGCTCGGTAGCCACTTCGCTCATGTTTTAGGCTACGTTGGACGTATTAACCAGCGAGACCAAGCGCAGCTTGAAACCGACCTTGAAAAGAAACGCCAATACAGTGCCACTCGTTTTATTGGTAAAACAGGTGTTGAAAACCAATATGAAGATATTTTGCACGGAGAAGTTGGCTTCGAAAAAGTGGAAACGAACGCCCGTGGCCGTGTGATACGTGTCGTTGAACGGCAAAATCCGGTACCCGGCCAAGACATCACCCTACACCTTGATAGCCGCCTACAATCACTGGCCCATGATGAAATGGAAGGCTTACGTGGCGCATTAGTGGCCATTGAAGTGGCCACCGGTGGTATTTTAAGTATTTACAGTAACCCAAGCTTTGATCCCAATCTCTTTGTTACAGGTATTTCTAATCGAGACTACGATGCCTTACGTGAAAACTTCGACCTACCGTTATTTGATCGCTCAACTCGTGGACAATACCCACCCGCCTCTACCCTCAAGCCCTTTATTGGTTTAGCAGTATTAGACAATCAAAATACGTCTTGGTCGGAGCGTATTGACGACAAAGGCAGCTACCAACTTCCTAATGATGAACGCATATATCGTGACTGGAAACGTCAAGGCCATGGGTTAGTTAACCTTGAGCGCGCCATTATTGAATCCTGTGATGTGTATTTTTATGAGATGGCGGTGCGTGCAGGTGTCGATAGTATCAGTCCATTTTTAGCCCAGTTTGGCTTTGGTCGTAACATGGCCAGCGATATTCGAAATGCTCTTCCTGGGATTTTACCAAGCCGTGACTGGAAGCGAGATAACCGTCGTAGTTTTTGGTTTGCTGGTGACACCGTTAACTTAGGTATTGGGCAGGGCTATATGTTGGTCACCCCATTGCAACTGGCCACCGCTACTGCTGTATTGGCAAATGATGGGCGTTGGAATGCGCCACATTTATTAATGCCTACAGAAGAAAACGCTCATTTAATTGCGCCCAGTGATATTCCTGATATCCAACTTAAAAACCCGAAAGACTGGGATAACATGCACATTGCTATGGAAAAGGTAGTTACTAGTGTTCATGGTACAGCGCGTTCACTTAATCGCTACAAGAAGTATCCCATTGCCGGTAAGACAGGGACGGCCCAAGTAGTCGGCATTGCCCAAGACGCCAAATACGATTCCGAAGCGTTAAAAGAACGCCAGCGAGATCACGCTTTATTCATTGCCTATGCGCCCGTCAAAGAACCTGAAATAGCGGTGGCCGTCATTATTGAAAATGGTGAATCGGCTGCTCGTAACGCAGCACCCATTGCACAAAAAGTGATCGAAGCATATCTGCAAGGACGTGAAAACTAATGGCTCAAGATTTTAGTCGCACCTTAGAACAAGGAGGCCAAAGTGGCTTCTACCGAAGTAGACAATGGTTTGCTCGAGTTCACCTCGACTTACCTTTACTGCTATTGCTACTTGTTTTATCTGTCAGCGGTTTATTTATTTTATACAGCAGCAGCGGTGGCGATTTAGAATTAGTAAGAAAACAAGCTGGTCACTTTTCGATTGGTTTAATCGTTCTATTAATTACTGCCCAATTACCACCGCGCTTTTATTCAAGTATTGCCCCTTGGTTTTACTTTGTTTGTTTGCTGGGTTTATTAGGTGTTCTGCTCTTTGGTGTTGGAGCTAAAGGCGCTCAGCGTTGGCTTGACCTACCCGGTCTTCCACGTTTTCAGCCTTCTGAGCTTATGAAAATGGCATTACCTCTAGCGGTCGCTTGGTATATGTCGAAACGCTCTATCCCTCCTAAGCTTAGTGATTTATTTAAAGCCTTTATTTTTATTTTGATCCCGACTTTGTTTATCTTAAAACAACCTGATTTGGGGACTTCTATTCTTGTTATGACTTCAGGTCTAGCGGTGATGTTTTTTGCCGGTATGTCATGGCGCTTAATCATATCTTTATTGGGACTTGCTGCTGCAGCTGCACCAATGATGTGGTTCTTTGTTATGCGCGACTATCAAAAGACTCGGGTATTAACATTCTTAAGCCCTGAAAGCGACCCTCTAGGTTCGGGCTGGAATATTATTCAATCTAAAACCGCTATTGGTTCAGGGGGCTTACAAGGCAAAGGTTGGCTAATGGGCAGTCAATCGCAATTAGAGTTTTTACCTGAAGGGCATACAGATTTTATTATTGCTGTTCTGGCTGAAGAGTTTGGCTTTGTAGGTGTCTTGTTATTACTGAGTTTGTACTTTTTAATTATCTTACGCTGCTTATATTTAGCGACCCACTGTGAAACTTTGTTCGGTCGCTTAGTGTCTGCTAGTTTACTAGCCGCGTTCTTTATTTATATTTTTGTAAATATCGGCATGGTTAGCGGTATTTTACCGATTGTTGGCGTACCTCTACCGTTAATCAGTTATGGTGGTACGTCTGTCATTAGTTTACTTACGGCCTTTGGTATCTTAATGTCAATGTGCACCCACAAGAGGACCTAGGGGTTATTATGAGTATTCAATCAAAGTTATTAAAATCGTTTTCGAGTCTTTTTTTAGTAGGCGCCTGCTTAAGCGCTCAGGCCGACTACAGTAATCACGCAAGAACACAAGAATTCATTCAAGAAGCGGTTGAGGAGTACAACCTTGACGCTGAAAAAGTTAAACACTGGTTAGCCCAAGCCGAAAAAAAACAATCTGTATTAGACGCAATAGCTAAGCCTGCAGAACGCACCATTGAATGGGACAGATACCAAGATATCTTTCTAACAGAAAAGCGCATTGCCGATGGTAAAAAGTTTTTAGTTGAGTACAAAGATCTACTCGAACAAGCGGAAGAAAAGTACGGTGTAGAAAAAGAAATCATTGCCGCAATTATTGGTGTAGAGACCTTCTACGGTACTCGCCAAGGCAGCTATCGTGTGCTCGATTCTTTATCGACTCTAGCCTTTGATTACCCTACTCGTCCTTTATTTTGGCGTGAGCTGAAAGCATTCTTTGCCTTAGCTATAGAAGAAGACTTAGATCTTGCCAATATCAAAGGCTCGTACGCAGGTGCTATGGGTTATGGTCAATTTATTCCCACCAGCTACCTAATGTATGCCGTCGACGGTGACAATGACGGTAAGCGCGACCTGCTAAACAACCCGACCGATGCCATTTTCAGTGTTGCTAATTATTTCAAACGCCATGGTTGGAAGCACGGAGAACCTGTTACACAACCGGTGACCGTCAAAGGAAACAAATACAAAGACATTGTTAATGACAATTTAAAACCAAAGTGGACCGCAGGCGAACTCAAAAAAATGGGCGTTAAGCCTTCGATTAAAATCGACAAAGACCGCCCTGCCAACCTAATTGAACTGCAAGGCAAGCAAGGCACAGAGTACTGGTTAGGTGAAAATAACTTTTACGTTATTACTCGTTACAACCACAGTCGCCTGTACGCTATGGCCGTTTATCAATTAAGTGAAGCCCTACGTTGAGATACTTTGTTTATATCGCTGCGCTTAGTTTATTCCTAAGCGCTTGTTCTAGCACACCTTCACGCTACCAACATAAGCACGACTTTGTGCCTGAATCAGCTGAGCAAGTAAAACACTACAAAGAGCCTACCCCTAGAGAAGAACCACTAAGCACTATGGGGAACCCTGAAAGCTATGTTGTGTTTGGTAAGCGCTACAAAGTAAAAAAAAGCGCGATCGGCTATAAAGAACGTGGAGAGGCATCTTGGTATGGCATGAAGTTTCACGGCCATCAAACCTCTAACGGTGAAACCTACGATGTGTACCAATACACGGCGGCCCACAAGTCTCTACCATTGCCAAGCTACGTAAAAGTAACGCGCTTAGACACTAATACATCAGTAGTCGTACGGGTTAATGACCGCGGACCTTTCCATCCTGGTCGCATTATCGATCTATCTTATGCCGCTGCAATTAAACTGGGGATAGATAAGATTGGCGTGGCTCAGGTAGAAGTTGAGGTGTTACAACCTCCAAAAAATGAAAGTGAGCGCTGGTTACAAGTCGGCGCCTTTAAAAATAAAGACAGTGCCTTGGCTCTACAAGATAAAGTAAGAGAACAACTAGGCAATGCCGGTTGGCCCATTGTAATAACTAATAAAAATGATATTAACCGCGTGCGAGTGGGACCTATTCCAGAAGGAGAGCTACTGCAGCAAGTAATTCAACAGCTTGAGCCACTGAATTTAAATACGATTTCTTTGGCAGCGCATCAGCTTTAATGCGCAATAGGTTCTAGCCACTGTTGCGCTACACTTGGTAAGTAATCAGAAAACAAGCGTCCTGTTTTAGGGTCTTTCCCCTCAGGGCAAATATCCAGCAATGGTTTTAATACATAGGCGTATTGGTATAGATCGGTACGTGGTAGTTCCATTCCTGCTATTTTTCCAACCACACCACCAAACAACAAAATATCAATATCCAGTGTGCGCGAAGAAAACTTAACCGCACCTGCCTCACGCCCACACTCGTATTCCAGCTGTTTGATTGCAGCGGCTAGCGTCTGCAACTCGCCTTCATACTCTATTTCAACCACTAAGTTAATAAAGTTAGGGCCATCAAATCCTTGAGACTGAGAACGATACCAAGGTGATACCGCACGCACATCAAACATTTCATTGAGTTTATGAATGCCCAATTCAATATAGTGCTCAGGCTGAATATTTGACCCTAAGCCTAGGTAAACCGCTGTCATGCCTTACTACCGCGCTCAATATGCAAACCAACCGCTTTTGCTTGGGGTACAACGGCAGGCTTTTCAACGTCAATGCTTAGCCAAGGCATAGCAAACTCTTGGCGTAACTGATCGGCTAAACGCTCGACCAATGTTTCTAACAGTTCAAATTGATTACCTTGTACAAAGCACTCAACAAATTCTGTCACTGCCTGATAGTTTAAAGCGTAAGCTAAATCGTCGGTGGCGGCTGCTTTGCTAATATCCCAAGCCATTTCCAAGTCGAAAATCAACGGTTGGCGTACTTGTTTTTCCCATTCAAACACACCAATCACCGCATCAATTTTTAAGCCACGTATAAATACCTTATCCATGTGGCACCTCAACTGGGCTTAACTCTGCCATTGGCCAACGTGGTGTTACAGACACTTCCAAAGACTCATTCTGACCAGCCTGCAAACGTTGTAAGCCGGCATAGGCAATCATGGCACCATTGTCAGTGCAAAACTCAGATCGTGGGTAATAAGCACGCCCACCGAGCTTTTCAACGGTTGCTTTTAACTGACTGCGCAAGCGCTGGTTGGCACCAACACCACCAGCAATCACTATACGATTAATATCTGTTTGTTTGAGTGCACGTTTACACTTTAATACTAAGGTATCGACCACCGCTGCTTGGAAACAGGCCGCGATATCGGCTTTGTCTTGCTCAGCAAGCACACCATCTACTGCTAGCTCTAAAATAGTAGTACGCACTTTGGTTTTTAGACCACTAAAGCTGAAATCCAAACCGGGGCGGTCAGTCATAGGGCGAGGGAAAACAAATCGATTCTCATCCCCCTGCTCCGCAAGTTTGCTGAGCGCCGGACCGCCCGGATAAGGTAACCCCATCATTTTAGCTGCTTTATCAAAGGCTTCACCGGCGGCATCGTCTAATGACTCACCTAACACTTGGTATTGTCCGACCCCGTCAACTTTAACCAACTGGGTATGACCACCCGATACTAATAACGCTACAAATGGGAAATCGGGTTTATCTTCTTCTAACATAGGTGCCAGCAAGTGGCCTTCCATGTGATGCACGCCCACCGCTGGAACATCAAGAGCCCAAGCTAAGCTACGCCCCATACATGCACCCACAAGCAAAGCACCCACTAAACCAGGTCCAGAGGTATAAGCAACACCATCTAAATCACTAAGGTTTAAGTTAGCGTCTTTGAGCACTTCCTTAATTAAGGGCAACGATTTACGAATATGGTCACGAGATGCAAGCTCAGGCACCACACCACCGTACTCGGCATGCACGGCGATTTGCGTATAAATTCGATGCGCTAACAAGCCTTGTTCGCTGTCGTATAAAGCGATACCTGTTTCATCACATGACGTCTCAATGCCTAAAACTTTCATGGTCACCCCTATTAGTAAAGGCGGTATGATAAAGGGCTCAGGCCTAGAGCGTCTAGTTTTACCCAGTTTTACTTTGTTTTATGGTATAATAGCGACAAACAAAAGTGAGATGCTCTGCTGCCGGTATTATTAAAGGCGCAGCAACTGACTTCTATTTATGAAATAACAACCACTAGACACCCCACCAAAAAGCATTTAGAATGCCCGCCCTCTAAGTGGGGTCTGTGGTTCCCCGTAACATACTAACTAATATGTAGGTGATTGGATGCCAGCTGTAAAAGTTAAAGAAAACGAACCTTTTGACGTAGCACTACGTCGTTTCAAGCGTTCTTGCGAAAAAGCCGGTGTACTGGCTGAAGTACGTCGTCGTGAACATTACGAAAAACCAACTTGGGTTCGTAAGCGTAAAGCGGCAGCTGCTGTTAAGCGTCACTTGAAAAAAGTACAACGCGAACAGCGTAAAATGGTTCGTCTTTACTAAGACACTGTTTTATTATGAGCACACTCGTAAAGTCCGTAAAAGATGCAGTTAAAGATGCTATGCGTGCTAAAGATAAAGCGCGCTTAACTACCTTACGCACTATAACTGCCGAATTTAAACGTATTGAAGTAGACGAGCGCATTGAATTAGACGATGCACGTGCTTTGGCTGTTCTAGATAAAATGACTAAACAGCGTCGTGATTCCATTGCTCAATATGAGAGCGCAGGTCGCGATGACTTAGTTGGCGTAGAACAGCAAGAAATTGACGTTATTAGCGAGTTCTTACCCGAAGCGCTTAGTACTGAAGAACTAAGTCAACTAGTGGCCGATGCCATCGCACAATCCGGCGCCACCTCCATGCAACAAATGGGGCCAGTTATGGGTATCCTTAAACCACAGGTGCAAGGTCGTGCCGATATGACTGAAGTAAGCCGCTTGGTAAAAGCTCAACTCGGCTAATAATAAACGTCTTCTCAAAAAAGCACTGTTCTTCATAGAAGACAGTGCTTTTTTTATGCGCAACTGTTTTAATCTATTATTCTGTTTCACCACTTAAGAATCGAAACTTTCACATGGCTGGTTTAATTCCACAAACCTTTATTGATGAATTACTTGCTCGCGTTGACATTGTTGATGTGATTGATAGCCGTGTAAAACTCAAAAAGACGGGCAAAAACTACTCAGCCTGTTGCCCTTTTCATAACGAAAAGACTCCTTCTTTTTCTGTCAGCCCTGACAAACAGTTCTACCATTGCTTTGGCTGTGGCGTCTCGGGCTCTGCTATTAAGTTTCTAATGGAATATGAAGGATTACCCTTTCCTGATGCGGTTGAAAAATTAGCGCAAACCACAGGGATGGAGGTTCCTAGAGAACAGGCTAGCCAGCAAGAAATTCAAAAACAGCAACAGCAACAACCTCTGTTCGAGTTGATGGAACAAGCCACTACTTTTTTCGAGCAGATGCTGCGTAACCACCCCGATCGCAGCAAAGCGGTCGACTACCTAAAAGATCGCGGTTTATCGGGCAAAGCGGCACAGTTCTTTAGTATTGGTTACGCCCCAAGTGGTTGGGATAACCTGCAAAAAGCGTTAGCCCCTGACAGCGACAAAGCACTTGTCCGTCAGCTTATCAGCTGTGGCATGCTGATCGAAAAAGAAGACGGTCGCACCTATGACCGATTCCGTGATCGGGTGATGTTTCCGATTCGCGATATTCGCGGCCGCACTATCGCCTTTGGTGGACGAGTCTTAACGGATGAGAAACCTAAATACTTAAACTCTCCAGAAACGCCTATCTTCCATAAAGGCAATGAACTCTACGGCCTTTATGAAGCCCGCAAAGTAAGGCAAAAATTAACACGCTTTCTTATTGTTGAAGGCTATATGGACGTTGTTGCTCTTGCAGAATTTGGTATCCATTACGCAGTTGCAACCCTTGGTACAGCCACCAGCGAAAGTCATTTACGCCGTTTATTTAGAATAGTGCCAGAAATCATTTTCTGTTTTGATGGTGATGAGGCTGGACGCACCGCAGCTGCACGCGCCATGGAAACTGTTCTACCGTTATTAGAAGATGGGTTACAAGTACGCTTTTTATTCTTACCCGACGGTGAGGATCCCGACTCGTTAGTTCGTAAAGAGGGGAAACAAGGGTTAGAAAATCGAATTAACAACTCTATTCATTTACCAGAATTTCTCTTCAACCACTTAAAACAACAAGTGGATGTCGACAGCTTGCATGGTAAGGCACGTCTTGACCAACTTGCGGCGCCTTTAATTTACCGCTTACCGCATGGTATTTTGCGTACATTAATGGAGAAAAAACTGACCCAAGAATTGGGCACCGAAAGTGTTGCCCTAGAAAAGCTGGCCGAAGATCCGACCCCTGTATCCTATGCTGAGCCCGTAACACAAACACCACAACAAAGTCAGCAGCCTGCCAATAGTTACCTTGCACCTCTGATTGACCGTGCCATCTTTAGCATCGTTCAAAAACCGAGCTTGGCGAGCGAAGTTAATATTGACGGTTTAGAAGAAGAAGTTATTAATGCGCAAGAGCAGTTACTTCTAAAGATTATCAAAAAACTGCAAGAGTCTCCGCAAGAAGCCAGCATTGGATTACTGATTCAATGGACAGGCGCACCTGAAATTAACCATCTAAAACAACTGGCTGATGCCAATAGTTTAGGGATTACTCCTGCACTAAGTGAAGTAACTGAAGCCCTTAAGTTTATTGGCGCTCGTAAATTAGAAGCCGAACTAGACACCTTAAACCAACGCTTTATAGCGGGTGACTCACTCAGCAACGAAGAACAAGTACGTATGAGAGAGCTACGAAAAGAGCTCCATAACGTTCGTAAAAAGCGCCGGGTACAGTATTAAGCAATTCATTTCACGTACCCCCTTGAAGTTTAAGAATTTGCCCCTATATTTACCTTGCTACTAAAATTACTCATAAAGCCCCTCTATCAAACAGAACCTTTGCCATTACCTATGGTCTAATGTAGCGTTCACTGTTATCATATTGGGCTTTCTGCGCCTTAAATATTCCGGTTATAGGGCTACTATGTCGAATACCCAACAATCACGTTTAAAAGAATTAATCGCCAAAGGTAAAGAGCAAGGTTATTTAACTCATGCTCAGGTCAACGACCACTTACCTGACGATATTGCCAACCCTGATCAAGTGGAAGATATTATCCGCATGATTAACGATATTGGTATTCCAGTATCAGAGGTGGCACCTGAAGGCGATGAGCTATATATGGCGGATGCAGCAGACGATGCTGCCGCTGAAGAAGCTGCTGCTGCACTAGCGGCGGTAGAGTCAGACGTTGGCCGTACAACCGACCCTGTACGCATGTATATGCGTGAAATGGGTACTGTAGAACTTCTTACCCGTGAAGGCGAGATTGTTATTGCTAAGCGCATTGAAGAAGGCATTCGTGAAGTAATGTCTGCCTTAGCCTACTTCCCTGGTACGGTTGATACCATCTTACAAGTCTTTGATGACACCGAAGGAGATCCTAACAAAGTTAGCGATCTATTCTCAGGATTCATCGACCCTTCAGATGAAGACCCAGAACCAGGCCCACAGCCTGGCGATAAAGCCGCCGCCGCTCAAAAGAAAGAAGACGATGCCGAGCTGGACGACGATGCTGATGTAGAAGACGATGACGATGAAGCCGATGAACAAGAAGGCGGCATCGACATGGTAGAAGTGACTCGTCGCTTTGAAGAAATTCGTACAGCTAACGAAGCCATGCTTAAAGCGCTTGAAAAGCACGGTCGCGCGCACAAGAAAACTGAAGAAGCCACAGCAGCACTGGCTGAAGTATTTGCGCCTATTAAGTTAACACCTAAGCACTTTGATGCTTTGGTAAACTCTGTGCGTGATTCATTAGAGCAAATTCGTCTACAAGAACGTCAAATCGTTACTTTAATGACGCGCAAGTGTGGTATGGATCGCCGTGAAGTTATCATGGGTTTCCAAGGGAATGAAACGAACAACGAGTGGATTGAAGAGCTTATTGCTGCTGACAAACCTTACTCGAAAAAACTAGACACTTACAAACTAGAAATCTTCCGCGCACAAAGAAGAATTCAAGTCATTGAAGAACGTGTTGGCTTAAGCATTCCAGACGTTAAAGAAGTAAACCGTCGAGTTTCTATTGGTGAAGCACGTGCTCGTCGCGCCAAGAAAGAAATGGTTGAAGCAAACTTACGTCTCGTTATTTCTATTGCTAAAAAATACACTAACCGTGGTTTACAGTTCCTAGATTTAATTCAGGAAGGTAACATCGGCTTGATGAAAGCAGTAGATAAATTCGAATACCGTCGTGGTTATAAGTTTTCGACTTATGCTACTTGGTGGATTCGTCAGGCCATTACACGCTCTATTGCTGACCAAGCGCGTACTATTCGTATCCCGGTTCATATGATTGAAACCATAAACAAACTGAACCGTATTTCTCGCATCATGTTGCAAGAAATGGGACGCGAAGCAACTCCAGAAGAGTTGGCAGAGCGTATGGAAATGCCCGAAGATAAAGTTCGTAAAGTCTTAAAAATTGCTAAAGAGCCAATCTCTATGGAAACCCCTGTGGGTGATGATGAAGATTCGCACTTAGGTGACTTTATTGAAGACTCTGGTTCAGAGTCTCCGCTAGACGAAGCGACCGCTGAAGGTCTTTCTGAAGCCACGCGTGAAATTCTATCTGGCTTAACCGCTCGTGAAGCTAAAGTTCTTCGTATGCGTTTTGGTATTGATATGAACAATGACCATACGCTAGAAGAAGTAGGTAAACAGTTTGACGTTACTCGTGAGCGTATTCGTCAGATTGAAGCCAAAGCGTTACGCAAGTTACGTCACCCAAGCAGATCTGAGCACTTACGTTCGTTTATAGACGATTAGTAATCTCACTCTTTGCTTATCTAAGACCCGCATTATTG
>Ga0209075_1001161_pt1 | contig 25232 bp, 25 predicted proteins | sample Stecom2011_FD_187523 | JGI IMG/M metagenome (GOLD analysis project Ga0209075, IMG submission 187523) | Agricultural soil microbial communities from Utah to study Nitrogen management - Steer compost 2011 (SPAdes) (version 2) | ecosystem: Environmental > Terrestrial > Soil > Agricultural land...
AAGTTTGTCTCATCCCAATACCTCGGGAATTCCGACATTACCTTCATACAAACATTCTTTTTTCAAAGAACTTTTTAAAAGGAATGCGAAGTTACATAAAAAAAGTTGTGCAACTTCATAAATCCATGTATTTTCGTGCAAATTCTATACCAAACTTCTATTGTCATTTCCCGACAATTTCCAAAGGGAAGATATATAGTAACAAATTAAATTTTAAGTAATATTTTTTAGCAATGAACATTAAATTTGCCCTAATAAAAGAACGTAAAAATCCACCAGATAGACGTGTTGTTTTTTCACCTGAAAAACTTGCAGAAGTAAGAAGTCAATTTCCCGGAGCTACCTTTAAGGTAGAAGCTAGCGATATTCGCGTCTTCCCAGATTCAGCCTACAAAGCCTTGGGTTTTGAAGTAACCGATAATGTAAGCGATTGCGATGTTTTACTAGGGGTGAAGGAGGTTCCTGTGGAGAATTTAATACCTAATAAAAAGTATTTTTATTTTTCACATACTATTAAAAAACAGCTATATAATAGAAAGTTACTTCAAGCCATGCTTGAAAAAAACATTGAGATGTACGATCATGAAACTATTGTAAAGAAAAGTGGTGCTCGTTTAATTGGTTTTGGTTTTTATGCAGGCTTGGTAGGTGCTTACAATGGGTTTAGAGCTTTAGGTTTAAGGGATGGATTGTTCCAACTGCCAAAAGTGGAAACTTTGACAGACTTAGATGAAGTGAAAGCAGAATTAGATAAAATTACACTCCCAAATATTAAAATAGCTTTAACGGGTACTGGAAAAGTGGCTCTTGGAGCTAAAGAGATACTAGATCACTTAAAAATTAAGGAAGTTAGTGATGCTTTGTATTTAACGTCAAAATTTACAGAACCGGTTTATTGCATGATGAATGTTATGGAATACAATAAACGGAAAGATGGTAAAGTTGGAACCAAACAGGAGTTTTACAAAAACCCTAGTGGTTACGAAAGTAATTTTATGCCATATGCCAAAGAAACAGACTTTTTTATAGCCGGCCATTTTTATGGTAATGGAGCTCCTTATTTATTTACAAGAGAAGATGCTAAACACCCAGATTTTAATATTAATTTAATTGCAGACATTAGTTGTGATGTTGATGGTCCGGTAGCTTCTACTTTAAGAGCCTCCACTATTGCAGATCCTTTTTATGGTTACGATGCAAAAACTGAAAGCGAAGTTGCATATAATGCTAAGGGAGCAATAGCAGTTATGGCAGTCGATAATTTACCTTGTGAATTACCTAAAGATGCCAGTGAAGGGTTTGGTGAAATGTTTTTAGAACACGTGATTCCTGCATTTTTTAATGGAGATGAACGAGGTATTTTAAAACGTGCGAAAATTACCAACAATGGAAAACTTACGGATAGATTTTTGTATTTACAGGATTATGTGGATGGTAAATAAACCCGGAATTTTTTAAAAAAAGGGTAAAACGGTATGATTTGTAGAGAAATCTTTTGATGGGTTCGTAGCTTTTTATGGGCTATTTAAGTCTTTAAAATTCTACCATTTCAGGAGGGGCAACTAAACCGTTAGCTACTCTATTTCGTTTTATCCCTAAAATTATGGTGGTGATTATTGTTGATAAATATTAAGAGAAAAGGAATAATTAGATAGCTATTTTACGGGCTTTCCCGCCTGTTTTTAAGATAGTTATGCCAATGTAGTTTTGTGTTCTATTATTAAAATTGCAAGAACTCCTAAAGTGTAGGCCATAAGATCTGTTACTTGAAATGTACTTCCCAAAATAAGTTTTGCCATCGTGCTGTGTTGAAGATTTAATGCTTCAAGCAGGTTGTAAAGTTGTAAAAACTCAATTAAAAAGGCGAATGTTAAAACACCAAAAGCAGCATGTATGGATTTTATTAAAAAAAAGCTTTTAACAAATGTGTAGATGAGTATAACTACAAGAAAATCGCCAAAAGTATGACGTATAAAACCATCTTTAAGATATATAGCAATTAAGACTTCTGATATAAACAGGAGTGTGGAGGCTATAAAGTATTTTTTGTTGAACTGTATTTTCAAAATAGTAGGGATTTGCGTTAGCGATTGAACAATTGTTGGAGCTCCTTGCAAAGAGCGACTTGTGAAAGCGCGACCAAGACGTTTTTTCGTCTTGGTAACGCCCAAATACAAGCAATTGGTTAACCGTTTGTCCAATCAATTTTTCTTGAAACAAACATCACAATAGCTAAAATTATAAATAAACCAATACTTCCAACCAAGAGGGCATAATTTTCCAATTGAATAATAACATAGATAAACGTGTACAATGCCGTTAAAGAGAGCCCGATAAATAGAGGGAATTTAAAGGTTTTCAATATGGATTTGGCATATAAAGTAATTAATACAATGACTGAAATGCCTGCTATCCAGTATGCTTTTAGAAAGTTGCTGTGCTCTGAAATAGAAACCAATAAAGTATAGAACATGGTAAGCGCCAATCCAATCATTAAATACTGAAAGGGATGGATGTTTATTTTGCTCATGGTTTGTATTAAAAAGAATACCAAGAAAGTGAGACCAATAACCAGGAATCCGTATTTTGCAGAGCGTTCGCTTTTTTGATATTCGTCTACCATAACCATGAATTTTGTTCCGAAAGCGAATTCGTTTAAGTTTGGTATGTTATCAAGGTATTGTTGCGAAAATGCTCTATTTATATGAATTACTTTCCAATCGGCTTTAAAGCCATCTTTTGTTATTTCCTTGGTTTCATCGTTTGGTAAGAAATTTCCAATAAAACTTGGATCTGCCCAATTTGAGGTCATTTGTAGTGTGGTTGTTTTTCCGATTGGAATGATTTGAATGTCTTTGCTTCCATTAAAAGTAATTATGAAATTGAAACTAGCTTTTTCAGATTTTATAAAGTCTAAATCTGTTAAAAAACCTGATTCCAATTCGTCCAGATAGCTTATATGAATGTTGGGGTTTTCGTTGAAATTTGTTTCAAAAGGATATGTACTATTGTTTACTTTAATAGACATTTCATTTTTTATTCCTTTTAAATTGGAAGTCTTAATGATGATTTTTAATTTATCCCATTCAATATCTTCTTCCTTTATTCCTTTTTGTTCAAGAACTGGTTTTGTAAAAGCTCCGTTAAAATTCATATTTGTTGTAAACACGGCAGATTCAAAATTACCTCTCTTAAGTGTTTTTGAACTAGCTTCTACGGCAGAAGATAAGTTTTCTGGGAAAATATAGGCATAATTTATTTGAGTTTTAGTTTCGGTTAAATAGGTTTTTGTTGTTTCGTTGTAGGTTTTGGTTTCAGAGTGGGTTTTGTACGGCACCTTTAAAATCGGGCCATATACTAATACATTGTTTCCCCATTTATCATTTATTTCGCTAACTACATCTTGTTGCCTTAAAGAGCGCTCGGTTATTAGACTGTTTATGTAGGAGAGGGGAACAAGTAGGATGATTACTAAAAAGCCTACCATAAGCATTCTAGCTGTAATTGAAGTTTTAATCCATTGTCCAAATTTGTTTTGTTGAGGTCTGTTTGTGTTTTCCATTTTTTTTGATTTATTTAAAGTACTTTGTATTTCAAAGTAAGGTTATAAAAAAAATATTATTGATTGTTTATTAGTTTTTCAAGGGCTTCAATATGTTTGTTGAATTCTGCTCTTCCAAGTTTAGTTGCGGCATAACGGGTATTTGGTTTTCTATCAATAAATTGTTTTTTAACTGTAATGTATTCTGCTTTTTCCAGTGCTTTTGTGTGACTAGCCAAGTTGCCATCCGTAGCGCCGAGTAAGTCCTTGAGGGTATTAAAATCGGCATACTCATTTACCATTAAAATAGACATAATGCCCAATCTAATTCTATGATCAAAAACTTTATTTATGTTGTTTAATATGTTCATAATTTTCTGCGTTTGCAGAAGTCACTTTTTAATATTCAATTTATTTATAAAGACTAAAAGCCTATTGATTCTTGTCATATTTAAAATGCATCCAAGTACCATATATAATATGCATAAATCCAAATCCTATTACCCAAAGCCAAAAACCATAGCCGGGAAACCATGCGCAAATTAGTCCTAATATAATTTGTATAAAACCTAGATATCGTATATTTCCAATACTGTATTTCGAAGCATTTATCAACGCAAGACCATAAAAAATAAGCATTAAGGCTCCAGTTTGCCCGTATTTTTGGTGGTTTAGAATGATTAATATATATAAGCCACCAGTTATTAGAGGAATTAAAAAATTCACAACCAAACGCTTGGAGGTACCATCCCAGATTTTCTCACCATGCTTTTTAGCTTTTCTAGTGGTTAATACAACAGCCGTTCCAATACTAAAGAAAGCAATTAATACAAGATCCAGAATAACCCATCTAAATATTTTACCATCCAATATAAGCGTTCCATTGCTGTATTCCATAACCAACCAATAAGCTATAGCTGCGCCAATTATAGCATAGATTCCGGCTAGAATACCCGATAAACCACTCAGGGAAATAAAACGAGAGGATTTATTCATGAGTTGTTTTATCTCACTGATATCTTTTAAATAATCTTTCGGCTCCATATTAAAGTACTTTGAATAACAAAGTAAATAAATTATTTTGAATATGGCATCATATTATTTTATTAAATTTGAGATGACATATAAAATGATGATTTGAGACCAGCTGAAGCATACATATTAAATCATGAGGAGCCTTTTCGATCGATACTTATACACTTGCAAATGGTTATAGAGCAAACCTTACCTCAAGTAGACTAACATATAAATTATAATTACCATGTTATTATATTGGCAAGCGTCCCATTTCCTATTCAAATAAAAGCAAAGAATATATAGACGTAGGTTTTTGGTATTCCCATGTGTCAAATAAGTTTGATGCCCATTTACTGATCTAAAACGGTAAAATAGTTAAATCCCTTCGCTATAAAATTTTAGAGAAAATTGATGTAGTCGTCTTAACAGCTGTTCTAAAGAAAATTGTTTTGCATAAAGAGAAATGTTTTTAGAACAGGTGATTTCTGCATTATTTAATGGAGATGAACGAAGTATTTTAAAACGTGCGGAAACCACCAACAATGGAAAACTTACGGATAGATTTTTGTATTTACAGGATTATGTGGATGGTAAATAAACCCAGAATTTTTCAGAATAGGTAAAAGAGCATTGATTATTAGAAAATTATATTTTAAAAATTCCGCCCGCAGAAACAATGGTCTGGATATACATAAAATGTTGCGACGCACTATCCTTCGTGTTATGTGTTGTCCTAATATCCGGCATATTAATAAATCCACCTTTTAAATTGCCCTGGACAAAAAAGTACTTGAAGAAAGTTAAGTTTAGCCCTGCATTTAACGATAGACCATAACCTGCAATGTGGAATTCGTCATAACGAGTTTTTTCTAACAAGGTCGTATTTGTTTTTGGGTACAAAGCTCCAAAACCAAAACCTTCAGTAATATTAATCTGTAATTTATCGGTATTCGATATGCCAAATAAATGGGATATATCATCAAACCGACCAAATTCGAAATAGACATAGTTTAGTCCGTCGGTGTGTTCAAACAATAAAAAATCATCCGTCATTTGAATGGATTCATTTTGGTAATTACCGTTGTAATTAGAGCCTAATTCATCGGCAGGTAAATTAATATAACCATTAATGTTTACATATTGATTATGGGTCATTATATATTTCATATGGTCAACTCCAAAAGCTAGGTAGTACTTATCGCTTATAAAGTAACCTATTTTAAGGTTGGTTTGTGGAATTGAAAGACGTTTTGGATTTATATAGTCTATATGCCATCCCTTTGGACGATCGTGGGCTTTTACATCGTTAAGTGTAAAGTTGTAATTTTCTCCTTTAAAGGTTATATCAGATTTTGTAAAAGCCTCTCTATTGCCTCCCCAACTAAAAAAAATTTTACCTTTATTATGAGTTGTGTATAGTGAAGATAAATCATTTTGGGAATAAGAATTCCAATTTAAAATACTAAAAAATACTATCAAAAGTATTTTAGCTGAGTTTAGTTTCATTAGTTGTTAACTTTTATTTTATTAGAACCTTAGACGTAAGTATTGCTAATTCCTTAACTGTTTTCCATAAAAAAAAGCGGCAGTTATGTATGTTGTTGATTTTCAGTTCAAACTTGAAAAATAACATAACTGCAACTCATTCTATATTAGGTTTGCAAAAATACGGATAATTATTATAAACTCAGTTTATAATCTGTGTGGTAGTATTCAATTCAAAATATGAAAAAGTGAATTATAGAAAATAATTATAAACTTTGAACTACTTTTCTAATAGCTACTAAATTAGTTAATAGTTTTTCTAAATTATCTAAATGCAACATGTTGGCGCCATCGCTTTTTGCATGTGCAGGGTCGAAATGTGTTTCAATAAACAAGCCATCCACATGGTTTACAATTCCCGCTCTGGCAATAGTTTCAATCATGTCTGGTCGTCCTCCAGTAACTCCAACACTTTGGTTGGGTTGCTGTAAAGAATGTGTTACGTCTAATATTGTAGGTGCATATTGACGCATGGTTGGAATGCCACGAAAATCTACAATCATATCTTGGTAACCAAACATGGTGCCTCTATCCGTAATCCAAACCTTTTTATTGCCAGCATCCAATACTTTCTGAACAGCATGTTTCATGGATTCTGGACTCATAAATTGACCTTTTTTTAGATTTACAACCTTGCCCGTTTGTGCAGCTGCAACCACCAAGTCTGTTTGGCGTACTAAAAAAGCTGGAATTTGTAACACATCCACATATTCGGCAGCCATGGCAGCATCGGATACTTCATGGATATCTGTTACTGTTGGTACATCGAATGTCGTGGATACTTTTTGAAGAATTTTAAGTGCTTTCTCGTCGCCGATACCTGTAAAACTATCAATTCTGCTCCTGTTTGCTTTTTTGAAACTACCTTTAAAAACAAAGGGAATATGGAGTTTGTTGGTGATGGTTATAATTTTCTCAGCAATACGCAAGGCCATATCTTCACCTTCAATGGCACAAGGACCAGCAAGTAGGAAAAAATTATCAGAATTTATAAATTTTATTTTTGGCACATCATTCAGAGTCATAATTACTTAAATTTTAGACTGCAAAGATACATATTTAGAATGCTTTTTTCATACTATTTCTTATCATCCAAAGCGACATTAAAAAGTTTGCAAAAACAAACGCACCACTTATAATAATAAAATTTCGTACCGTTTCGGAAAAGACAATTATATTCAAGAGATCAATTAAGTAAGCTAAAATCATATACGATGAGAAGCAGACAAAAACAATTCCAAGTGAGAAATTAAGTTGTTTACTTGGTTTTATTAATTGCCAAACAAAAGGTATGGCAAACAACAAAATCGGGTAGGCTGTAATTCCTTCTATTCTGTTAACGCTTGTAAACCAATAGGCTACAGCGGCAATAAAATAAAGATAAGGAATGAATTTCGAGTATTTATAAACTAGGTTTTTCATGCTACACAAGGTTTTAATACCTACATCAAGATAGGTGTTTATCGCTATTTGGGTTTGGTTGATTGGGTAGGATAGGGTTTATTAAAATCAAAAACTCTATAAATTAAAGATACAAACAGAAACTTTATACTTACGGAATAATAACATATAATTAACTATTAACAAGAATAAAATTGCTGTGCTAAATAAATATATCGTAACTTTGCACGCTCAAAATACAGCACCTATATGGCTAACATTAAAAACATTGCAATCATTGCCCACGTCGATCATGGAAAAACAACTATGGTAGACAAAATCATGTACCACTGTCATCTATTTCGTGAAAACGAAAATTCTGGCGATTTAATTCTAGATAGCAACGATTTAGAACGAGAAAGAGGAATTACCATCACGTCTAAAAACGTATCCGTAGTATATAAAAACACAAAAATTAATATTATAGACACACCTGGTCACGCCGATTTTGGAGGAGAAGTAGAGCGCGTGTTAAACATGGCAGATGGTGTTTTATTGATAGTTGATGCTTTTGAAGGGCCTATGCCACAAACGCGTTTTGTATTACAAAAAGCTATTGATTTAGGATTAAAACCGTGTGTGGTTATTAATAAAGTGGATAAAGAAAACTGCACCCCGGATGAGGTTCATGAAAAAGTTTTCGATTTAATGTTTGAGTTAGGTGCCGAAGAATGGCAGTTAGATTTTCCAGCTGTTTATGGTTCTGCCAAACAAAACTGGATGAGTACCGATTGGAGAAAACAAACCGATAATATCGAACCTTTGTTAGATATGGTTATCGAACATATTCCTGCACCTAAAATCGTGGAAGGAAATACCCAAATGTTAATTACTTCTTTGGATTTTTCATCCTTTACTGGACGTATTGCTATTGGGCGTTTAACTCGTGGTGAGCTGAAAGTAGGGCAAAACATTTCTTTGGTTAAGAGAGATGGAAGTATTGTGAAAAATAAAATTAAGGAACTTCATGTTTTTGAAGGTGTAGGCCGTAAGAAGGTTGACGAAATTCAAACGGGAGATATTTGTGCCATCGTTGGATTGGAAGGTTTTGAAATTGGAGATACCGTTGCCGATTTTGAACATCCAGAAGGTTTAAAAACCATTGCAATTGATGAGCCAACCATGAGTATGTTGTTTACTATTAACGATTCGCCTTTCTTTGGAAAAGATGGAAAGTTTGTTACTTCTAGACATATTAAAGATCGTCTGTACAAGGAATTAGAGAAAAATTTGGCGCTTCGTGTTAATGAAACAGATAGTGCAGATAAATTTATAGTTTTTGGTCGTGGTGTTTTGCACTTATCGGTTTTAATTGAAACCATGCGTCGCGAAGGTTACGAACTTCAAATTGGACAACCACAAGTTATTATTAGAGAAATTGATGGTGTGAAATGTGAGCCAGTTGAAGAAATGACCATCGATTTACCAGAAGAAGTTTCTGGAAAAGCTATTGAAATGGTAACCATGCGTAAAGGCGAAATGCTGAGTATGGAAGCTAAAGGAGATAGAATGATTTGTAAATTCATGGTTCCTTCTAGAGGGATTATCGGTTTGCGTAATCAACTATTAACTGCTACTGCAGGAGAAGCTATTATGTCGCATAGATTTGTAGAATATCAACCGTTAAAAGGAGGTATTCCAGAACGTCAGAATGGTTCTTTGGTTTCTATGGAAAAAGGTCAAGCCATTCCATATTCTATTGATAAATTACAGGATAGAGGAAAGTTTTTTGTCGATCCAGGTGAAGACATTTACGAAGGTCAAGTAATTGGCGAAAACTCTCGTGGAGACGATATGGCTGTGAACGTAACAAAAACTAAAAAGTTAAGTAACGTGCGTAGTTCTGGAGCCGATGATAAAGCTAGAATAGTTCCGGCTATTAAGTTCTCTTTAGAGGAAGCTTTGGAATATATTCAAAAAGATGAGTATGTTGAGGTGACGCCACATCACATTCGTTTACGTAAAATATACTTAACTGAAGTTGAGCGTAAAAGACATAAAACAGTTTAAATAAAATAGTTCAATAAATATAATAAAAGAGGAATTCTATAAATGGATTCCTCTTTTTTCGACTTAAAAAACGACTAGAATATGGATTTTTTTGGAATTCCCTTTACAGAGTGGGTGGGCTATGCGGCCATGGCAGGATTGTTAATCTCCTTTACGATGAAGGATGTTAAAAAACTGCGTATTATTAATACTGTAGGTTGTATACTTTTTGTAACTTATGGCTTTATGTTGCAAACCTCTTGGCCTATTATTATCTCAAATGGGGCCATTGCATTTATAAATCTTTATTATTTATTGATTAAGAAAGATTAGTCATTGGTACTCTTTAATCCAAGAATACTAAAAAACAAGCTAAAGAAAATTATTTGCATACCTAGAAGTATCGTAAACACTGCTGGAATTATAATTCTTAAGGTTTCAGAAGGATTTAGTTCGCCAAAATTCAAATGCTTCCAAATACTGAGCCCAAAATAACTCAATCCTATTCCAATAATAAGAAAGAGAACACCAATAATTAAGCCGGTTTCCAGATTTAAATATTTAAATAATTTCTGATAACGCTCGCTTTTTGGGAGTAGGTTGTTTTCTACAGCATAAATTTTAGTCAGTGCATAAAATACAATAAATTGAAAACCAATAAGCACTGAACTGGATGTGTAGAGTAGCGTATGGACATCCAACTCGATATTGTTTATTACAATGGGATGACTAATAATAATTGCTGAAGTAATAAAACCAAGTAGTATTAAAAAAACACCTGGAATTAAGAAAAGCCATTGTGGACTGTATAAAAGCAGAAATCTTAAATGTCTCCAACCGTCCTTCCATGTATTAAGATGAGGTGCTCTTGTTCTACCATCAGGTTTTAGAGTTGTAGGGACTTCGGTTATTTTTAGGTTATTAAGTTTAGATTTAACAATCATTTCGGATGCGAACTCCATTCCGGTTGTTTTTAAATCCATTTTATAGTAAGCTTCCTTACTAAAACCCCTTAACCCACAATGAAAGTCGCCTATATCAATTTTATAGAACAAACGTCCTAAAAATGATAGTACAGGATTTCCTAAATATTTGTGTAAGAAAGGCATGGCGCCTTTTTCAACTCCTCCTTTAAATCGGTTTCCCATTACCAAGTCGGTACCTGTTCTAAGTTCGTTTAAAAAGGGTTGTAATGCTTCAAAATTATAGCTATCATCGGCATCGGCCATAATTATATATTTTCCTGACGCCGCTTCAATTCCACCTCTTAAAGCACTTCCGTAGCCTTTTTCTTTTACAGGAACAACCTTGGCTTTCAGGTTTTTTGCTATGTCTTGCGAGCCATCTGTACTGCCATTATCTGCAATTATAATTTCACCATCAACTTGATTTTTAAATAAAAAAGATTGCGCTTTTTTTATACAAATCCCTAATGTTTCTGCCTCGTTTAAACAGGGCATTACAATAGATAATTCTTTATTCATGAGATTGTGGGTTACGAGAGTTAAATGTTTCCAGCAAAATAAAAAGGACTAAAAATAGGGTCCAATCGTTGTAAAAAGTAAATCGTTTTAAAGTATGCATACCAATGGCAACTAAAATAATATTGGAAAAAGTTAAAAGTAAAACTAAACTAATTATTTCACTTTGTTTTGTTTTTTTCCGTATTAACGAAACTAGCGCATAAACTAATAGAATCAGGTAAATCAATAAATATTTTGCATTACCAAAAGCATGTATTATATTTTTAATATAAAGATTTAGCCAAGCTTTAAAATTATCGCGTATTAAAGGTAGCGTCATTTTTAAAGTAAGGATATCTACTGCAATATAAACTTCATCTTCTGTGTTATTCGTAGCGGTAGCATGGATGCCAGCCGGTAGAACCGTGTGATTTGCAATTTCTGAATAATGCGTAATATAAGGCATGATATTGTCAGAACGATCTAAAGAATCTAAGTTGTGAATGTTTAATTGCTTTAAAGCTAATTGTTTATAGGTTTCTGAAAAAAGCAGGCGTTCTTCAGGAGTATTATAAAGTGAAATATCCTCTTCATCGGCCACATAAAATGCTGGTGTTATAAAATGAATACCAGACCAAGGTGTGCTTACAAAATGATTGTGTTTAATTTTATGATACGTTTTATCTGCTATGGAAACGAAAAAAGGGACACATAAAAAAACAGCAAATACCCAAATATGTTTTTTATAATTTTTAGTTTTAAAACTCACATACATAAGAATTAGAATACCAATAGGAACTAAAAAAAGAAATTGTTTTCGCGTCAGGATAAGTATAAAAAGAGTTGTAAATAAATAGATGAAATTCTTGTTTTGCTGTGTGTTTAATAGAGTAATATATTGAGCAACAACAATTAAGTATAAAGGGTATGCTAAAGCTTCGGATAGAAATCCATTAGCAATAGCATGATGATACACATAAGGTAGGAGTAAAATTAGAGTTAAAAATAAATACCAGAAATTATGAAGTGTTATATGCTTCTTAATTGTGTTCATTAAAAATCCAACAGCAAAAATACCTAGACAAACCTGAAAGAATATAGTCGCAAAATTAAAGAATGAACCAAATAGATGTTTTAAGGCAGCTAGTAAGATTGGGTATGGAGCAGATCTGATAATAGACATGGTTAAATAGCCTTCAGAGTCGTTGTGAGGTTGTATAGGCTTTGTTAATGTAAAAACAAGTACCATGGCAAAAAGAAGGTAGGTAATAAAGGTCAAATGTTTTTCCGAGATGTTAAAGCGCATACCTTGAATTAATTTAGGTAAAAATAAAAAATAACTTTAGTTTTACTGCTATCATACACATTAAGTTATTTGGAAAAGGAATTCTTACATATCAGCTCTAGTTTTACAGTTAAAAATTATAATCACAAGCATAAATCGTTGTGGAATGATTTCTTGGAACAGTCTAAAAACGGCACTTTTTTATGCCATCGTGATTTTATGGAATATCATAAAGATAGATTCCAAGATCATTCATTATTGATTTTTAAAAATGAAAAGCTGGTGGCACTCTTTCCAGCAAACATTAAAAACCATATTATATATTCGCATCAAGGGCTTACTTATGGGGGTTTGATAGTTGGTAAAAACTCCAGCTTCAAAACCATTTTAAAAGCATTTAAAAGTGTGCTCGAATCCATAGAAAGTCATGGAATAGAGGAGTTGATAATTAAGCCAACTCCTAGAATGTATCACACACGTCCAAGCGATGAAATGGATTACTTGTTGTTTAAACTTCAAGCCCAGCTTATAAGAAGAGATTTATCTTTAGCTATAGATACCACACAACCTATTAAAATAAGTTCGTCGAACAGAAAAAGAGGTTTAAAAAAGGCTTATAAAAACAACTTAGTAATTAAAGAAGAGCAGGACCTTGAACCTTTTTGGAACCTTATTTTAATTCCCAACTTAGAAGAAAAACATGGTGTAGAGCCTGTTCATACTTTGGAGGAAATAAGTTATCTAAAATCTAAATTCCCTAAAAACATCCGGCAGTTTAATGTGTATAAAGACAATAATATTGTTGCTGGAACTACCGTTTTTGAAACAGAAAAAGTAGCTCATGCACAATACATCTCTGCAAACCATACCAAACAAGAATTTGGAAGTTTGGATTTTCTATTCCATCATTTAATTCATGAGGTTTATGCAACGAAACCTTATTTCGATTTTGGAATTTGTGGAGAAAACAGAGGTCAGCAAATTAATTCCGGTTTGCAAGCTTGGAAAGAGTCTTTTGGTGCAAGTAGTATTTCACATGATTTTTACAGTGTTTTTACAAGAAACCACCGCCTTTTAAACGATATTTTAATATGATAAAATTTCTGGATCTCCACGAAATCAACAAGAGATTTGAACCTGAATTTCATAACAAATTTCAGCAGTTTTTAGACTCTGGACATTATATTTTGGGGAAAGAGGTAGAAACTTTCCAAACAAATTTTGCTGCCTATTGTGGTACGAAATATTGTATAGGAACCAGTAATGGCTTGGACGCTTTAACTTTAATATTTAAAGCTTATTTGGAACTGGATATTTTAAAAACCGGTGATCACGTCTTAGTTCCTGCAAATACATTTTTCGCAAGTGTGTTGTCCATAATACGTTCTGGGTTGATTCCAATTTTTATTGAACCAAATGAAAAGACATTTAACATCTCGATTCAAGACATTGAAAAGCAATTAAACCCTAAGGTTAAAGCTGTTATGGCCGTGCATTTGTATGGGCAATTGGCTGATATGGAAGCCATTAATTCTATAGCTAAATCGCATAATTTATTGGTTATAGAAGATGCTGCCCAAGCTCATGGCGCTAAAAGTATAACTGGTAAAAATGCTGGCAACTTAAGTGATGCAGCTGCCTTTAGTTTTTATCCAAGTAAAAATTTAGGAGCTTTAGGAGATGGTGGTGCTATTACAACAAACGATCCTGTTTTAGCTAAAGCCATCCAAATACTCCATAATTATGGTGCCGATAAAAAATACGAATATGCTCTAAAGGGTTTTAACAATAGATTGGACGAAATCCAGGCCATGTTCTTAAATGTCAAGCTAAAACAATTAGATGCCGATAACTTAATACGACAAATTATAGCCAAACGCTACCTGACTGAGATATCATCGGAAAAAGTGGATTTGCCGTTTTACGATGGCTCTAAAAACCATGTGTTCCATCTTTTTGTGGTTAGGGTGGAAAATAGAGATAAATTTGTGTCCTATTTAAAAAAGCATGATATTGAAACCTTGATCCATTATCCTATTCCCCCTCATAAACAAAAGGCTTTAATTAATTTTAATCATTTAAGTTTGCCAATTACTGAAGCAATTCATAAAACAGTTGTTAGTTTGCCAATAAGTCCAGTTATGTCTAATGAAGAGGTGACTCAAATTGTAAAAACAATAAATTCTTATTAATTGAAACGGTTTAAAAACTATATTAATAATAACGTATTAATTAAAGTTGCTTCACTAAATTCGGTGTCTTTAATCACTAGAATTGCTGGAGGACTTTTAACTTCTAATGCTATTGCCCATTTTATTGGGGCAGAAGGTATGGCGCTTATTGGAAATTTAAGAAACTTCTTATATTCCATTCAGTCCATTGCTACTTTAGGTTTATATAACGGGGTTGTTAAATATATTGCCGAGTTTAAAAACAATACCTTAGAATTAAGCAAAACCCTATCATCCGCTTTTTATTTAGGTTTTATTTCGACGGTGGTAGTATCATTCTTGGTTTATTTCAATGCCGACACTATAAATGATTATATATTTCCCGAGTACAACGATTATGCATATGTTATAAAAGTTCTAGCTATATCCTTGCCATTTTACACTTTAAATTTGTTTTCCTTTTCGATATTGAATGGGTTTTCAAAGTTTAAAATGCTGATTATAATTAATATCATCGGACAAATTCTAGCAGTTTCGGTTACTTTAATTTTAATCTATAAAAACCGTATAGATGGTGCGTTGATTTCGGTTGTTGTTTCCGAATCTTTAATCTTTTTAATTACTGTGGTTGGGATTGTCAACCAGCGTAGTTTAATGCCTTTAATAAAGGTGAGTAATGTCAGGTTCACCACCATTAAAAAGCTGAGCTCCTTTTCCATAATGGCCTTGTTTTCGGCCATTGTTTTGCCTTTGGTAGCCATTGCAATTCGATCGTATATTATTGAGAATGTTGGTTTTAAGGAAGCAGGATTTTGGGAAGCCATGAACCGGATTTCAAAATATTATTTAATGTTTGTTAGTTCGTTGTTAACCTTATATATTCTTCCTAGATTATCTGAAATAGACAATGCTAAAGAATTTAGAAATGAAGTGTTTAGCTTTTATAAAACCATAATCCCAATTTTTGGGGTAGGGTTGCTTTTTATTTATTTCTTTAGAAATATTATTATTACGATTGTGTTTTCGAGTGAATTTAAACCCGTAGAAGAGCTGTTTTTATGGCAGCTTTTAGGCGATTTCGTAAAGGTGTTATCTGTTGTGATTGCCTATCAGTTTTTAGCTAAGAAAATGTTCTGGCACTATATGATTACCGAAGCTTTTTCGGTAATTATCCTCTATCTTTCCAGTATTTTATTTATAGATATGTATGGAGTAAAAGGAGCAACAATCGCTCACTTTGTAACCTATGTCTTGTACTATGGAATGGTGCTTTTAATTTTTAGTTCCTCGCTTTTCGGGGTAATTCCGGATAAAAATGATTATGATTCTTAGAACTCAGAATGCATCTCCCAAGTTTTCAAATAGCTTGTTGCCACGTTTAAGCCATTGTGCTCTCTTTCAATAAAAGCTCGTGCATTTTTTGAGATGATTTTTAGTTGATCGGGGTTTTCAATTAACCATTCCAGTTTTTGAGCAATTTTTTCGGCATCAGGCAGAGCGTTAATAGCTACTGTGTCTTTCTTAAGCTTGTAATAATCTAACCACTCTTGATCGGCACCTGTAAATACCACTTTGCCTTTTGCCATGGCTTCTAAAGCATTAAAACCTTGATCGTAAGAAAAAACCTGATCTAAAACAATGTGTGCTCGATCAAAGGAATGGATGTATTCTTTATAAGGTAAACTTCGAACCGTAATAATTTCAATTTTATCTGAATGTTTTATGGCCACAAGGTCTAAGGCAGCTTCAAAAATATCACTTCCTTTCTTAAAGTAATTTTCTGTATTGATACCATGAAAGATGATGATTTTATCTTCAATCTTTAAATCGATATACTTTAATAGGTCTGTATTAATTGGGTTTGGAATCATTCCAAGATATTTGGGATGGTTTTTTAAGGGTAAATGATAGTCTAAATCTGATGCTATGACTCCTTTAATTCTGTCATATAAAAAGAAGTGTAGTTTCTCAAATGGTGGCGAAGTGCGCATATGGATGTGCAAAAATTGCTTTTTAGAACCTCGACCTTCAAGAAATGGTGTTAACACAGAATATTTTAAATTATTATCGGCAGCGTATTTAACACTCACATAATCAGTTCCACAGGAAAGTAAAAACACATTTTTGTTATGTTTAAAAATATAAGTTAAAAGCTGTATTTCTATATCTGGTAAACAACCAAAAGAATTTTCATTAATCAGTTGCACCACATCATAATTTCTTAATTGGGTTTGATGTAAAAAAAACTGGCGCTTGATGCTCCAGGATGAAACATCGATTTTAAAAAGCTTATAAATAACCTTTTTAATAAAAAGCTTGATGCCTTTAGTGTATTTGTTTTCAATACGTATATCAACAGGATAGTTTTTAAAATAATCGCCACTTCCAACAATAGTAACTTGGTGGCCCAATTTTTCTAGACCTTCTTTTAAAGAATTATGAAGTCTGCTGTATTCTCCAAGTAATAAAATTTTCATTTATAAATTGTCATTCATTTCAGAAATATAGTTTGACAAACTAAAATTTAGTTGCCAAGAATTCGTTTACTATATTTGATTTCTAAATAATTATTCTTGCAAAGTAACAATAAAAAGATTTGTATAGTAACATCTTCATTAGGAAAAGGAGGAGCAGAGCAATCTACGGCGTTATTGTCTAAAATGCTTGAACAGATGGGTTACACCATACATCTTGTTACGGTTCTTAATTTAGTTGACTATGAGTATGCCGGAACGCTGTTGAATCTGGGTGCTTTAAAAGACGAAAAAGATGGAATCTTTGCACGTTTAAATAGACTTCTAGTTTTTAGAAAACACCTTAAAAACCATCAGTTTTACTGTATTATAGATAATAGATCAAGAAATTCCTGGCTTCGGGAAACCTTGCTCACAAAATTAATATATAAACCCTATCGGGTAATTTATGTTTTAAGAAGTTATAATTTAAATTATTACTTCCCAAAAAATAAAAATTTAGCTAAAAGTTTATACCAAAATGCTAGTGGAATAGTATGTGTTTCTAAAGAAATTGAAACATTGGTTAAAAACGTCTATGGCTTTAAAAATACTACAACCATTTACAATCCCATACAAGAGCCTCAATTACCCTTGAAATCGGGGTTTGTAGTGGATTATAAATACGTTTTAGCCTACGGTAGACTGGACGAGGCAGTAAAGAATTATTCACTTTTAATAGAGTCTTATAAGTTATCCTCCTTGCCCCAAGAAAACATAAATCTTATTATTATGGGTTCTGGACCAGATTTGAATGTATTAAAAAAGAAGGTTTCTAAACTAGAAATAGAAAATAACGTTCATTTTATACCCTTTAATAAAAATCCTTTAGAGATAGTAGCAAAAGCGCAATTCGTTTGCCTCACTAGCCGATTTGAAGGTTTTCCTAGAGTTTTAATAGAATCACTCTCACTTGGTGTTCCTGTAATTTCCGTCGACTGTCTATCGGGACCTAATGAAATTATTAAACATGGGCATAATGGCTTGTTGGTTGAAAATTTTAATGCGAATGCATTCGCTGAAGCCATGAATAGTTTTATATTTGATGATTCTTTATATCGTTTTTGTAAACAAAACGCTAAAGAGAGTGTCTTACCATTCGCCATGGAGCAGATTGCCTTGCAGTGGGAGGATTTATTAAAAAACATATCATGACCAATAGTATAACAGATTTAAAAATAATAGATATTCCAAAAGTTCAAGACCCTAGAGGCAATTTGGCTTTTATAGAAAAAGATATTATTCCCTTTGATATTAAACGTGTTTATTATTTATATGATGTGCCTAGTAATGCCTATCGAGGAGGTCATGCACACAAAAATTTATACCAATTTTTAATTGCCTTAAGTGGTAGTTTTGAAGTGCGTTTAGACGATGGAAACCAAAAGCAAACCATTACCTTGAACAAACCCAACAAAGGCCTGTTAATTCCAAATGGAATATGGCGGGAATTGGAGAATTTTTCTTCCGGATCTGTTTGTCTGGTACTTGCTTCCAGAGAATTTGACGAAGCAGACTACATCCGAAATTACGACGATTTTGTTTTAGTGAAAAGGGGTCAGGTTGATATTTAAAGCACGTAAACCTTTTTGAAGTTTCACGAAAAAGATTAATAGAGGTCTGTTTAAGCTCATTAGAAAGCGCTGTTTTCTGTTTAGGCTTTTTGGATCTAAAGACCTGAAGTAGGTTTTGGCTTTTTCCTTATTTCCCACCAACATATATTGCATTCCTAAAGAAAACCGATTGATATCCAGATAGGTCTTTAACGACGGATTGGATTTGGCATCCGTTTCATAGGTGTCCAAATTTAAATAGACTCTCCGGTTCGTATGGGTATTCGACAGTCTATTATCAGCATGCAAATTATGTATGGCGGTAGCAGAATTAAAAAAAGCTACGGGATGTTTAAGTGCAATCCGAATCCATAAATCGGTATCCTCTCCGGCTCCTAGAGTGATTTTCTCATCAAAACCATTCAGATTGTCTAAGATAATTTTAGGTACCATAACGGCCGAGGTCCAAGCAATCGTGTTAAATTTACTGGCATCAAAATAATCAGGAAGAATCCCCATCCAATTTGGGGTATCTGGAATACGATGGTACTTAACTTTTAAGGTTTTGTTTTTTTGTTTTTTGCTATAAGCGGTCGCGTATAATCCACAATTAGGAAATGCTTTTAGAAGTTTATGAAGATTGGATAAATGATTCTCTTCCCATAAATCGTCGGCATCTAAAAAAACAATATACTCTGAGTTTGCTTTTTTAATTCCATAATTTCGCGCAGCAGAAACTCCCGAGTTCTCTATGGAAAAAACCTTAAGTCTATGATCTCCAATTGCTTTTATTTTTTCTAAGCTCTTATCGGTAGAGCCGTCATTAACAACAATAATTTCAAAAGCTTTAAAATCTTGATTTAACGCACTGTTTAGGGTGTCTGTAATAAAGTGTTCTTTATTATATAAGGGAATGATTATAGAGAAAAATGCTGTCATACTAATGGTGTATCCTGCAAAAATAACCTAATCTATATAAATCGAATAAAAATAAACTCGGATTTTCCTCAGTTAGATTCTTCTTTATTACTCTATCAAAATAACCTAAGAACTTTCCGAAAAGGTGTTGTAAATAAAACAGTTTAAGAAAATAATATGCTCTTAATAAACTAATATCGTTACTTGTTATTTCTTTGGATTTGGATAAATTGGATAAGGTGTGCATCGCATGTTCGGTTTTTTTTAAAAACGCTATATTTTCATCTATCCCAAAGTGAAATACTTCATTATTTATGTGTTCCACTTTTATCCCATACTTTTTAAGCAAGGCTCCCAACAAATAATCCATCCCATAACTGTTTTCTGTATTTTGTTTTATAAGCTCCAAATAAATTGGTTTTTTTACTAGAAAATTGGCCGAAATAATTACTTTATAAGGAGTTTTGTTTCTGATGGCTGCGTCCACTTCTTCACGTTGTTTTCCAAACGTAAAACGCAACGATTTATTTTTACTATAAGACGATTCCTTATAAGCAAAACCTCCAAAAATAGCTTCGGAAGTTGGGGTTAATTTGTTTAAATACTTGGTTAAAAAATCCTTGTTTTTTGGCAAGACATCGGCGTCTATAAATAACAACCAAGGATATTGTGCTTGTTCTGCTAGAAACTTTCTGCTTGCCGATCTTCCAACATTTTTTTTAGCCTCAATAAACTTACAATTTATAAGTTGGTTAATTTTTTGGTTGGCTATATTTAGTTCAGAAAATGAGCCATCGTCCACACAAATAAGCTCGAAAATCAAGTTAGCTTCCAAAGCCTGTTTTTCAAGCTCCTGAGCTAAAGGATAAGCATTGTAATGATATGTTGGAATTAATATAGATAGCATGAATGTCGGTTCGGTGCTTCAAATCTAATCAATATTGATACAAATTTTATAAAATAAAGACATTTCATTTGGGCTGGCTTCTTTCAAAATTTATTTAAACAGATATATAGGAACCGATAGCTTTTAAAATGAAATTGTTTTCCATATATCAAAAAGCATATATTTACAGGCAATTAGTTTTTATAACTAATAACAGATTATTAGATTTACAACCAACTTCTAACCAAAACCCATGCTATTTAATACGATAGATTTTGCCATTTTTATGCCAATTGTCTTCTTGCTGTATTGGTTTGTTTTTAAAAAAAACATCAAGATTCAAAATCTGTTTTTACTGATTACAAGTTATTTCTTTTACGCTTGTTGGGATTGGCGTTTTTTAGGACTCATATTTGTAAGTTCTCTAGTGGATTATTTGGTCGGACTTTCCTTAGCTAAAACAGAAGAGAAAGCAAAAAGGAAAACACTTTTGATTACAAGTCTTGTTGTTAATTTAGGGATTTTGGGCTTTTTTAAATATTACAATTTTTTTATTGAATCCTTTCAAGAAGTCTTTTCGCTTTTTGGAAGATCTTTGGAATCCAGTTCCTTAAATATTTTATTGCCAGTGGGAATAAGCTTTTACACTTTTCAAACCTTAAGCTACACCATAGATGTTTATAGAAAAAGAATAGAACCCACTAACAATATCCTATCGTTTTTTACTTTTGTTAGTTTCTTTCCGCAATTGGTAGCTGGACCTATTGAACGTGCGTCAAATTTATTACCACAATTTGAAAGAAAAAGACAGTTTGACTATGCAAAAAGTGTCGATGGTTTAAGATTGATCTTACTCGGACTTTTCAAAAAAATGGTGATTGCGGATAATTGCGCTTTAGCTGTCAACGAAATTTTCACTAATTATTCAGAATACAATGGAAGCACCTTGTTTTTTGGCGCTTTCTTTTTTGCTTTTCAAATTTATGGCGATTTTTCAGGCTATTCAGATATTGCCATTGGAACAGCCAGATTGTTGGGTTTCGATTTAATGCAGAATTTTAATTCGCCTTATTTATCCAGAAATTTAGGCGAGTTTTGGAGGCGTTGGCACATATCTTTAAGTACTTGGTTTCGCGATTATGTATACATTCCTTTAGGTGGCAATCAAGTGTCCAAAGCTAAGTGGATACGAAATATATTTATCGTTTTTCTTTTAAGTGGTTTTTGGCATGGCGCCAATTGGACCTTTATTATTTGGGGTTTTATCCATGCGCTTTTTTTTCTGCCACTTATCTTTCAAAACAAAAATGGGCACTTTAAAGATGTTGCCGATCCAGGTAAATTATTACCAAGTCTAAAATCGGTTGTTCAAATAGGAAGCACTTTTTTAATTGTACTTGTGGCTTGGGTGTTTTTTAGAGCGGAAAACGTTACTCATGCATTTTTGTATTTACAAGAAATGTTTTCAGTTTCTTTATTTTCATTCCCAATGGTCTCAAAAGGTTTGGTGTTATTTTTAATGGTTTATATGATTTTTGAATGGCTGCAAAGAGATAAGAAACATCTTTTAGAAATAGATTTTATACGTTCTAAACCCTTGCGAATAGCTGTTTATTACTGCTTGGCGTTTATTATATTTTATTTTGCAGGAGATACCCAACCGTTTATTTATTTTCAATTTTAATGAAAAAACTACTAACACATATCGGTCTATTTTTAATTCCAATTTTGATGGTTTGGATCTTGGCTGAAGTGTTTTACCGAACGGTACCAAATAACTACAGCTATAAACACAAGCAAATTTCAAATAATAACAACGATATAGATGTGCTTGTTTTAGGGGATTCGCATACGTTTTATGGAATTAATCCAGAATGGCTGTCTCTAAAAACGTATAACTTGGCCAATGTAAGTCAGACTATTTATTTCGATAAATTGCTGTTTGAAAAACATATCAATCATTTGCCAAAATTGAAATACCTTATTTTATCTGTGGAATACACTACTTTAAGTCAGGCAGATAATACGCAAGAAGACATTTGGAGAAAATATTTTTACCATACGCAAATGGATTTAGATGTGCCATTAATTTCTTGGTACAATCCTAAAAAATATAGTTTGGCACTCGTTAGAAAGTTCGATAAAACCTGGAAAAGTTATAAGGACTTTAGAAAGGAAGGAAGTTTAATTGGTTGCGATTCCAGAGGTTGGGGAAACACATATCTTTCTACTATGGATTCTTTAGAAATACAACGAGTATCTAATACTACAGCTAAAAAACATGAGGATGGCTCCATGGATTTCAGCTTAAATAGTAAACGGATTCAAGAAATAATCGATTTATGCAAGGAGAGACACATAGAAGTCCTTCTTGTAAATATGCCAGTTTTTACAGGATATTTAGACCGCTTAAGTCCTGAGAAATTACAAAAAATTGAAACTGCTTGTGAAGCTTTTGAAAGTAAAAATCCCAATGTATCGCATATAAACTTTTTAAGGGATTTGCGTTTTGAGCTAACCGATTTTGAAGATCCAGATCACTTAAATGCTCAAGGCGCTAAAAAATGCTCTTTATTGATAAACGAATATTTAGAACAAAAACAGACAGATTAAACTATAAATGTTGGTGTTTATCTTTTATTTTTTGTTTGGAATGCCCATATCAGTTTTAGTCTTTCCCGTTTTTTGTTCTAACTTGGAAACTAGTTCTTGAAATCCAACCAAATGCATATGTGCTTTTATAGTTTTATCTGCACTTGAGATTTTTAGTTCCAAACTGGTTTTTCCAAAAGACAATTCCTTTATTTCACCCCATTTAATTTCATTCTCTTTTCCAAACATAGATGTTTCTATAATCCCAATATTAGTTACTTTAAGATGGGAAATATAACCTTTAGAAAACAAGATTAAGCCAGTAATTATCGCTATTAAACTAGAAACTGACGCTAAAATCTTATCATTTCCACTAGCAAAGAAGGAAGCGAAAACAAACAATCCAATTCCGCCTAATAAGACTGTAATTCCAATCAAATAATAAAATTTCGGCAGTTGAAGAATAATGTTTTCATCACCATCTTTTTTAGGCTTCTTTTTTGATGCACTATATAGATAAGCCATGAGTATGGATACAACAAAAACAGGGATAATATTTTCAAAAATCATAAATAAAGGTTTTTTTGCGTTTTATAAAGTACCGCTTCTGAGTATTGTAAAATAGATAAAACAGTTGTAACAACTAATGTTAGGACTATGATTTACTGCGCTGAACCACTTCAAATACTTTGTTTTCGTCGCATTTAAGAGTTTTGCTAGGGTATTTTAACAATAAAGCATAATCGTGGGTGGCCATTAAAATAGTATTTCCATTTTTATTGATTTCTTGTAAAACCTCCATAACTTCAATACTGGTTTGAGGATCTAAATTTCCTGTTGGCTCATCGGCCAGAATAAGTTCTGGATTATTTAATAATGCTCTTGCAATAGCTACACGTTGCTGCTCGCCCCCAGATAGTTCATGCGGATATTTAAAACCTTTGGTTTTCATATCCACTTTTTTCAAAACTTCTTCCACACGAACATTCATATCTTCTTTGTTTTTCCAGCCAGTAGCTTTTAAAACAAATAAAAGATTATCGTTTATGGTTCTATCAGTAAGTAATTTGAAGTCTTGAAAAACAACGCCTAGTTTTCGTCTTAAAAATGGAATGTCCTTTTCTTTCAACGTTTTTAAGTTGAAATCCACAATACTTCCTTCGCCTTTAGTTAATGGCAAATCGGCATAAAGCGTTTTCATGAAACTGCTTTTCCCAGTTCCCGTTTTTCCTATTAAATAAACAAATTCGCCTTTGTTTATTTCAATATTAATATCGGAAAGCACCAGGCTGTCTCCTTGAAAAATTGAAGCATCTTTAAGATAAAGTACGTTTTGCATAGTTGTTTATTAGCGTCATTATAATTACCTCCACAAAGTAAACAATTAAAGGGGGATTGGAAAAATAAAATGAAGAATTTGAAATTAAAATTTTTTAACAAAAATTCACATGTAATTCCATAATAAAACGCACAAACTCTTTACAAAGCACAATATTTACAAGACTGTTTATAATTATAACATAATTCTAACGTTATAAAATGCAGATTGAATTATCTTTGATTTTAATTGAAAAAACGCTTTTATGAGTATCCAAAAAATAGTCTTTTTTTTTATTGCCGTAAGCTTTAGCTTTCACGTTTTTAGTCAGCAATCAGCTGTTTACACCAATCATTTGACAAGCTATCAAAAAGCATTAACGCTTTATGAAAATCAGCAATATACTGCTGCTCAAGCCTTATTCACTCAAATAAAAAAAACTGCCGAAACAGAGGTGTTGGAATCTGATTGTGCTTTTTATATAGCCAATTGTGCTGTGCGCTTAAATCAGCAAAATGCCGACCAATTAATGGAAGATTTTGTGAACGATTATCCAACAAGTACCAAGCGAAATACAGCCTATGTAGATGTGGCAGACTATTATTTTAACAATGGTAAATTTGCTTATGCCAAAAAGTGGTATGATAAAGTAGATGAAACTTCCTTGGCTAGAAACGAGCGTGAAAAATTCAATTTCAACAATGGTTATGTGGCTTTTACAACTAAAAATTTTAAGGACGCCAGAACGTATTTGTCGCGTGTAGAGAATTCCCAAAAGTATGGATCCCAAGCCAAGTATTATATTGGTTTTATGGCTTATGAAAGTGATGATTACAACCAAGCCAATCAATATTTCGATCAAGTTAGCGACAACGAAAAATACAAGGAAAAACTATCGTATTATCAAGCCGATTTGAATTTTAAACTGGGAAAATTTGAAGAAGCCATTGCATTGGCCAAAGAACAGTTACCCAATAGCGATAGAAACGAAGTATCCGAGC
>Ga0209075_1001162_pt1 | contig 25210 bp, 18 predicted proteins | sample Stecom2011_FD_187523 | JGI IMG/M metagenome (GOLD analysis project Ga0209075, IMG submission 187523) | Agricultural soil microbial communities from Utah to study Nitrogen management - Steer compost 2011 (SPAdes) (version 2) | ecosystem: Environmental > Terrestrial > Soil > Agricultural land...
CCCGCGCTGGGAAAAGATCAACGGTTGGGAGGGCGGCGACCCGTTAAACCAGGATTGGCGCGGCTATAATCGCCCGATCGGGCGGCGCTCCGCGCATCTGAACCTCGTCACTTTTGCCGAGGAGTATTTCGCGCGCGCCGAAGTCTTGCGCCCCCAGATGGACCCGAACGCGAGCATCGCGTGCCGAATGATGACGGCATCGCGGGTTTTTACAAAATTCGTCCAAACACTTGCGCCCGATTGGCGCCCTCCCCAGTCCGATTGCCCGGCGTTTGAGGAGTGGTTTGATCGCGAGAATATCACCGGCATTGAGCTGGTCTTTGTCGGCGCGCGCGCCGACGCCATCGAGTCGATCTACGGGCATATTATCATCCGCGCGACCTACGGCAGCGGCGCGCCGTATTTTCGCGCCGGCGAGCAGCCCGTCTTCCAATTCGGCGCGGTGACACCAAGCACTGTCAGCTCGGCCGAGTATATCTTCAAGGGATTATTCGGCGGCTTTTCTTCGGTGCTCGAATATAATAGTTGGCGCGTCGCCGACCGCCTCTTCGCCCGCTACGAGGGCCGCAGCCTGCAGCGCTACCCGATGAACCTGTCGCCCGAGCAAATCCAGCAGGTGATGCAGCGAATCTGGGAATCACAGCGCCAGATTCACTATATTTACTATTTTTTCCACCAGAATTGCGCCTCGCTTCTGGTCGATTTATTGGAACCCGCGCTCGACCTGCCTTTTGCCTCGGTTCCATCTTTTATTGTGATGCCCACCGACGTGCTCGACACCCTGGCAAATACGCCCAACGGGCGGGGCAAGGCGCTGATCGACTCGAATCACTCCCTGTGGCCAAGCAGTGAGGCGCGCGCGCTGGATGCGATCCAGCGGCGCCGCCAGATCGTCGACACGCTTGCAAAATCGGGCGGCCCAACCTCCGACAATGCCGCGTGGACCCAACTCATCGCCGACCTGCAGCGGCTGCACCCGCAGGTCGAAGATAGAGATCCGACCCGGCGCCGCGAAGCCTACGCCGGATTGGTCGCCCAGGCCGAGCGCGCGCTCACACGCGATGCCAGCGCCGAGCAAACGAGCGCGCACCACCACCTGATCCGCTACTTTCATTTGAGCACGATCGTGGAGCGCTATTTTGTGGAGACGGCTCGTTTTCTGCGCCGTGAAAGCATGCTCGTTGCCGGTGAGCCGCGCGCTGAAATCAGCGCGCGCGAGGCGCTGGAGGATATTCAGAATATCTACGATCTTCCAACGCTCGAGGCGCGCATGCTCGCGCGAAACGAAGCGTCGCTCAAGCAAATCCGCCTGCTCGCCCCGCCCACCAATGAGGTCTCAACGCCGCGAGCAAATCGTTCCTGGAGCGCCGAACAACAGGCGCAGGCGACCTATGATATCAGCTTAAAGGGGCTCTCTGACGCGATTTCGGCCTCCGGCGGTGCGTGGAATGGCCCGCGGTATATCGAGGAAATCGAGGCCGAAAAGCGTCGCGACGAGGACGCCTTCAACCGCAAATCCATCGGTCCTTCCGGGCGCTTTTTACTCGGCCCACGCCTTGCCCTGCAGAGCGCCGCGCCCTTCAACGGTCTTGGCAAGGCGCGCACGCGCGTCGGGCTATCGGCGGCGTTTATTCGCGACGAGCTCGGCGAGGCGCGCCTGCGCGGGTATATTCCGGGAATCGAGTCGAAGATCTTCGATCTCGCCCTCGAGTTGGAGCCGGGCGCCGACTGGGCCGAGTCGCTCACCGCCCAGGCCTATATCTTTCACTACCTCAACCTCGCCCGCAAAGAGGGGCCCTTCGTCGAGAGTTGGACCGACCACTTCGGTTGGGGCGTCGACATCCAGATCAACCACGATGGCCGCCGCGGCCTGCTGGTGGGTGGCGACGCATCTACCGGATATCTCTACCCATTTTGGATGAGCGAGCGCGGCGTCAACCACCTGGTCCTGGGCGTCTTTGGCGCGCTGCGAAGCGACTTCGGCCAGGTGCGAAGTCGCTCGATGATCGGCGCGCACGTATTTTTGCGCGCCCAGACCCACCTCTACGGAAGCTTCGCCAATCTCTTGCAACTCCAGGTTCAAACCCACCAATTTATTTCGCTGGATAATACCTGGCAATTCGACGCATCTGGCGAGCTCAATACGCGCCACGCGCTGGGCTCGGTGGAGCAATACCCGCTGTGGCTGGAGCCCTATGTCACTCTCGAATATACCTCGCGCGTATATACGGCCAAAGCTCAACGCGTCGGCGATCTTACGGCGGGGCTGCGTTTGGAGTTTTCGTTTTAGGCAACGCGTTGCGGGTGCGCGACGCGATCTTCGCCATCAGTCTCGTTCACCCAACAAAAAACCCCTTTCAGATCTAATCTGAAAGGGGTTTTTAGAGTGCGGAAGAAAGGAATCGAACCTTCACGGGATATGACTCCCACTAGATCCTTAGTCTAGCGCGTCTACCAGTTCCGCCACTTCCGCAGTGGTAGCTCGTCCTCAAATATGGGGACGGGTGGCGGTTTATAATGACAACTTGGGTGGCTGTCAATATGTATTTTAGACGGTTCTGGATTAAAGTTGCTCTTCGGCAAATCGCAGCACGTCGATATAGCTGACGATGCCGATCAGCGTGCCATCGTGGGCGTTGACGATGGGGATGGCGCCGATCTTCTGGTCGATCATCAGCGCGATCGCATCGCTGACGCTGGCGTCGGTGCCCAATGAGATGACGTCGCCCTGCATAAGATCGCTTACCGCGATATCATCCTCCGGAGAGACTTCGCCCGGGCCCTCATAGGCCATGCGCCCGTCGAGGATATGCGAGCGCAGGTCGCGGTCGCTGAGCATCCCGACGAGTTCGCCGGCGCTGTTGACCACCGGCAAGTGGCGCGCGTCGAGCTCGAAAAGCTTGTTGATAGCCGTCGAGACGGTGTCTGTGACGTAGGCGCTTTCGGGATTGGGGGTCATGATATCTTCGATTTTCACGGTAATTCCTCGGCTTTAAAAGTAGAGAGTTGGCCCAAATTCATTCAAAATCTTGCGGGCGATGCTGGAACGCAGCGCCGCGGGTGAAACGAAGATAAGCCGCTGCGCCCAAGGTTCAAGTCCCGCTGCGCAATTGGCGTTTCAAGGGGAATACGCGCAGCGAAATCCAACATCGGTGCGGGTCACGTCGGCGGCAAGCTTTAGCCGGTGGGTCACGCGCAGATCGAAGGGATGGCTGGTCCAGGCGCCGCCGCGCGCAGTGGCCTGCTCGCCGGCGCCCGCGTCCACCCATTCGGCCGCATTTCCGGCCATATCATAGGCGCCAAATGGACTTTTGCCCTGCGGAAAATGCCCGGGCGGGGCAAGGCGCTCAAAGCCGTCGAGCTGGCCGACGATCGGGGTGCGCACCAGGTCCATTTCGGCCCAATTTGCGCGCCCCCCCGACCAGGTATTCCCCCAGGGAAATAGACGAGCGTCCCCGCCGCGCGCGGCTTTCTCCCACTGATCCGGCGTCGGCAGCGCGCCGCCCGCAAACGCACAAAAATCGCGCGCCTGCTGCTGGCTTATGCAGGTCTGTGCGACCGCCGGCTGCTGAAGCTCGCGCGGCACGCGCAGTGCCACCTGCAGGCCAAGATGCGTCCAGACATCGCACGTCTTATAGTCGACAGCCGGGCATTTTTGGGCATCCACACATTTTTGATATGCCCCGACGGTGACCTCACCGGCGTCGATCTCAAAGGTCGCGACCGCGACAGATTTCTGCGGGTATTCGCCCTCAAAAAGCCGATTATGTTTGCAGTTGATATCCGGCTCATTATCGGTGCGCTCGCACATCTGCATGATAAAGGAGCGCACGCCTTCGTCGAGCCCGCGCTCGAAGTTGCCGCCGGGGACCTCGACGCGCGCCGGCAAATTCGCGGCGGGTTCGGCCAGCGCTTCGAGTTGCCCCCGGGTGCTCCAAAAGTAGGTGGCGAGGACCGCAAGCGCCGTCAGGCTCAGCCAGAGGGCCACATAGATCGGAAGGCGCGCGCGCTGGCCGACCGAGGCGCGCTCATAGGAGACGACGCGCTGAGTGCTCCCGGGCGCCTCGTCGGTGGCTCGCCCCGCGTGCCGCCCGGGCGCACCGGGATCATTCCAGGCGTCTCCGTCGCTCGCTGATCCTGGCGGGGCGCCGCGCCCGTCGACGGCTTTGAGCCCCTCGATATAGGTATTTGCCTGAGTGGCGCGCGGCGCGGGCGCGGCAATTTTGTCGACAGGCGCGGTAGTGGACTCGGACTTTAATGCGCGCAAACTCTCGACTTCGACCGGTTCGGGGGCCTCCATCGGTGCAGTCGCCGGAGATGCCGCCACCTCCGCGCGCAAACCCAGCCGATCGGCGCGCGCCCGACTCGCCTTCAGCCGCGCCTGAGCCACCCGCTCACCGGTCACCTCCGGCACGCCCTCGGGCGCGGTTTTACGCGCGCGAATCCGAAACCCACAATTCTCACAAAATGGCAGACTGGAAGACTGAGGCGTCTCGCACTCGGGACATATCACCTGATTATCATCACTCAAGAGTGTTACCGCTTGCACCAAAAGGATCGAGGATCTACAAATTAGGCTGCACTATGCCGGACATTCCATAAAACGACAAATATGATATTGCTGCGGCCAGAGCAATCGGGTCACTTTTTTTGGGTTTCCAAGGATTTATTCATGAAGAGAATCTTGAGCAATTTAATCGTCTTATCCTGTTCCATGCTGCTCTTTGCGGGCTGCGACTCCAAGGAAGCAGCCCCGCAGACGCCCGCAGAAAACAGCGCAGAGGAATCGGCTGAAAATGCCGCGCCCGAGGGCGAAGAAGCCGCTGAAGAAGAGGTCGAGGCCGGCCAGTGGGTCGAGGTTCCAACCTATGAGCTAAAACTGCGGGTTCCCGAAGATTGGGAGATCAAATCCGACGAGCAAGGCGCCTCGGCAAGCTCCCCCGACGGCACGACCACCCTATTGCTGGCTGGCTCGGAGTCCGAGGGTCTGACCACCGCGATCCTCAATCAGTTGCGCCCGGACCTGAAGTTCAAGGAGCTTGAGGTCCAGAAAATCGCCCCCGCAATCATCAACGGCATGGCGGTGTCGAACGGCGAGGGCATCGCGGTTCTGGTCAAAGAGGATATGGACCAGGAGATTCAGTTTCTGGGCTATTCCATCAAGCGCAGCGGCGGCAAGATCGCCACGCTATTTATCTTCGCCGAGGCCGAGATGTACGAGGCCAAAAAGGATGAGATTCGAGGCATCGCGCAGACCCTGGTCGAGACCTCAAACTAAGGCGCGCGCCCTTCGGGGTTGAGCCGACTGAAGACCTCGTACCATGCCCATGTCGCGGCGAACCTCGCGCGACAGGGGCATCTTTTTTTCAACCATTGCAACGGACCGAGCATCATGACCACGACACTTGAGCAACTGAAAACCGACATGAAAGCCGCGATGCGCGCGCGCGAAAAGCAAAAATTACAGACCATTCGCTCGCTGATTTCGAGCCTGCAAAACGCCGCGATCGCCAAAGGTGGCGAGCTCGATGACGACGATACGCTCGGGATTTTGTCGACGGAGGCGAAGAAGCGGCGCGAGTCCCTGGACGCCTTCACCGAGGCCGGGCGCACCGAGCTTGCCGAGCAAGAGGCCGCCGAGTTGGCGGTGATCCAGGAGTACCTGCCCCAGGCGCTCACCGACGAGGAGGCCGCGGCGATCATCGACGAGGTCATCGCCCAGACCGGCGCGACCTCAAAGGGCGATATGGGCAAAGTCATGGGCGCGGCAATGGCCCGGCTCAAGGGGCGCTATGACGGCTCCAAAGTTAAAGATATCGTGATGGGCAAGCTCTAATATTTTTACATGAAATTCACTGATGAGACTGGAGTGATAATGGCGACTCGCGGCAAAACCCCACGTGCGTTCAAATGGATGCTGGCCGGTCTGCTGCTCGGCGCGCTGGGCGTTTTGCCCGCCCCCGCATACGCCGCCTGGACCAATATCTTCCCGGGTGTCGACTATTCTCAGTGGACCGACAGCACCCCGAACCGCATCACCGCGGTGCGCGTCAACTTATGCGCGCCGGGCGTTCAATTGCGGGCGACCAAGAGCTCGGAGCGCCGCCAGACGCCGTCCGCGTTTGGCCAGGCGGTGGGCGCCGAAGTTGCGATCAACGCCGACTTTTTTCTCTACGAAGATTATAGCACCCGCGGCCTGGCGATCGGCGACGGCGCGCGCTGGCCAGGCTCGGTCGATCCGCCGGATCGCGAGTTTATCGCCTTCGGCCAGGGGCGCGTGATGCTCTCCAAAGGCGGCGAGCATATCACGGAGTACGGTTGGATGAATGACGCGGTGGGCGGTTGGCTTACGGTCCTCGATAATAACCACGTACAAACCTGGTCCAACAGCCATTGCACAACCCGCCACCCGCGCACAATCGTTGGGCTCTCCGAGGATGAGCGCACCCTCTATATGGTGGTGGTCGACGGGCGCAGCAGCTCCAGCGTCGGCATGACCTGCGCCGAGCAGGGCACGCTGATGAAGGGGCTGGGCGCGTGGAACTCGATCAGCCTGGACGGCGGCGGCTCCAGCGCGATGTGGGTGCGCGGAAAAGGCGTGGCGAACCGGCCCTCCGACGGCAGCCAGCGCGTGGTCGCCAATCACCTGGCCGTCCTCGCCGACGGCACCGGCGCGCCCGAGGCGTGCAATGATATCAGCACCGACTTCGGCACCTCGCTCGCCGATGTCGACGACTTCTATACCCAGGGCGCAAGCGACGGCGTGGCGGATGTGCTGATCGGCGACGAGTTCGAGTTTAACCTGCTCCTGGAGAATACCGCGGCGACCGTTTTCCGCGGTGTTCAGGTCGATTATGCGCTGCGCGCGCCGTATTTTTCCCCGCTTGATTATGCGATTTATAGCGATCACCCGGTCTACGATCAGGCCACCTGGGAGCTCAATAGCGCCGACACCAACCCGGCCAATCCGCCCAAAAATCAGTTGGGCGCCGCCGGCACGCTCGAAATGGATGCCTTTAGCCCGCGCGAGTCCAAGCGCGTCAAAATTAGGTTGCGCGCCGACCGATATAGCGTCGGCGCCTCGCCGCGCGCAGATCTTCGCGGATGGGTCCATAATATCGACTTTTTCTACGGCGAGCAGAGCGCCTGGGACCAGGCGCCCACCGAGCATAATGAGATGGGCGCGCTGCTTCAGGCGCTCGAAAAGATCGACGTCCTAAGCCCGTGGGAATGGCAATTTAACGGCGGTGAGGGGCAATTTGAAGGATGGAGCTCCTGTGGCCCGGCCGACGGTGTCCTCAAGAGCAACGCCGATGCCACCGCGATGCTCGCCGAGGGCGCGGATGCGCCCCATTGCGCGCAGTCGCCCGACTGGACGTCGGTCGATACGACCACTTACGACCAGATGGTAATTCGTCTTCGCACCGAGGGCGCCGGCGGCGCGTTCGGGGTCGCCTGGAAAGATGACTCTGCGGAGTTTGAGAGCGCGCGAAAAGTTCAGTTTTCGCCGACGCTCGGCGCCGATATCCAGACCTATGTGCTTGATCTGGGCGCGCGCGATACCTGGCAGGGCGTGGTTACCGGCTTGCAGCTCGACTGGTCGCCCCAGGCTTTTGAGCGAGTCGAGGTGGACGCGATCTTCTTCCAGGATTCGGCGGGCCAGAAGACTTCGTCTGCGACCGAGGCGTTCGTCGGCCAAACGCCGGTTGAATTTGGCGAGGCACCCGATGATGTCGAGCCAGCAGATGCTGGCCCCAGGCGCGACGCGGGGCATGTGGCCGACGTGGATTCAAATGATGAAGACGCTGCAAGCGCCGACGATGGCGATGCGCGCGGTGTGTCTTCCACGGCGATAAGCGGCGGTTGTGGATGCAGTGCGGGTGCGGGTGCGGGTGGGCGAGGCGGCGCGCTGCCCGGCGGGTTGGCCGGGCTCATCGCGCTGGGCGCGGGCGTGTGGATGAAGCGGCGCCAGCGCGCCTGAGCGCGCCTTTGGCCCTTATCGCATCGGCACGGCGAGTCGCACCGGAGACGGCGCGACGCCCCAGTCGATGGCTTCGGCGTAGCCCACGCCATCGCCCGCGACCTGGTAGGGCATATCGCGCCCGCGCACCGTCAGGCTGACGCTCTCGATCAAAAAGTCATGGATATCTTCGGGGCGAAAATCCCCCTTCCAAAAGCTCGGAAGATGTTTGAGGATCCACGGCACCGAGCCATCGTAGCAGCGCAAATGGGCGAGGCCGGCGAATTGGGCGGCGCGGGGGAAGATGCGAATCTTAAAGCCCCAAAACGGAATGGTCGCCGCCGCGCAGACGCTGATATGCCCGTCAAAAATGACCTCACCGGTCTCAAACTTCTTCAAGATATTGCCCGCAACATCCATCTGCATCGCGCGCTTTCCGGTATTTTTAATGATCACGTGCACCGGTTCCTGGCGCATCGCCTTGGGCACCGTGCGCGCAAGCGACGCAACATAACCGCCCAAGCCGGTCGCATAATTTTCCAGCGCGCTCCCATCCACCGCGTCTTTGAGCCACTCATACCCATTCAAGACTTCGGCATCCCAGCCTACTCCGGCGAATGGGTACAAACCATTCTCATCGGGCAGGATATGCGGGCCCTGGAGCATATCAACTTCGTGCACCACCAGCGGCGCCCCGGCGCGCAGCGCGCGCAAGTCTTCGGAAACCTCGCCGGCCCCCAGAAATGACGCGATCGCGTTGCCGGTTCCCATACGCAGAACGCCCACGGGCGGGGCGTCCTCGCGCGAAATTTGCCCCGCGCGAATCCGCTTCTCGATGGCCGACATCAAATAGCAAATCGTGCCGTCCCCACCGCCGGTAAAGATCGCCCCATACCCCGCGCCCAGCAGCCGGTCGACGGTGCGATCTGCCTGGCGAAAGTCGTCGGATAAAAAGAGATCTTGAGGGGAAACAAAGCGCTGGACTTCGTGATGAAGCTTGCCGGTCCAGCCTTTGGCGCGCGCGTTCAAAAAGACCGCGCAATGCCCCGGATCGCGCACGATTCGCGTCCGATTAAGCGGCGCGCTGCACGCGCCATCCAGCCCTTCGGACGATGCGCCTTGCTGTGAAGTGGCGCCGTCCAATAAAATATCAGATGAGAATTTGGGCACGATGATAACCCGGATTTGGGTGCTAAAACGTGGCTCAGCCGTGCTCTAATAGGACGGCTCGGCCGCGGCGCGATGATTCGTGATAGGCACGCGTAAGCATCAGTAATTGCTGGGCTTCCTCGCCGCCCAGCAGCGGCTCACACTCACCCAGACACGCCCCGATGAAGTTGCGCGTTGCGCGCACGAAGCTATCTTCGAAGGCGGTGGATTTCTGCCCGTAGAAGACCTTTCGGCTGTCGCGGCGAAGCTCCACCGGCGACTCCAACTGAGTCGGGTCAGAACTGCGAATAATATGGATATCCCCGCGCGTGCCGCCCACCGTAATATGCATCTCCAGCGGGTGATAATCGGTGCGAAGGCGGCGCTCGGGGGCGTAATTCAGGTGCAAGGAACCGAAGCAATCCTGCTGGAAATGCTTCCACATCGCCACGCTCGGCGCGTCGAGGATGCGCCCCTGGCCCACCTCGGTTTCGCCGCGCCACACGTCGACCTTATCGACCGTGCCGATCAAGAATAGCGAGATGCAAAAGGACTGATACCCCACGTCAAAGAGCATCGGCGAGCCGCCGGACATCTTCGGGTCAAAGCGCCACATCTGGCTGGCGTCTTCCTCGAAGGCCCACACGCCGCTGGTCGCCTTGCCGATATTGGCCGAGATGCGAATATTGGTGGGCCGCCCGATCTCACCGGCGTCGATGAGATTTCGCGCATCGAGCAGAGGTTTATAAAATAAGCAGGGCTCATAGACCTGCAAAATGCGCCCCGCCTCCTTGGCCTGGCGCACGACCTGATTCGCCTCGTCGTGGGTCAACCCAATCGGGCGCTCAACGCAGACATGTTTGCCCGCCCGAAGCGCGGCGATGGCCTGGCTGGCGTGCAGGTGATGGGGACTTAAAATCTCGACGGCGTCGAGCTCGGGATCGCGCAGCATTTCGTTGAAGTCGGTATAATAAGCGCGCGCGCCCCAAGCCAGCGACTTATGAATCGCCCGGTCTTCGTTCACGTCACAAACCGCCGCGATTTCTGCGCGCGGATCGTCTTTATAACCCTTCGCGTGCAGCTCAGAGATGCTCCCCGCCCCCACGATGCCGACTTTCAACTTTGCCATGAATTGCTCCAAGACCGCGATGGACGCGATGGAAAAAACGTTGCCATCTTATAACTTTGAAGGTCCCGGATTGTCAAAGACTCACGCGGGGCGCGGCGCCCGATTCCACCGACCGCGCCGCGCCCCGCGCCTTCTCCTGGTGCCCGGATCAGGCGGTTTCGATCAAACCGACATTCCCGTCGTGGCGCTTATACACGATATTGATATTCTGGCTGGCCGTATTCGTGAAGATATAAAACTCGCGATCCGACAGCAGGTCGAGCTGGACGACGGCCTCTTCCAGCGACATCAACTGGGCGGAGTACTCCTGATTGCGCAGAACCTTCACCGTGCTGCCGTCTTCGACCTTAACCTCCAGCGAGCCATCCACGCCCGACTCGTTGGTTTCCTCGGGTGCCGGATACAGGTCATAATCTTCCTGGAACTCGGAGTCTTCATACTCCCCGTCATTATCGAGCGGCGCGACCACGCCCATACGGAATAGGCGCGAGTGCCCGCTGCGCCCCTGCTGCTGGTCTTTCAGGCGATCCTTGTGGCGGCGCAGCTGCTTCTCGATCTTGTCCAGCGCAAGGTCGATGGAGCTATACATATCCTCGCTGCGCTCTTTGGCCTTGAGCGTAAAGCCTTTGATATACAAGGTAAAATCGGCGATATGCCAGTGCTTTTCAACACTCATCACGGCGGTGGCGTCGACTTTTCCCTGGACGTATTTGTCGCAGGTGCGCGCAAGCTTACTCTCTGCATATTCGCGCAACGAACTCGACGATTCCATGTGCCGAAAAGAGACATTGGCATTCATTAGGGACTCCTGATCTTTGGGAGGTGAGTTTTTTGTAAAGCTACGTTCAGCGACAATATTCCAGGTGCACCCGCGCCCGCACGACCCCATTGAGGGATTGATTCATCGTCATATCTTTGGTCGTGTCGCTCGGACCCGATGCATCTATAACAAGTAGAATAGCGCGATATGTTCCCGAAAACCAAGCCAAATTATCGCCATTTTTTTTCGCCGAGTTGCGGTGGAATAAATATGCCCCTTGACCCAATATGATGCACGCTGCCGTCGCGTCACGAAGCCACATGCGGAGCAGCCCTCCCGCATCCACCTCATCCCCTGCAACGTACGGAGTTTTCACATGTCTGTTTCGATTATTTCGGATTGGAAGAGCTTTGGCGGTCGCCAAAAAGTCGTCGAACACGCCTCCAGCACCTGCGGCGTCCCGATGCAATTTGCCATCTTCCTGCCCCCGGGCGACGGCCCGCACCCGGTGCTCTATTTTCTGTCGGGATTGACCTGCTCCTGGCAAAACGTCACCGAAAAGGGCGGCTTTCAGCGCCTGGCCGCGGAGTTGGGCGTGGCGATCGTTGCACCCGACACCAGCCCGCGCGGCGATGAAGTCCACGATACACCGGATCGCTGGGACCTTGGAAAGGGCGCCGGATTCTACGTCAACGCCACCGCCAAGCCCTGGTCCGAGCATTATCAAATGTACGCGTATATCGTCGACGAATTGCCCGAGTTCATCGCCAAAAACTTTCCGATCGACCCGACGCGCCAATCGATCACCGGCCACTCCATGGGCGGGCTCGGCGCGCTGGTCATCGGCCTGAAAAACCCCGGAAAATACCGCGCGATCTCGGCCTTCTCGCCGATCGTCGCCCCCTCCGAAGTCCAATGGGGCCAGGACGCGCTGGGCGCCTACCTGCAGTCTCCCGACGAGTGGCCCGCCTATGACCCCACTCATCTCGTCTCACAGTATCCGCACAGAGATCGCGAAATCCTCATCGACCAGGGCAAAGCCGACAGCTTCCTCGACACCCAATTGCGCCCCCAACGCTTTGCTGACGCCTGCGAAGCCGCGGGCCAATCGCTTAACCTGCGCCTGCACGAGGGCTATGACCACTCCTATTATTTTATCTCGACCTTTCTCGGCGAGCATTTGGAATTTCATGCACAAGCCCTGCATGGGTGAGCTGGGCGTGGGCGCAAGGCTTGCACCGCTGCGGCGGGTGGTTTAGTGAGCACGCGTGAACTCGCGCCTCATTACACCGCCCGACGACTTCCCAAAGAGCATAAGATGGCCAAAATACGTCTGGATATTTTACTCACCGAGCGCGATATCGTGGAATCACGTGCGCGCGCCAAGGCGTTGATCATGGCCGGCAAGGTCTTTGTGGATGAGCGGCGAGTGGATAAGGCGGGCACGGCGGTGGCCGAAGATGCGCGCATTGAGATTCACGGCGATCTCAATCCCTATGTCTCGCGCGGGGGCCTTAAACTCGCCGGGGCGCTCAGTTCCTTCGGCTATGACATGGCAGGAAAGGTCGTGATCGACGTGGGCGCCTCGACCGGCGGCTTTACCGATTGCGTGCTTCAGGCCGGCGCAGCGCGGGTTTACGCCGTCGACGTGGGCTACGGTCAGATCGCCTGGAAGCTGCGCCAGGACCCGCGCGTGGACGTCATTGAGCGGACCAATATCCGTCATATGGAACCCGAGCGACTCCCCGAAAAATGCGACCTCGCCGTCATCGACTGCTCCTTTATTTCGCTGGAGCTGGTCCTTCCCAATACGATGACTTTTCTAAAAGAAAAGGCCGACGTCGTCGCGCTGATCAAACCGCAATTCGAGGTGGGAAAAGGCAACCTTGGCAAGGGGGGCGTGGTACGCGACGAAGAGGCGCGCCAGGGCGCGATTTCCGGGGTCGTCGACTTCGCCAAAACTCTGGGGATGGAGCGCGTCACCTCGGTAGACTCCGAGGTGCACGGTCCGGCGGGAAATATCGAGCATCTTATCTGGCTGACCCGCCGGGGCGAACCGGCGAGCGCATGCTAATGGGCGATATCAACCTTCGTCGGGCGCGTCATAACGATCTTTTTTATAGATATCGGCCAGGAAATTCGCGCGCCCACTATCGTCGACCCGCGCGGTGAAATAGTCGATATGCACCGGGATTTGCCGCTTAAAGAAGATCGCCTCATCATAGGAGTCGCCGCTCAGGATTTTGGGCACATTATATTCATCCCAGCGCCCGTCGCGCTTGAGCAGGTATTCGGCAAAACCCAGCGGATCCTCCATGCGAATACACCCGTGGCTAAATGAGCGGATATCCTGGCGAAACAGAGATTTTGCGGGCGTATCGTGCAGATAAATATCTTGCATATTGGGGAAAATAACCTTCACCTTGCCCAGCGAGTTTTTCTCGCCAGGAAGCATCCGCACATATTCCCATTTCAGATTTCCCGGGTACATCACCTCATATTCATTCGCCGCATACCAGGCGGGGATATGGTCCTTGTGAGTTACGCTCACATCGACCGTTCCACTTGCCGGGTCAAGATAGAAAAACTGTGATTTAAGCGGCGATACTGCATCTTCGCCGCCCGCCGCATCGCCGCCCACAAGCTTTCTAAGCGCCGCTACGTCAAAGACCACATGCTTGTCGCCGCGCACCGACCAGTAGGCTTCCGCATTTTGGGATGTCGATGGCGCAGGTGCAGGTGCAGACGTTGCATCTCCCGAATTCGGCTGCACTATTGTCGGTTGGCCCATGCCTGGCTGGGCGGTGGTGCTCGTAAGTGTGCCACTTTCCTCGGAATTCGATCTAAATGACCCCAAGCGACCCAAAATCGTCGACGGTGCCGCTTTTGCGGGCGCCTTCGTCGCAAGCAAGCGCCTGATCTTGGCCTGATAGGACGCCTCCACCGATTCGCGCACCTTGGGTAAAATCTCGTCGGCCCGAATACGCGGCGTCACAACCCAGTAGGGATTATAGATGACACGGTCGATATACGCGCTCATCGTCGGCGTCTGATTGACGTGAACCGACTTCTTGGTCTCTTCGTCAATCGCCGTCGCGTTATTGCCCACAACCACCCCAAAGCGCATCTCGCGCTGCTGTTTATCCCAGACCTCCACGGTGAAGTCGGGGATATTGATATAGACATAGAGGTCGTCGGCATGGCGGATATTTGAGGCCCGCCAGCGCTCCATATTCAGCGCCAACTGCTCCATGCGCCGCTGGGCCGAAATATTAAGGCTCCCCCAGAAACCTCGATGTGGCGTGCCGCTAACCTCCATCTGATGCGTGGTCTGATAGGCGCTAATCGCAGCTTCGAGCGCCTCGTCATACTTGCTATCGACAGGTGCATCGGCGGGATAATAGCCCTCGATTTGCAGCCGTTTTTTAAGCTTTTGCGCCGTGGCATGACTCTGCCCCTTGCGCAGAGCATTCACCGGCTCAACCTCTTCCCAGCCGCCCTTGTCGACGATCGCGCGGTAGCGAAGATACTCTTTTTGAAGCTTCGCATATTGCGGGTGCTGGGGGAGCAAATCCGCCATGGTGGCAGCTGCATCCGCGCCGAGCACATCGCGAAGCGTCTGGCGAGTACGCTCGTAGAGCAGTTCGGTCTGATTGGCTTCGGCGATGGTATCGGTGATCAACCCGGCCGTTCGCCACACCGTTTGTGCTTCCCATGCCGCGCGCGCTTTGAGCGGGCGGCGCTCATTAGTGCTCGTAGTATTCCAGCGGTCGAAATTTTTGCGGTGAATAAAGACATCGCGGATCCGAAAATGCTTCATCTCGGCGGCATAGCGCACCACATCGCGCGCCAGAAGCTGCTCGATATGCGCCTCGATATCGGCCATGCCCTTGCTCACCGACTCATAGTCGGCCAGGCGCTGCTTCATGCGCTCGGAACTGTCCGATTCAAGCACCGCCTGCGTCAAAGCCTCGTAATTATCGGCACTTAACTCAAACGCGTCGGCCGGCTGCTCGCCCACCCATTTAAGCGCCTCGGCGCGCTCCGCATCGCTGGTCTCAAAACTCGCAAGGGCCTCAAAACGCGTATTGGCTTCGGCCAGTTTGCTCAGCTCGGCTTCGATCTCCGAAAGAGCATAGGAAGACGGGTCCACCGCCTGCTCGTCGACCCGCTTGAGCACATCCCAAACCGCCTCGCCGCGCTCGGTCAGCCCGGCCGGACCCACCAATGAGAACTTATAATCGCGCTCCTGATAAACCTCGTCGACAAAGACGTCATAGGGCGCAGCGTCGCGCTGGGTCTTCTTTTCTTCGGCCGCGCGCGCCTTTTCCAGGCGCGCTTTAAAACTCTGCTTTCCCGCCGGAGCCACCGCCATTTCGCGCAGCGTCTCTTCGACCGACCCGGACCACTGCGCCACAAAAGGCTCGGCCTGCTCGGCAGGAATCGAGTTATTCTCATCGCAGCCAACCCCGAGCGCCAGGATCCCCCCGATCAGAAGGCCGAAAAGTAGATGCCCGGCACCGGGCTTGATGTCCAATCGTCGGTTCATATGCAATGGATGATAAAAAAGTATGGCATTAGACGGTGACCTTGATGGCCCATCAGACTCTGTACCCGCAACCCGGCAGCGTCAACTATTTAACTAAAATTCAACAGGGGTCGTGCAAGGCACAACCCCTATTATATAAGCAATATCAACAAGATATCATTCCCCATACGCATCAACCTTTATGCGCCATACCCGCCGCGCCCTGGCTCATCGCACCGGCGTCCAATTCGACTTCGGAAGCGTCTCGGAAATCGGCGGGCGTGAATTTCCCAGCACATAAATAACCCGACGATTGAGCGCCTCTTTGGTCTCGTCGGCTGTCTTCACCGCCAAAACCGACTCGCCGAACCCCTGAGAATAAAGCGGAATCTTCAGCCCCTTTTTGCGAAACCACGCCCCGATCGCCCGCGCGCGCGCGCTACTCAATTGAAGGTTATCGGCGTGAGAACCCACCGTATCGGTATAGCCAGCAATATAAAGCTGCATCTGCAACCCTTTATCCTTATACTTGGCCATCGCATCCTCAATGGTCCGAAGCGTCGCCTCCAACTTCGGCTCCTGATCCGCGCTCCAGGTCGCCTTGCCGTACTCAAAAATAATCTCCTTATGCGGGATCTCGACCCAGAAAGGCTCCAGCAAGACACTCTGCCAAAAGCCATCCACGTCATACGCAGTCAGGCGCACCCCCGTCACATCTTCGTGCACCGGCCAATCCACCTCGAACTCCCCCTTCATCCCGCCCAGCGCGCGCGTCCCCTCGTGCAATATCTGACTCTTGGAGTCAAAGATCTCAATTTTGATATGATCCAGCGCACGGTTGGTACCAACCTGTATTTTCCCCGCACCAAGATCCGCCTTCTTTGGGTCAACACTCAGCTTGAGCGGCGGCGCCGAGGTCGTCTCGACCTCAAAAACATCTTCGATCGCCTCGCCGTCCACACCCGTGGCTTTCACCTTGATCTCAAAATGATGCGTCCCCGGGGGCTGCTTGATCGGGATCTTCTTGATTTCCCCGGACTTCATCGCCCCAAGCTTATGCTGAGCGGTCTTTCCGTCGCGCCTCTTCAATATCACCGTCCCAGACTTTATCCCCCCCGCCGCGCGCAGAACCAACGTCGGAAGCCCCGAGTCAGTCTGCACTTTCTTGTCGACCCGATACTCAAAGCCAGCCTCCGCAAACGCCGTCGACGCCGCGAAACAGACGCTCAGAATCACAGCGACGAGGCAGAGAAAACGTTTCGAAGCGCTACGGCTCGGAAAAAATGGCTGGCCACGCATACCCGGCTCCTTAATCTTTGGCTTTACTTAGTTATCTTAGCTGCTTAATCGTCTTCGAAATCAACGCGTCGCACATACCTTATGCGCGAGCTTCCACCAAAGACCCACCGCCTTGCAAGAGACAATCATCATGTCAAACAGTTCCCCAGACTCCCGCACCGCGCGATGCCCGAGCGCCTCGACCGTCGCGATTTTGCGCGAAGCACCGACAGGCTTCGAAGTCTTGATGGTCCAGCGCCACACCAATAGTCGCTTTATGGCCGACCGCTTCGTCTACCCCGGCGGAAAACTCGACCTCGCCGACTGCACCCCGCGCGCCGCCCAACGCATAGACGGACGAACCCCGGCCGAAATTCAAGCCGCCTTCGGGCCACTCAGCCTGCGCCAAAGCGCAGATTCGGGGGCAGAAGCTGGCGGAGAATATCTGGGCAGTGGACTCTTTTTAGCCGGCATTCGAGAAACCTTCGAGGAGGCCGGGATCTTGCTGGCGCGGCGAAAAGACCAACCCCACCTCATCGACCTCACCAGCGATGCCGCGGTCGCCGAACGCTTTCGCACCTACCGCCAAAAACTCAATCGCGGCACCCTCGCACTGAGCACCCTCGCCGAACAAGAAGACCTTATCTTCCCGCTGGAACGCATCGCCTATTTCGCCCACTGGATTACCCCCTTTCACGAACCCAAACGCTACGATACTCGCTTTTTCATCGCGCTTGCCCCGCAGAATCAGCGCCCGCTGCACGACGCAAGCGAGACCACCGACTCAAGATGGATTCGCCCCCAAGACGCCATCGAAGCCAATCAATCCGGCACCTTCCAACTCGCTCCGCCGACCCTGCACACCCTCATGCAACTCGCCGAATTCGACTCCGCCCAAGACGCGCTCGACTGGGCAAGCGATTACAGACCGCCCACGATCCTGCCGTATATGCATAAAGTGGCGAGCGATATCCTTTTGCTGTTGCCCGGCGACCCCAATTATCCCGCCGACCAACCCGGATATTCCGTGACCTCGCCTATCGACGGCCCCACCCGCATGCGCGCCGACGGCATTGGCTTGTGGCGCATTCTGGGGGATTAAAAGGGTTAATAAGGCCGGGAAACACATGCGAAGCCCCCGCGAAATTTTAGAATTATTCCTACCGCTGACTCACCCAGACTTCGGCTCGCCCGAGCGATACAACCAGCGCCCTCCTCGCCGCACAAACCCGCTGCGCTCCTCAAACGAAGCGTCTTTCCCATCCGCCTGAAGCCTCGCCAAAAACAATACCTCCGCCTGATCCCCATCTTCGAAGAAGTCCAGGATCTCAACGCCTAAAAACTGCCGCTCTCGCCCGAAGCGACGAATCTCATCGCGCCACACCTCCACCGGCTCCTGCCACGCAGGACTCCCCGGATCCGTCGTCTCAATAATATAATCAACCTCACCGCGCGCATACGCCGCATAGCGCGAACGCATCAACTCCGACGCACCCGCAGCCACCGCATCCCCAATATGATAGCGCCCGCAACACGCACCATAAGACGCGTCCAAACCGCAGGGACACCGCCCGGGACGCCGTCTGTTGATAAGACGTTTTCTCCTCATAGAACTTCCTATAGCAAGGCGTTCAGTGCGCCTGGTCAAAATCAGCAGCCGCAACCTAATGACCGCCTACTCCTCCGTGATATGATATGCTCAATCGAGCACCCACTCCATCTCTCAAACATTTTCAAATAAGGAAGCCATGATAGTCGAGTTCACACGCGCACATATTCGAATGACCTTCGAAGAGAAGACCGTCACCGTCGGCGGGGAGGGACTTTTGCCCGGTTTTGACTCGCCCGACTTTGTGATTTATTCGAATACAATCACTCATTTCGACGCACCAGACTTCACGCCCATTGATGCTCCCACCCGCGCTCGTATCCTCGATGAACTCGCACGCTTACTTATCGCACGAAACACCCGCTTTAAGATCGAATAATCACGCCCAAATGCGGCGCAGCCTGCAAACCAACATGAAAATCGCGGCCACAATAAGACCCCCGCCGGGCGCACTGGATCCAACAGTACACCCACACCCGCCCGATATTCTTTGGGTGGCCCCACCGGCGTCATTATCAGAAGAGCTTGCGTCAGAGTCGCGCGCGTCGGGGAACAAGGCACGGATATCTGCACTTTCTGCGTCAGTCTCCCCGCCCTGTCCCGCATCGGGGCTTTCTACCTCACCCACCCCTTCATTCATACAGGTCGCGTCGCATCCATCACCCCAGATGGTATTGCCATCATCACATTCCTCGCCGCTTTCAAGAACCCCATTGCCACAAACCCGCGTGCCACTCCGAGGACCATACTCCGGCAACGGTTGGCCAAGCTCATACGCACCCAAATCAGGCGCCTGCCCCTCAAAGGACTCATTGAGCACGCCGAGCGCCTCGCCGCTATCGACCGCATTGCCGGCTTTTAGACGTAGATCCGGTGCGACCTTCGCCGGAAAACCGTCCTCGGGAAATGCGATATCTGCCGCGAATGCCGACAAATCGACCGCCACCGCATGCTGCTCACTCGTCATACTGCGCAGCGCCTCAATCGAGTCGAATCGCGTCGCGCCGAACCTCCCCGAAAACCGACCGGTGCCAATCGACCCATAACCGTCATAATCAAAATCACTCGTCGCCGTGTCCAGCGTCGCAATCGCTAAAACCTCGCCGCTCCCATTGGAATATCCGTTATATTCCGTACCACCCACACCGCCGATCATCAGGTTATTGCGAAAATACGCGTGGGACCAAGGCGTCGTCGTATAAACACTTAACGCATCGCCCGACTTCACAAAGGTATTATGAATCCAGCGGTCCCCCACGCTGCCGCGCTGCGGCTTAAAGGCCTGAAATAGAATATTGAACATCACATTTCGAATAAACCACGTCGGCCCGCCAAGGCTTGGCTGCGAACTAAGACCGATAAAGGCGTTGGTCAGCCGGTTTCGCATTACACGCACATTCCCCATCGCGAAATCCGCCTCAATGCCGTCATCAACACAGACGTCTAAATCGTTGTTGAGAATATCAATTGATATTTGATTGTGGGCGGCGTCCCCTTCTAAAATGGAAATGCAGTCGCGAAAACCCCGAATAAGATTATGCTCAATGACGTTGCCAGGCCCCGTCAGCACAATCCCATCCCCTTTATTATCGCCATTTACCCCCAGACTCTCTTCAGCCCATCTATTCGGGCCGATAATGATATTATCGGCGAAATAACCGTCCGTTGAACCGCTCCCGAAGGAGACGATACCATCGCCGGTCGGCCCAACCGCGTCGATCCGACAGCCTCGTATGACGATGCCCTCGGCATTATTAAACTTGATTTGACCACGAACACTCAGACTCTCGATCCACACATGCGACTGGCCATCCATGCGGACCTCGCCCTCGACCACAACGCTGGCCGCATCGCTGCCACGAATGACAATCGGCCGCTCAGGCTCCCCACTCTGACGTATATATATGGACTCATACGTGCCGGGCGCCAGAACAATCACGTCACCAGGCTCCGCAGCCGAGATAATATGCGGCGCGTCGGACGGCGTTACTTGAATGAGCCGCGCATCCGTCGCCACCGTTGGAACCGCCCGGGTTTTTGCCATAATGACGCGCGACGCGTCGCCACCGTCCGGGTCGCTCAAGGTAAGCTCAATCTCGTAGCGCGTATCCGGACTCAACCCGAAGAGACTCCCGGAGTGACGATGCGCCCAGGAAAAACCCTCATGACTCCCCGCAGGCACATGCACCAGGTCGAGCCCCGCTCGCCAGGCCGAAGACCCCTCCACCCGAAAGCGTACGCTCACCCTCCCGTCGCCATTCGCATCCCCATCGAGCAACCAATCGACCGAAATATGCTCAAGCGTCGGATGCGCCGCCGCCACTTCCCCCGGAATCGAAGCATCCTGCGCCCAGGTAAGCGGAGGAAGACCGACGAGCATTAGCATCCATAAAATCGCACGCGGTATTATATTATTCATGCCCTTAAAATAGCGAAATCTCGGGCTAAAGACCATTAAAAAGTGCGGGGCGTACATCCGCGTTGAGATTTAATCAGGAGCCTCTCACCCATCCATCGGCAAGCACTGCCCGGTCGTCACACAGATTTCGCCTGGGGAGCAATCGGAGTTCTCCTGGCAGGCACAGGTGGCCTGGTTTTGCATCTCGTTATTATCCTCATTGCACTCGAAATGCTGACCCGCACCATCGGCGTCGGTGTCAGCAAGTGCGCGCAGAGTAATTGTCTTGCCGTAGGGGTCGGGAGCGGCCGCCCACACGTACTCAAGCGTCTGCGCCCCGCCCGGCAGCAGCGCCTGTGTCGTGGTAAGGGTGGTCAGGAATTGCTCGCTGCCATCAATGCTGACGTAAACCGCAACATGTGCGCCCGCGGGAACCCCACGGGTCCCCAGATTCGCCACCGTGATGCGAAATGTCAGCCCGTCGCCGGCCTCGCAGTCCGTCACCAGGTTGGTGATTGCAAGGTCCGGGGCGTTGAAGAGCCCTTCGCCCTGCACGTTCTGGCGGTAGTTATTTAGCCCCGGGACGCTCCAGTTCGAAACCTCTCCAATCGGGATCGCTCCGGCCTTATCGACGCGCCCGGGGCAATCGTCGAAGGGGCGGCGCCCGTCGCAGACATTGGTCACGTGATAGGTATGCTGATTCCACAGCGGACGGGTCGAAACCCAGCGATTCTGCGCGTCCTTAATCACCGAAATCCCGTGCTTGGGCCCATTGAGCGCGTCATAATCCGGCCAGCTCTGCTGGCAGAGCGTTTCGCCCTTATAATCATTGGAAATAAAGACGATATCGGCGTGATAGTCGTTGTCGATATCCGCGATAATCGGCAGCTCGCGCGTGGTCCCCGAGCTATGCGATTGCTTGAAGAGCACGTCGCCGGTCGTGCCGTCGTAGACGCGCAAAAAACACTCGTCGGCGTAGACGACTTCGGCCTTCCCGTCGCCCTGGAAGTCAAAAACACTCGAGCCGGTGGTGCGACTCGAGAAGTCCTGCGATTCGTGCTTCCACAACAAGGTGCCGTCGGTGTCGATGACCACATAATAACACGCGCCGGCGGTGCCCACCTCGGGTGCGCCGTCGCCGTCAAAATCCGAAATAGTGGGCGGACCACCCCCGTTCAGCCGGGCACATTGCGCCGACGTAAAGCCCATCGGATGATCCTCGGTCGGAAAGGTCGCGGTCCAAATCGTGCTGCCATCTTGACCATTATGCAGCACGATCTGCTCGCTGCTGGCGGTACTGACCGTCACGATTTCAGGGATGCCGTCGAGTACGCCGAACTCACGCTGGTCGCCGACAAAGGTCCCGAAGTCTCCCACCGCCGGGAAACCACCCCCGTCATCATAGCTAAATAGCTGAGGGCAGATTCCGTCGACCGGGGCATAGTCAAAGGCGCCGTTGGCGACGATCACATCAAGCCTGCCATCGCCATTGAGGTCCGCGATCGCCGACTTCTGGGCCGAGCCGCTCAGCCCACTTGCCACACAACGAAGCGCACCGGTCGCAGCATCATACACCCGGTTGGCCACCACCAGCTCGACTTCCCCATCGGCGTCGAGATCCGCCAGCGCGGGACCACCGCGCGTCAGTGATAACCCGTCCTTCTCCCATATGACGTCCCAGCCAGTCGTATAATCATCAAATACAATAATTCCTCGCCCCCCCGGCTTGAGCGCCACCAACTCGACTCGCCCGTCCGCGTCGATGTCGCCCACCGCCAGCGACGCGATGCCTGCAACGCGCTGCGTTGCGTCGGTCAGATCGAAGATGGGCTGATATGTCGCGCCGTCGATGGCCCGAAGAATCCCGTTTTCGATCCCATTGCTGGCCTTAAAGGTCGAAAAGATAATGTCGGGGATTTCGTCCTCGTTGAGATCGATGACCGCGGGCGTCATCATCACCTGATTGAACTCCGGCATCACGATGCCATCGCGGTCGGTCCAGGCCAGGTCGACCACCGGGTCAAAAATCTCGGTCTCCGGCTGATAAATGCACTCCACCCCGGGATCAACGATGCAACGCCCCATCGATGGCTCACAAAGCTCGCCGGCGGCACACTCCAAATTATGCGTGCATTCCGCGCCCGGAAGCACGCATTGCTCGCGCAAGCAGAGCTCGCCGCCGCCGCAGCAAGACGCCGCGCAACGATTCTCCGGCGCACAGCTTTGCGCATCTTCGTCGCTGCCATCCTGCTGAGTGTCGAGCCCGGGTTTTATATCGCCGTCATCGCTATCCGCCACATCCGCGGGCTCCGAGCCGTCTGTATCCGTGGTGACATCCGAAAAAACGTCGCGGTCCTGCCCATTATTGCCGGTTGCCGCCGAACCGCTGCAATCACCACACCCCGCCAATAGGGCCATGCCAATCGCAATAAAAAAGCTCGAACGAATACCGATTAGATTACGGGGCCGAATTGCAGACATATCTAAAGACCTATAGCGGGCGCGCAGAATGAATACGAAACAAATAGCCAAATACGGGAGGGCACCAGGAACATACAAAGAAGCAGTTTAAAATCCAATACCTGCATGAGGCGATGAATGACCCCCGGAGAGGGGTAAATATTAAGCCGAGCGTGAATGATCGGATGAGAGCTGACGCCGGTGATTGGATGCAGATGGGTCGCCGGTGCAGCGAAGCGATGCCGAAGCATCGTTGAGCGAAACCGGCGGCCAAGATGCGCCAATCAACAAGTCAGAATAATTCTCGAAATTCGCGCTTGGCTTAATAAAGGTCACCCAGCCATATTGGAGCTTCGCACATCAGGCAGCCAGAACGCCACCAAGCCCATCAGCGGCAAGAAGGCACAGACGTGATACACCAACTCGATATCGTAGATATCGGCAAGCGCGCCGATGGCGGCGGCCCCGATGCCAGCAATGCCGAAGGCAAGTCCGTAGAAGAGTCCAGATACCGCGCCGGTCTTTCCGGGGACTAACTCCTGCGCATATACAATGATCGCGGGAAAGGCCGACGACAAAATCATCCCAATCACAAAGGCCAGCGCAATGGTTGTCGGCAGATTTACAAGCGGCAGCAGCAACGCGAAGGGCGCGGACCCCAGTATGGATGCGAGAATAATGCGTTTTCGACCGACTCGATCGCCGATGGGACCGCCGATGATCGTGCCGATGGCCCCGCCAACCAGCAGAATAAACAGGGCGTATTGGGCGTTTTGCACGCTCACCCCAAAATGATCGATCAGATAGAACGTATAGTAGCTGCTGAGGCTGGTCATATAGACGAACTTCGAGAAAACCAGCACCAGCAATATTTTTAATGCCGTGCGCACATGCTTTCTATCCAGGCCGGTGTCCACCGCCCCCAGGCTCGCGCGCCCGCGCTCGGTGTTCAAATTCGTGGCATACCATCGACTCACTCCGCTCAAGATGATGATACCGGCAAGTGCGGCAAAGGAGACCCAGGCGACCGAGGGTTGGCCGATGGGTTCGATAAATGCGGCCGCCAGGAGCGCGCCGATCGCGGCTCCTGCGGTGCCTCCAACCTGAAAGACAGACTGCGCCATCCCGTGGCGCCCCGCCGATGCCATGCGCGCCACCCGCGAGGATTCCGGATGAAAGACCGACGAGCCCGTGCCGACGAGTATCGCTGCGATTAGCACCATCGGATAGTTCCAGGCTTGCGACAGAAGCAGCAATCCCACCAGCGTAAAGCCCATGCCAATCGGCAGAGAATACGGCATGGGCTTTTTATCGGTATAGCGCCCCACCAGCGGCTGCAAAAGTGACGCAGAGCACTGAAAGGCCACGGTAATAAAGCCGATCTGCACAAAGCTGAGGTCGAAATTACCTTGCAATACTGGGTAGAGCGCCAACAGCACCGACTGCATCATATCGTTGATAAGATGAGTGAAGCTGATCGCGCCGAGGACGCCGTAGGAGGCGCGTGGTTTAGAGGTGTGCTCGATAGTCTGATGAATGGATGCTGCGTGAGCGTTGCGCATACGATATTCCATCGCCGAAAAGATTCGGCGGGGTGGCGGAACCGGCTCCTGGTAAGGGGGATCCGGGCGAGGAAAGAGGCCAGAACGGACGTGAAGAATCAGGATGGAAGTCAGCGAGAAGTGCGCAGCGGACCGCGTTAGACGCCAACACCACAACGTGGGAAGTTGTTCAACATTCCCCCGCAATGCTTGGGTTCTATAGATCTACGCAGCCTTGATGACCATAACTAATATTAGCAATGCGCCCGGGAACGGCGAGTGACCCGAACACGCTCTACGGGTCCCGTATCGGTATGAACCCGGGGTTCATGTCACTTTGTGACTCAAATATCGGTATGAACCCGGCTTTCGTGTCATTATGTGACTCAAATATCGGT
>Ga0209075_1001163_pt1 | contig 25184 bp, 21 predicted proteins | sample Stecom2011_FD_187523 | JGI IMG/M metagenome (GOLD analysis project Ga0209075, IMG submission 187523) | Agricultural soil microbial communities from Utah to study Nitrogen management - Steer compost 2011 (SPAdes) (version 2) | ecosystem: Environmental > Terrestrial > Soil > Agricultural land...
AGGAGTGATACTCTGTTTCAACCCCTAAACCATTTAATAGGATTGCTGCATCATACTCAGCATCCCATCCTCCTAAATGATCAAATAATTCTTCTAATTCTCCAGCTTTAATGCCATCTTCATCACTAAAGTCTGGTTTCATATAAATTGCATCTTTTTCTTGTTTTATTTCATATAATTTTTGGTTTCCCATAATAACTGTATCAATTACACTATATTCATTATATGCGTTTTGATCTTGTTTTAAGAAACTTAACCTTTTTGAACTTTCTAAAAAAACTGAACCGGAATTTGGTTCTAGTTCTTTTGCTAAAACTTTTAAAAAGGTTGATTTTCCACTACCGTTTGCACCAATTATACCGTATGCATTACCGGGAGTAAATTTAAGATTAACATCTTCAAATAATACTTCTTTACCAAATTGAATTGTTAGTTTATTTGTTTGTAACATATTACCACTTCCTTAATCTATAATATGATACCACAAATAAATTTTTATTTATTATTAAAGTTTAATTTGGTTAAATATGTTAATAGCTTCTTTCATTGTATCTAGGCTTACTGATAGTGATATTCTAATATAGTTATCAAAATCTTTACCAAAGTTAATACCAGGCGTTGTTACAATCCCATACTTTTCAATTAAATAATTAGCAAATTCACTTGATTTCATCTTAGTTTTTTCAATATTTATAAAGTAATAAAAGCCTCCTTCAGGTTTAATACCTTCTAAATATGGTATTTTATTAATTTCTTCATGGAGATAATCAATTCTTTTACGAAGGGTTTTATTATAAGTTTTGATATGTTTATCATCATTTTCATAAATTGATAAAACACCCTTTTGAACAAAAGTATTAGTATTTGTATTAGTGTTTTGATTAAATAAGTTCATTTTTTCAATTATTTTTTTACTTGATAATGCATATCCAATTCTAAAACCTGTCATTGCATATGCTTTAGAATATCCATTTATAACAATTGTTTTATCTTTAATTTCTGGATAACTTGCAAAACTTAAAAATTTATTATCACTAAAAATTAATTTTTCATATATTTCATCTGAGATTAAAAATAAATCATTGTTTTTTACAATTTCAACAATTTCCTTCATTTCTATTTCATTTAAAAGTTGCCCGGTAGGATTATTAGGGTAATTTAAAATTAAAACTTTTGTGTTTTTATTAATAACACTTTTAATTTTGTTTATTGGTAAACTAAAATCTTCATTTAAAGGAATATCAATAATTTTACTATTATATTCAGCAAGTTTAATCATAGCAGGATAACTAACATAATATGGTGAAATTATAATAACTTCATCATTTGGTTCAATTAGTGTTGCTAAACTTGCAAAGATTGCTGCTTTTGCTCCGGGAAATATAATAATCTCATCAGTATTATAATTAGCATTAAATCTATTTAAATAATCTTCTTTTATTTTTTCTCTCAATTCAACTAAACCTTGTGGTGTTGAATAAGTCGTATAACCGTCATACATTGCTTTTGAAGTTGCATCTAATATATAACTAGGTGTTTTAAAATCAGGCTCACCTAAGGCAAGCGAAATTACTTTTTCACCAGCAGCCTTTTTTTGACGAGCTATCTCACCTAGTTTTAGTGTTGGACTAGGTTTAATAATTTTTGAAAACTTCATATTTACACCTTCCTTTATTTAGTGTTAAATCATTACTTAAATTATAACATGAGATTACTTTTATCGTATAATATGTTATTATTAAACAAATATTAGTTTAATCAAGGGGGAAATTATAATGAAAAAGTTTCATTTAACTAATAGATATGCAATGATAAATTTTGATGCTTTAATGGCTACATCACAAGTCTCAATTGTTAACTCAAGAAATTTTACATTGCTTTTAAAAGATTTTGTCAAAAAATTAAAAGAAGAAAAACATGATTTAATTGATCGCTTAAGTAATGTTACAGGAAAACAAGTATCAGATTTATATAAACAATTATTAATACATGACGTTAATACTGCTTTTAAAAATGTAAAAGGATTAAGTATTAATAGTAGAAAAGATTTGTATTTATTTACAGAAGAATTATATGATTATTGGAGAAATCTAACTAGATTTGGTTTCTTAAAAGGCTCAAAATCATATAGTCCTCAACTTAAAGTTGCCGATTTATTAACTTCAAGTTCTAATTTCAACGAATCAATAATTAAACTATATCGTAATATTGCTCAAAAATTAGGAGGGAACCAATTTCATGTGTTTAGAAATCTTCCAGCCGGAACTAATACAAATGTATTGTATATAAGGCATGAATTTACAAATAATGAAACCTATAGTAATATTCAAAACATTCCATTTGTTACTAAAATTTCAACTAGTCCACCATTTATTATTAATTCAAAAAGTAATACTAGAACAGGGCTTTTTACTGAAATTGATGAAAATCCCTTACCAAAATTATCAATTAACAAATCACATTATTTTGCCTTTCCTATTAAGGTTGGCCCATTAACAGCATTTGTTTATATTCATAGAGATTTTATGCATCAAGGGATTGCACTTGCTAATTTATTCCAGTTTGCTGATTATAATAAATTTAGACATGAAAAGCCTGACTTAGTCTTTGTATATGGAATAAGAGAAAATGAATATGATTGTAAGTATTTTGTTGATGAAGATGAAGATATGTTGGTAGGATTTGTAAGCCGCAGTGATAAAAATGATTACTTTGGTTATTTAAAGAAAATGTTATTAACACTTCATAATGTTAAAATGATTAAAGATAATAAGCTTCCTATTCATGGGGCAATGGTTCAAATTAAATTAAATAACAATAAAATTAAAAATGTTGTTGTTATGGGAGATAGTGGTGCTGGTAAATCAGAAACACTAGAGGCTCTAAGAGTTATTGGTAAAGACCAAATTAAAAAGATGGATATTGTCTTTGATGATATGGGAACATTTAAATTAGATAATAAAAATAAAATTATCTCTAATGGTACGGAAACAGGAGCATTTATAAGACTTGATGATCTTGATTCTGGTTATGCGTTTGAAATAATGGATCGATCAATGTTTTTAAATCCAACCCAAGTTAATGCTAGAGTTGTTGTACCAATTAGTAGTTATGATTTTATTATGACTGATCATCCGGTTGATTTATTACTTTATGCTAATAATTATGATGCTGATAAATCAGGATTAAATATTTTTAATAATAAAGAAGATGCTTTAGAAATCTTTAAAAGAGGTCGTAGAAAAGCAAAAGGAACAACAAGTGAAGTTGGAATTGTTGAATCATATTTTGCTAATCCGTTCGGTCCAGTTCAATTAAAAAATGATACTGAAAAGCTATTAGATCTATATTTCACAAATCTTTATGATAACAATATTCCTGTTGGTGAACTATATACAAAACTTGCAGTTAGCGGCATGGAAACTAAAGGACCACAAGAAGCAGCACAATTATTATTAGATTACTTATTAAGTAAATAGGAGTGATTATATGGATAAATATTTAGATAATATTTATAAAAAATTAGAAGAAAAATATTATTATCAAACTGAATACTTAAACACTGTTAAACAATTTTTATTATCAATTAATGATTCTCTAAATGATTTTAATGATATAAAGAAATTAAATATTATTGAACGCTTTGTAACACCGGATCGTATTATTACTTTTAAAGTTCCTTGGACAGATGATAAAGGGGTTACTCATGTTAATTTAGGTTACCGTGTTCAACACTCAAATTTACTAGGCGTTTATAAGGGTGGAATTAGATTTCACCCAAGTGTTAATGAATCAATTTTAAAGTTTTTAGCTTTAGAACAAACTTTAAAAAATAGTTTAACTGATCTGCCTTTAGGTGGAGCTAAAGGTGGAAGTGATTTTAATCCTAAAGGTAAAAGCGATAATGAAATTATGAGGTTTTGTCAAAACTTCATTCGTGAATTACATAAACATATTGGACCTGAAATTGATGTTCCTGCAGGTGACTTAGGAGTAGGAGCTAAAGAAGTTGGGTATATGTTTGGTATGTATAAAAAGTTAACTTCTAAACATAATTATGTATTTACATCAAAAGGTCTATCTTATGGTGGTAGTTTGCTAAGGCCTGAATCAACAGGATATGGAATATGCTATATTACAGAAAAAGCTTTAGATACTTACTTTAACACCTCCTTAAAAGATAAAAGAGTTATTATCTCTGGAGCTGGTCAAGTTGGTATAAATGTAGCTTATAAAGCAATTGAATTAGGTGCTAAAGTAATTGCTATATCTAATACAAGCGGCGTTATTTATGATGAAACTAGTATCGATTTAGAATTAATTGATACCATTGATAGTAATGGTGTTGATTTAAAAGAGTATTTAGAAACTTATCCAAATACTGAATTTATTCCTGATACTAAAGCTATTTGGGGTATTAAAGCCGATATCGCTATTCCATCAGCAACCCAAAATGAACTTGATTTAGATGATGCTAAAAGGTTAGTTAAAAATGGTGTTAAATTAGTCGTAGAAGGCGCTAATAAGCCATCTGATAATGATGCTGTTGATTATTTTATTGATAATAACGTCTTGGTTATTCCATCAAAAGCAGCTAATGCTGGTGGTGTAATTGTTTCAAGTTTAGAAATGGAACAAAATGCTTCAACAAGTAAATGGCCAAGTGAGCTTGTTGATGAGAAACTAAAAGAAAATATGTATAATATTTTTGACAATATTTATAATACTTCATTAAGTGTTAATGATGAATATAATCTTGTTAAAGCGACTAATATTGCAGCCTTTAAAAAGCTTTATGATGCGATGAAAGCTCAAGGTGTTTAATTAAATATAAAATTAAAAGCTACCATACAAAACGTATGATAGCTTTTTTAATGTTAATTTATTTTTGTAACCCAACCATATTTATCAGGAATATCACCATATTGAATATTAAGTAATATTTCTTTTAATTTCATTGATACATCATGTTTATTATATTCATAACGATTATTATTATAAGTAATTGATCCAATAGGCGTAATTAAAGCACCTGTTCCACATGCTCCAACTTCAATAAAATCTTTTGTATCTTCAATTGGAATTTTTGTCTCTATTACTTCTAAGCCTAAATAATCTTTAGCAATAATTCTTAATGAATCATTTGTAATACTTCTTAAAATTGAAGGGGAAATTGGTGTTATATATTTGTTATCTTCAGTTATTCCAAAAAAGTTAGCTGCACCTACTTCTTCAACATACCTTCTTGTTTTTGGATCTAAAAATAATGTATCATCAAAACCTTGTTTTTTAGCCTCATTTAATGCATGTAGACTTGCAGCATAATTACCACCAACTTTAAATTGTCCTGTGCCATTTGGTGCTGCTCTATCATATTCAGTAACTAAAACATTAATTGGTTTTATTTCACTAAAATATGCTCCAACCGGTGAAACTAAAATAATAAATAAATATTCTGTTGCTGGACCAACTCCAAGTTTAGGACCAACACCGATCATAAACGGTCTAATATATAATGATTGATTTTTATTATTTGGAATATAATCTTTATTTGCTAAAACTGTCTTTTTAACAGCTTCAATAAATTCATCTTCTTTTATTTCTGGCATTAAAAGTGACCTGCAACTTTTAATAAATCTTTTAGCATTATCTCTTACTCTAAATAGATTAATTTCGTCTTTATCATTTTTATACGCTTTTAATCCTTCGAATGCTTGTTGACCATAATGAAGAGATGTTGACATTGCTGAGATTGTAATGTTATCATCTTCTACTAATTTACCTTCATCCCATTTACCATCTTTAAATGTTCTAATATATGTATAATCTGTTTTTTGATAGTTAAATCCCGTAATTTTTTTCAAGTTAAAAACCTCTTTCTGTTTGAAATTCAAAGTATCTCTTCGTTTATGATATCACTATTTATGAAAAATGACAATGGAAAATATAATAGACTTTACTATTTATATAAATTATTATATTATTAATGTATTGGGGAAGATGGTGAAAATATGGAAAAAGATTATATTTATGAACCTTTAAAAACTTATAAAAATGAGTTGAAAGATAAACATAATGAGAATGTAAATAAGTATTTCGATGAATTAGTAGAAAAATCACAAATTGATATTGCTGCTAATAAAGCTACAATTACTAGGCTTAATAAAAAGATAAAACTGTTTGATAATATTAAAAAGCGGATTAGTAATTATAGTTTTTTAAGAGTATTTTTAATTATAACTGCAATCGTTTTATTTGTTTTACCGCTTTTCCACTTTAATTCTGATACATATAATTTGGATTTTTTAGGAATATTAATTATTGCTTTAGAATTTATTGTTGGTATTGTTTTAATTGTTTTAATATTTAAAAAAATTAATCCCTTCATTAAGTCTTTGAAGACTGAAAAAAATGTTTTAAGAAAAAGAATTGATGAATTAACAAAAGAAGCTAGCATTCAAATGCAACCTTTAAACGATTTGTTTGAAGAAGAGATGGCTTTACAATTATTTAAACAAACACTACCTTTAATTAACTTTGATAAATATTTCGATACTAAAAGATTAGAATATTTAGTAAAAAGGTTTGGTTTAAGTGATGCTCCTGATTATAATCGTTCAACCTTATATGTAAAATCTGGTGATATTAATGGTAATCCATTTTATATTTCTAATGACTTAGTTCATAGTTTAGGTACTAAAACATATACAGGTTCAATTATAATTAGTTGGACTACTTATACAACTGTTAATGGTAAAAGAGTTTCACAAAGACGAACTCAAACATTAACTGCTTCTGTAAATAAACCATATCCTTATTATAAGGAACAGTCTTATTTAGTTTATGGTAATGATGCTGCTCCGGATTTAATTTTTACAAGAGAAGATTCTGATGCTGAAAACATGAATGAAAAACAAATTGATCGTCATGTTAAAAGAAAGGTTAGAAAACTCCAAAGAAAAGAGCGTAAAGCTATTAAAAAAGGTGGAACTTTTACTACTTTAGCTCATTCTGAGTTTGAAGTTTTATTTGGAGCTCATGATCGTAATAATGAAGTTCAGTTTAGATTGTTATTTACACCACTAGCTCAAAAACAATTATTAGATTTGATGAAAGATAAAACAATTGGATATGGTGATAACTTTGATTTTACAAAGTATAAAAAAATTAATTTTGTATATCCTGAACACTTAGATTTAATTAAACTTAACGTTCATCCTAGTTATTTTCATGATATTGATTTTGAAAAAATTAAAAAACGCTTTATAGATTATAATAATGAATATTTTAAAGCAGTCTATTTCGCATTCGCACCAATATTATCAATTCCTTTATATCAACAAAATAAACCACATGAATATATATATGGTGATTTGTATGATGGATATGTTAGTTTTTATGAACATGAATCTGTTGTTAATACTTTAGGGGAAGAACGCTTTAAGCATAAAGATTCTAATACAAGAAATATTTTGAAAGCAAGTTTAGTTAAAAGTGGTAATAATTTTGATCATGTTAATGTTACTGCTTATGGATATAAAACTGAACCTAGAGTTGATTATGTTCCAAGAGTTGGTGGGGATGGTAGAACTCATCTTGTTCCGGTTCACTGGACAGAATATATTCCGGTTACTGAAACAACTAAAGTTGATATTAATGTTGTTAATGAAGAAAAAAATATGACTTATAGAGATCATTTTGAAAATTATATTAAAAAACTTAAAGACGATAAAGATATTGACAAAAAAGACTTAATTCTTTTAAATAAGTTTTTTGCAAGAGTATATAAAAAATAATATGGTATAATAAAAATAAATAAAACGGAGGTATTTATTATGGGAAACGAATTAAATGAATTAACTGGAAATGTTAATCCAGAGGGAAGAGACGTTAATGTTATTGAAAAACAACTACCAGTTGAAATAGGTGTTGGTTCAATTATCTTTGAAGTAGTATTATGGGTATTAGCTATTATACCTGGACTTGTTTTCTTATTTATGAAAATTAGTGCAAGAAACTACTTTAGACAATTACAACAAAAAATTCAACATAATGCATCACAAATCGATAACTATTTAGAACAAAGAGTTGTTATTTTACAAAACGTAGTAGGTATTGTAGAAAAGTCAATTGACTTAGATAAAGATGTTATGAAGTCAGTTGCTCAGTTTAGAAGTGGTGTTAACCCTAATGAAACGAACCGTAATGAAATTGCGAGTGAATTAGATAGTGCCATGAATAATATTAGAGTTGCTTTTGAAGCATATCCTGATTTAAAAGCTCATCGAGCACTTGCAGATGCTATGCAACAAAACAGTTACTTACAAAGAGAAATTACTGCAGCTAGAGAAGTTTATAACGATACAGTATTAAGATGGAATCAAGATATTTATAGATGGCCAACTAAAATGATCGTTGCCGCAAGAGCTGGTTATACAACAAGAATTCCTTTTACAGCAAGTCGTGAAGTAAAAGAACAAGCTCGCCAAACATTCTTTTAAAATTTAAATATAAAATATGTTAAAAACCCTGAATTATTGTTCCAAATAACGGAAATAATTCGGGGTTTTTTTACAACTTTTTTACATTACTTTCAATATCAAATTATTCTAGGTATATACCTTATTTTTAGACTGCTTCTATGGTATAATTCTTTATAAGTTATTTACGAGAGGGGAAATTAAAAAAATGAAATTGCCATCAATAATTATTAAGAGAAATGGAAATGTCGTTGAGTTTGATGAAAACAAAATTTATGCGGCAATCAACAAAGCAAGAATTCATACGGAAGAGTTTGAAGAAAAGGAAGTAACTAAACTTACTAAGCAAGTTTTAAAGCAAATAAGTGAAGAAAACAACTTTGATAATTTAACCGTTGAAAGAGTCCAAGATCTTGTTGAATTAGTTTTATTAAATTCAAAATATAAAAATACCGCTAAAGCATATATAATTTATCGTGAGAAAAGAAATCAAGCTAGAAAACCAGATATTTTTAAATTTAGATTAAGTTTAAAACCATATGAATATCCACAACTAGCTGAATATAAAGAAGCTATTCAACACTCTTATTGGTTGCATACAGAGTTTAACTATACTTCAGATATTCATGATTTTAAAGTTAATGTGAATGATGTTGAAAGAAATGCAATTAAAAATGCAATGCTAGCTATCGCTCAAGTTGAGGTTGCAGTAAAGACATTCTGGGGGGATTTATACCATAGAATGCCAAAACCAGAGATTGGTTCAGTTGGTTATACTTTTGCTGAAAGTGAAGTAAGACATCATGATGCATATTCTCATTTATTAGAAATATTAGGACTAAATGAAGAGTTTGAAAAATTGAAAGATATTCCAGAGTTAATGCAACGAATTGATTATTTAACAAAATCAAATGTATTAGCAAAAACAGGTAGTAATCGTGACTTTACTATATCAGTTCTACTCTTTTCGCTATTTATTGAACACGTATCACTCTTTTCACAGTTTTTAATTATTATGTCATTTAATAAATATAAAAACTTGTTTAAAGGAATGTCAAATGCAATTGAAGCAACTTCTAAGGAAGAACAAATTCATGGACTTTTTGGAATTGAATTAATTAATGTTATTAAAGATGAAAATCCTGAGTGGTTTGATGAAGATATGAAAACACAAGTTATAAATGCTTGTAAATTAGCCTATGAATCTGAAGAGATTGTTATTGATTGGATTTATGAAAAAGGTGACCTAGATTTTATGCCTAAAAAGACTGTTAAAGAGTTTGTTAAAAACCGTTTAAATAACTCTTTAGAAAGTGTTGGCTATGAGAAAATTTTTGAAGTTGATATGAAAGCTGTTGAAGATACTGATTGGTTCGATGATGAAGTAGTAGCAACCAAGCATGTAGACTTCTTTGTAAAAAGATCAATTAATTATAGTAAAAGAACAAAAAGTATTACTGGCGACGATTTGTTTTAATAAAAAGGGGGAAATCCATTATGAAATGGTTAAATGAAAATAGTAGATTGTTTTTATCAAGAGGTTATTTAACTGAAGGAGTTACAGCCGAAGAAAGATTAAAAGAAATTGCTGATACAGCAGAAAAATTATTAGGTATTAAAGGTTTTTCTAACAAATTTTATTCATATTTAGAAAAAGGATATTATTCACTTTCTTCACCTGTTTGGTCAAATTTTGGCTTAAAAAGAGGACTTCCTATTAGTTGTTTTGGATCAAATATTTCAGATAATATGGGATCAATTTTATATACACAATCTGAAGTTGGTATGATGAGTAAGTATGGTGGAGGAACATCCGGGTTTTTTGGTCATTTAAGACCACGTGGTGCTGAGATTACAAATAATGGGCAATCTTCAGGATCAGTTCACTTTATGAAACTTTTTGAAGCGATTATTGATGTTGTTTCACAAGGTTCAACAAGAAGAGGAAGATTTGCTCCATACTTACCAATTGATCATCCAGATATTGAAGAGTTTTTACAAATTGGAACAGAAGGTAACCCAATTCAAGAATTAACACATGGTGTTACTGTTACCGATAAATGGATGGAAGAAATGATTGCTGGTGATAGCGAAAAACGCGCTATTTGGGCCAAAGTCATTCAAAGAAGAGTTGAAATTGGTTATCCATATATTTTCTTTACAGATACAGTAAATAGAAATACTGTTGATGTATATAAAGATAAGAAGTTAAAAATTGAACATAGTAACTTATGTTCAGAAATTGCATTACCTAATAATGATGAATGGTCATTTGTATGTAACTTATCATCAATGAACTTACTACATTATGATGAATGGAAAGATACAGATGCAGTTGAAACAATGATTTTCTTTTTAGATGCGGTTATGACTGACTTTTTAACTAAGTTAGAAAATTTAAGAGATTCTAAAGAAAAAGAAAAACAAATGGCTTTCTTCTTTATGGAAAAAGCATATAACTTTGCAAAAGCTAACCGTGCATTAGGTTTAGGAGCACTTGGATGGCATTCATATTTACAATCAAAAATGTTACCATTTGAAAGTATTGAAGCACAAAAATTAAATGCTAAAATCTTTAAACAAATTAACCAAGAAGCTCATGCAGCATCTAAAAAACTAGCAGAACTTTTTGGCGAACCAGAAGTATTAAAAGGATATGGTAGAAGAAATACAACATTAACAGCAATCGCACCAACTACCTCTTCTGCATTTATTTTAGGACAAGTTTCACAAAGTATTGAACCAATTTGGTCAAATACATATGTAAAAGATGTTGCTAAAACAAAAGTTACAATTAGAAATCCTTACCTAAAAGAAGTATTAAAAGCTAAGGGTAAAGATAACCGTGAAACATGGAATAATATTAGAGATAATGACGGTTCTGTCCAACACTTAGATTTCTTAACAGATCATGAAAAAGAAGTCTTTAAAACCTTTAGTGAACTTGATCAATTTTCAATTATTCAACAAGCTGCAACCCGTCAGCAATTTATTGATCAAAGTCAATCATTAAACGTTATGATTAACCCTTCAACATCAGCAAAAGAAATAAATGAATTATATATCTTTGCTTGGGAAAACAACGTTAAAACATTATATTACCAACACAGTACAAACGCTGCACAACAGTTTAGTAAAGACAAACTATGTGTTAACTGTGAAGCATAATTTATAAATAAAAAGTACCTAATTTAGTAGTTAAGATTTATTCTTTATACTAATTAGGTACTTTTTTATTAATTACTTCAATAAATTTATTTAATATAATTGGATCATATTTAATACCATTATATTGTTTTAATCGGTTTAAAGCTTCTTCTTTACTTAGTCCTTTATACAATGTATCGAAGTCGTATGTGTTAGTTATCCTTAATATTCGGGCTTTAATTGGAATATCTGTCCCTTTTAATCTTTTTGGATATCCAGAGCCATCAAAGTTTTCATACTGCGTTAAAACGTCAAATGCGATTTCAAAGTATTTAGGTAGTCTTGATAATATTCGATAGCCAATTTCAACATGTTGTTTCATTTTTAAAACATCTTTTCTGTTATCAATAGATTGATTAACTAATTCTTCACTAATATTAACTTTTCCAATATCATGAAGTTTAGCTATTTTTTCTAACATTTCAAGTTCATGATCACTTAATCCTAATTCTTTTCCTAATAAATAACTATATTTTCTAACATTTTCTAAATGAGTTTCTAGTTTAGGATCTATTTCATATAATTTAGTTAATATATTATCGATATTACTTAAATAATTTGATTCACTAAATAATATTTTATTTTCATACATATTATCTTCAGCACGTTTAATTGTATCTTCAATATTTTCTGATTTATGTCTAGCTGCAACACCATATGATAATGAAATTGATATTTCATTAATTTTTTTACTTGATAAATTAGAAACTATTTTCTCAGCTAAAAGTTCATTACGTTTTAATGTTAAGTTTTTAATTATTGCAATGAACTCATCGCCACCAAATCTAAACACTAAACTATCTTGTGGTATTACACTTCCTATTTCTTTGACAATTGTAACAATTAGTTTATCGCCATCTTCATGACCAAATGCATCATTCATAAATTTTAGACCATTAATATCAAAATAAATAATCCCTAAATTTTGTTCTTTTTCTAGTTCCTGTATTTTAGTAGTTAGTGATCTTCTATTATATAAACCAGTTAAAGAATCGCGATAACTTAAATTTAACATTTCAGTTTCATTTTCTTTTTGTTCGGTAATATCATCTAAATTAATATTAATACCAATCAATTTATCATACTTATCATAAATTGGGATGTAGGTAGAAGATATAAAGATTTCTTCATCACCAAAAGTATATGAGAACTCATCATAAATGGTTTCACCACGAAGAGCATTTTCTAAATGGTTTAACACATTTTTTTTATGTTCTGTATCTTCTTTATACTTATCTAAATAATTATCACCAATGTTTATATTTAAATTTAAATGCTTTTTCATAAAATCTTCGTGGGTTTTATTAAACATTAAATAGTTATAATCAAGATCTAAAATAACCATTCTTACTCTTTCATTCAAATCAAGTGAATATTTAAGTAATTTTTGTTGTTGTAAATTCTTTCTAACTAAAAGACTAAAATCTAAATTAAATTCTAATAAATATAATGAAAGGATTGTAATAGCTGGGAAAACAATTAAATAAGGAATAATTAATTCTGTAAAAGTTGTATTTGTCGTTGAAAAGATTAAAAATAAAACAATATTAACGATATTAATAATATATGATACTACAAAATATTTAATATTATGTTTAAAACCTTTCTTTTCTAATATATATCTAAGTGAATAAGCGATTGCTCCTGAGAACAACATAATTGATATATCTACTAAAGGATTACCTGGTAGATCAACTATGATATTTAATGTTGCTCCAATTATAAAAGCAATTGCAGTAGATATAATACCAAAGAAAAATCCTGATATAGTGAAAATAATTGTTCTGGCATCATAATATGAGCCATTTGCTAATACAACTGGATTCATTAATAACATTATAGATAATAATCCTAAAATAATACCGACAATAATTTTATGTTTTATATTTTTTCGATTAAAAAAACTAACAACAATAATTGCAAATAAAATTATTAAAATATTAATTAAGAAATCTATAATTTGTTTGTCAATTATAAGTTTTGGTAAGATTTGAAAAAACAAACTCATATTATTCATATTTTCACCATTAGTTTATTAGATTGTTTAGCCTAGATTATATTAGTTATATTTATATACTTAATTATACTATAATAAGGATTAAAGTCAAAATATTTATAAATTGCATAAAAAAGACGTTAACAAGTAACGTCTATCTTTTAGTCTATTCTAACTGGTAATATTAAGTGTAGAAGTGAGTCATCTTCTAAACTGTTTATAATAAATGGTCTAACCTCACCAGCAAATTTAATTACAATCTCACTTGAATTAAATGATCTTAATGCATCAAGTAAGTGTCTTGAACTAAATGCTATATTAATAATAGAACCAGTCACATCACCTGTTGGTAGTAATACTTCATTAGCATCACCAATTTCTTTATTATTAGATAATAGTTCAACAGTATGATCAGTATTTAACTTCAATTTTATAATATTGTAATTAGTATCACGGTCTTTAGGTGAAAGTAGTGAAACTCTTTCAACCGCTAATAATAGTTCATCTTTATTAAAAGGAATTGTAACTGAAAATTCTGTTGGAATAATTCTTGATGTATTTGGATACTGTCCTTCTAATAGACTACTTTGGAATAAAATGTTATCAATTTTAAATAACACTTTATTATGACTTACATACATTAAGACTTCTTCAGTATTAGTATCTAATATTTTATTTAATTCATCTAAGTTCTTTCCTGGTATTACAATATTAAAGTCATTAACTTTAGAACGTAATTTAACTTCTTTTTGACTTAAACGATAACTATTGGTTGCTACAACAAGTAAATTATTATCGTTATATTTTAAATTAACACCTGTTAAGATTGGCCTTTTTTCACTAGTTGCTACAGCATAGCTAGTTTCTTTAATAATTGTTTTTAATAAATCTGCATCAATTACTAATGGTTCTTGATTATTATCTAAAAAATCGATATCAGGATAATCAGTTGGATCCATTAATCTTAATTTAAATTCTGAACGATTTGATTTAACTACAACAATTCTATCTTCTATTAAATTAAATTCTATTCTTTCTGAGGTAGCTTTTCTAATAATATCAATTAAAAATTTACCAGGTATTGTTAATACTCCGCTTTTTCCAATTGATAAATCTTCATCATCAATTAAGATTTGAATAGCTATATCAGTATTACTTGATGTTAAAACAATATGATCTTCTTTAACATCAAATTTTATTGTTGTTAAAATTGGTAATGAAGTTCTTAAAGGTAGTCCTCTTTGCATGATAATTAAGTTGTCTAATAATAGGTCTCTGTTAATTGAAAAATTCATTTTAAACTCCTTTTATTTTTTTATATTAAATACTTATTATTACTATTAGTGGGTGTTGATATGTGGATAAGTCCATTAAATGGCTTAGTCTAGATATTATTATACCATATTTTATTAACAATTTGTTAACAAAACAATGGGGATTAAATGTTGTTAATTTTTTTATTTATAGTTTTAATAGCAACCTTTAATGATTGGTCTAGTTTTAATTCATTGTCAATCTTCTCACAAGCAGCTAAAACGGTTGAATGATCTCTACCACCAAATAAATTTCCAATTGTTGCATAAGGTAAATTATAGTTATCTTTAATTAAATACATTGCTATATGTCTTGGAAGTACATATTTTGATTTTCTACTCTTACCAATTAAATCATCAACTGTAATACCATAAAAATCACTAACTAAACTTTGAATTTTATCATAATTATTTTCATTTAATGAGTTACTATGCTTTTTAGTTTTTAATAATGGTTCTAAAGCTTCTTTAGCAACATCTAAACTTAATTCTAAGTTATTAGCTAGAGCGTAAAATAGAACTCTTTTTAATGCACCTTCTAATTCTCTAATATTAGTTACAAAAGAAGCAGCAATAAATTCTAAAACTTCAGGATCTATTTCATAAACCTCAGAAGATTCACTTAACAGTTTACGTTTTAAAATTTCAATTCTAAGTTCTTGATCTGGAACTTGAATATCAACAGATAGTCCTACTTCAAATCGCGTTGTTAAGCGGCTCATTATATCTTTTAATTCACTTGCAGGTTTATCTGATGTTATTACTATTTGTTTGTTTTGTTGATACAATAAATCAAATAATTTAAAGAACTCCATTTGTGATTTTTGAGCACCAGCAAGAATTTGAATATCATCTACTAATAAAACATCCAAGTCGTGGTATTTTAAATAAAACTCTTGCATGCGGTCTTGCCTAACATGTGTTGTATAATCTTCAATAAAACTATCAGCTTTAATATATAAAACACGTGCCTCAACATTACTATCTAAAATATAGTTACCGATTGCTTGCATAAGGTGAGTTTTACCTAATCCAACATCTCCAAATATATATAAAGGATTAGCTACCATACCTGGTTGATCTGCTACTTTCATAGCCATTCTAAACGGGAAATTATTACTTTTACCGACAACAAAGTTATCAAATGCATAAGTAGCATTTAAATTACCTGTACGGTATTTTCTTTCAATATTTCTTTCCGGACTTACTAATATATCTTCAGGTAATAATTCTTTTTCTGTAACAAACTTAAAACGAATTTTTTCGTCATGATAAAATTCAGCAAGTTCATTGATTTTTAGTAAATAAAATTGATTTATTCGATTTTTAATGAAATCATTTGGCACTAAAATAAAAACATTTCCATTTGCATACTTATGGGTTGTTTTTAATTGTTCAAATGTATCTTGAAAAGTTTCCTCTTCCAAAGTATTTTCTAGTTCTACTAGTATTTTTTGCCATAATTCATCATAAATACTCATTATAATATTCCCCCCAAAATTCTCTACATTAATATAATAACATAATTTACAATATTTGAAATTAGAATGTTTCCACACTTTTTGTGGATAACTTTTAAAAACTAATTTAATATTGTGGACAAACATTTAAAGTTCACCGCTTAATAAAGCATTTTATATAATTACCCACTTTTCCACATTGTTTATAAAATGTTGTTAAAAGTTATCCACATTTAAATGTTTGTAAGTTTAATATTTTTGTGTAAAACTAATAATAATCTTACTTTTTATTAAATTTTTTATTTATATAGTAAGATCTTAATAAGTTAAAGAAATAATTTAAATCAAATTTTATTATAAAATTGTCAATTGTAACTTACTTTTTTAATTAATTAGTAATGTTAATTAGAAAAGTTTTATCAATTAAAACTTAAACAATCCTTAAATTATAATTTAATTTATGTTAAATAACTTAAAAATAGTTAATCTAATAAAAAGGTTGACAAACAAATTATTATTCTATATAATACAAAAGCATGGTTTCGCAGACAGAAAGGTGGATTAATATGAAAAGAACATATCAACCAAACAGACGTAAACGTAAAAAGACACATGGATTTAGAACAAGAATGAAAACTGTTGGTGGACGCCGTATTATTGCAAATCGTCGTAAAAAGGGACGTAAGCAATTAGCAGTTTAAATATTAAAATTAACATTTTAAAATACTCGGATTACTTGATTAAAATGGATAGACTATTTTTTTTAAGTAATCTTTTTTTAAGTAAATATGAATAAAAAATATATTATTAAGAAAAAAAGCGAAATCAGTAATGTAATTCGTTCGAAAGAACGGAGTGGTAATTCATATTTTGTTATTTATAAAAAATATAATTATGAAAATGTTAATTTTAAATTTGCTTTGTCAATAGGCAAAAAATACGGCAACGCAGTTGCTCGTAATAAAATTAAAAGACAATTACGATCAATCGTTCGGGAAAATAAAGACAAGATTAATCGTAATATTGAGTTTGTTATTGTAATTAAACCCCAGGCTAATCAATTACAATATAATGAGATTAATGAGTCTATTACAGACTTATTAAAAAAAATAAACATAATGGAGACTACAAAATGAAAAAAAGTTACAGAGTTTTGCTACTAGTCTTATTGTTTGCTTTTACTCTAGTTTTGGTTTCATGTAAAGGACCAGATCAAACCCCACTATATACAGTTGTTAATTTAGATCCAGAAGAGTTAGTAGTTGAAGATTTAAATAACACCAAGTCAATTGATTCAGTTGAATTTCATATTTTGGTTCATTCAGGAACACTAAATAGACTAAATAATGTTGAAGCTGATGAAACATACTTTGTTTTTGATGATGGAGAAGAAGTAAATAGTAATGATTTAGTAACTGAAAACAGAAATATTGAAGATGCTATTGCTAAAGACTATGTTTTTACATTAATAAATGGTGATTTGGAAGAAACAATTACTATTAGACAGTTTAAATTAGGAGTCAATTCAGACCTTTATACTACATATGTTAGTTATTTGACTTATGATGATGAGGGTGAATTAGTTAACAATGGATCAGTTATGACAAATAGTTATATATTTACAGGTGAGGATTTAGAGTTTTATAAAATATCTAGTGATGGAGTTGAACAAATTCCAAATGATGATATAACATTTACTGGTTTTCCAGTTGATGATGAGTTAATTGTAGACCGTAAATATATAAACCATGAAACAATTAATTTTAACGGAGAAACAAGTTCAGGTCTTAATTTTGATTTAAGAGTGAGAATTGCTGCAACAGATGCACCATTAAATGTTAAAACAGCGAGTTTTTGGAATTGGATTTTCTTACAAGTTCCAATAATGTATTTAATGGCATTTATTAGTGGCCTATTTAACAACTCATTTGCAATAGGTATTATTCTTACTACTATTATTGTTAGAACTATTGCTTGGCCAATTTATGCTAAAACAAATGATATGTCAATGAAAATGAGCTTAGCTCAACCTGATATGCAAAGATTAGAACGTAAATATGCATTAAAAAAGGATCCAGAAAGTCAACAAAGAAAACAAATGGAAATGATGGCTTTATATAAGAAACATAACATTAATATGTTTGGATGTTTCTTACCAATTTTACAAATGCCTATTTTCTTTGCAATGTTCCAAGTGGTTAGAAGAATTACTATTCCAGGTGGACAATTCTATCAAAATGTGTCTAACACTAAATTCTTTGGAACAGAATTAGCTGGCGGTGGAATGGTTGCTAAAATCGTATTTACAGCCTTAGTTGGTACTACAATGTATATTTTACAAAAAATATCACAGAAAAAACCAAGTTATGCTAAAAATGTACCAGAGCAACAAAAAAATACTCAAGGTGCTCAATCAGAACAAACAATGAAAACTGTAAGTATGGTTATGATTTTCATGATGGTTATGACAGCCTTTGTTACACCAGGAAATGCTTTATCATTTTACTGGATTATTGGTAATATTTATTCAATTGGTCAAACCTTATTTAATCGTCACATGAATGAAGTTAAATATAAAAAGTTACAAGAAGAAAAACTATACGGTGGAGCAAGAAATGTAGTTGATGCAGAGTTCAAAGATAAAGGTGATAAATAATGTTTAAAAAGTTTGAAATTGAAGCTAAAACAATTGAAGAAGCTGAGAAAAAAGCGATTGAATTATTAAAACTCCCTTTAGAAAAAATAACATTAAATATTATTAAAGAAAAAAGAGGGATTTTAGGAATTGGTGCATCTACTACTTATGAAGCACTCCCTAATATTAACTTAGCTTTAGAAGGAAAAAGATATTTAGAAAGTATTTTTAAAGAATTAGATATAGAAGTAAAAATGGAAATGCGTGTTAAAGATGATGGCGCTAATATTAAATATGATGTTTATAGTGATGAGAATGCTTTACTTATTGGATCAGAAGGTAAAACATTAAGAAGTATTCAAATGTTATTAAGAACATATTTAAACCGATTTGTTACAGAATTTCTAATCGTTAATCTAGATATTGGTAATTACAATAAAAATCGCAAAAAACAACTTGAAATTTTAGCAACTAAAACAGCTAAAGAAGTTGTTAGAACAAAAATTGAAGCAACCTTACAACCAATGAATTCTTTTGAAAGAAGAATAATTCATACTAAACTCGCTGAATGGCGCGATGTTTATACTGAATCAGTTGGTGAGGGTGCTAATCGTAAGATTGTAATTAAACCAACTAATAATTAAAACTAAAACTTACTGCCCTTTAGAGTAGTAAGTTTTTTTATTATATCAACAACTAGCAAATAATTATATGTAATGTTTATGTTATAATAACTTTAAGAAAAAGGATGTGAGTATATGCGAGCATTTAAACTAATAATAAAAATAATTTTAATCTTAGCAATTATGGGGATAGTTTACAGTTTTTTCTTTTCGGTATATGAAAATATAAAAATTAATAAAATGGTAAGTGATTTTAAAAATCGGGCTGCAGAAACACCAACAAATGAAACCGAAATAACCTTTCAAGATTACACTTATTTAAGAAGGTATTTTGAAGTTCCACGTGAAACATCTTATGAACTTGCTGATAATAAAAATGTTTTTTATGATCCAAAGAAACAAAATTTAGGACAAACAGGTGATATATTTGCAACTTTAAAATCACCTTTTAAAAATATACCTTTGATTCATCAGTTTGTTAGTTTTTATTATGGGGGACATGCAGCATTAGTAAAATATGAAAATAATAGACCATACTTTTTAGAGGCTGTTGGATTTCCTGATGCAGGGGAGTCTATTTTTGATTATATTTTTAATGATGGAAAACCTAACAGCGGTCTACATTCATCAGTTAATAAAAGTAGTGTAAATAACTGGCAAAAACCGAGCACTGCCTATGAGTATCATGATATTTTCTATCGTGATAAGTATATAGGTCTTAGACCTGTTAATCCTTTTGATGGTGAAAACGCAAAGGGGTTATACGATGATTATATTAATCAGGCTGTTGAAAGTGCTGAACAAAAACATCAAGATGAAGCAATTTATAATTTCTTATTCTTCCTAAATATGCGAAACAAATATTATTGCAGTGATTTAGTAAGTAGAGTATATGAAGAGGCATATGAAAGAGTTTATAATAATAACGAAGAATATAAATCAAAAGGATATGCTAAAAGAATGAATGATGATAGATTTATAACATCAGTTCAAGATTTAATATTATCAAAAGATACTTTTATAACTTTTTATGTTGAAATAAAAAAAGAAGAAATAAACGGGCAAGAAGTTGTTGTTGAAAACATTTATTATTTGGAGGATGTTATTTAATGGGTGATTATATTTATTTAATAATAATTGCTTTATTGATAATTATTATATTTTTAATTTTAATTATTAATAAAGTAAATAAAACAAATCAAAGCCAAAAACTAGAGCAAATTATTAACGATTATAATAACAATTTAAAGTTTGAATTATTAAAAGTAGTAAATGAATCAAGCCAAGTTAGTCAAACCGAATTATTTAAAAATATTAACAACCAGTTTGAAGTTATTACAAATAAAGTAAATACTAGCATTAACCAAAGTTTTAAAAAGACTGATGAAACTTTTGTTGGGGTTGCTGAAAGACTAGCTAAAATTGATGAACATAATAAAAATGTAACCAATTTAGCAAGTGAAGTTTTAACATTAAATAATATCTTAACAGATAAACAAACAAGAGGTATTTTTGGTGAAGTACAATTAAATAAAATTTTGGAAGCTGTTTTAGGGAATAATAAAGAATTATACGAACTTCAAAAAACTTTAAGTAACAAAAGAATAGTTGATGCAATCGTTTATGCTCCAAAACCACTTGGAGCAATTAGTATTGATTCTAAGTTTCCACTTGAAAGTTATCAAAAGATGACGGATCATAATTTATCTAAAGAAGAACAAGAACGTTTTAAAAAACAATTTGCTAAAGATTTAAAAACCCATGTTGACAACATTAAAGATCGTTATATTATAACTAATGAAACTGCAAATCAAGCTATTATGTTTATTCCGGCTGAAGCAATCTTTTTAGAAATAGTCTCAAATTTTAGTGATATTATAAACTATGCATACAAAAACAAAGTTTGGATAGCTTCACCAACCACTTTAATATCTAGTCTTTCTTTAATTGAAACTGTCAGCAACAATATAAAACAAAATGAACAAACAACCCTTTTAGTGGAAGAACTTAAATACTTAGCTAACGAGTTTAGAAAATATATGGAAAGATTTGAAAGAATTAAAAATAGAGTTACCAACCTTACAAAGGATATTGATGAACTTAATATAACCACTAATTATATATATAATAGGTTTAAAGATATAGAAACAGGTAAATTGGACTAAATGTCAAAAAAATCACATATTTTAACATTTTTAGCACTCACGACTTGACAGTGCCAATAATTTGTATTATAATATAGGCAAACATAAAGGAGAGGTGATGAATATGTTTGATTTAATTAGATCAAGAAGAAGCTTTTTTGATGATTTCTTTGATGATTTTGGTAAAACAACCAAAGGTGTTATGAATACTGATATCATTGAAACTGATAAATCATATACCTTTAATGTTGAATTACCAGGTTTTAAAAAAGAAGATATTAAGGTTGCTATTAATAATAACTATTTAATAGTAGAGGCAACTAGAAATGCTGAAGAAACATCAGAAAATGATAAATATTTAATACGAGAAATTAGTCACGGCTCATTTAGAAGAAGTTATTATGTTGGTAATGCATCAAATGATCAATTAAAAGCTAAATATGACAACGGCATTTTAAAAATTGAGCTTGAAAAAAGTGACAAAGAAAAGACGCAATATATTGAAGTTGAATAAGAACAAATATATTAAGATTAAATAATTTATTTAGTTTAGTTAAAAAAATAAAGGACTGAGGTTATGAAACAAATAAGTTTCATTAACTTCAATCCTTTTACTTTGTCTATACTAATTTAATGTTATTGATAACAACTTTTTGCAATGGAGCATCCATTAAACTTGTTTTAACACTAGCTATACTATCAACTACATCCATTCCATTTGTAACTTTACCAAAAGCTGCATATTCACCATCTAAGTGTGGTGAATCTTGATGCATAATAAAAAACTGACTACTTGCTGAGTTTTTAACATTTGTTCTTGCCATTGAGATAACTCCGCGTTCATGTTTTAAATCGTTTTTAATACCGTTACTACTAAACTCACCAACAATTGTGTCTGCTTGAGTTTTACTAATACCACCTTGAATCATAAAACCTTTTATAATTCGGTGGAAGGATGAATTATTAAAATAGTCCTGTTTAACAAGTTTGATAAAGTTGTCAACAGTTACCGGAGCAATATCTTTATATAACTCAACTTCAATTTCTCCAAAATCTAATACATCGATTAATATTTTCATTATTATCAAATCCTTTCATTAATATATATTATACCAAATCACATAATTATCACAATGTTAAACGCTATCATTTTTATGTAAGCGTTAATCATTGAAAATGAAAACATTATCATTAGTCGACCGCTTGATGAAGCAATTATTAATGATATAATAAAAGTGTAAAAAGAAAAAAGGAGGAATAGATATGTTAGGACATATATCAATTAACAAACATCAATTCAATGTTAGAAGAGTTGAAGAATTAGGTAAAAAACTCTTGGAGAAAGAAAAAGAGTTAGAAAATACCGAAGGATTTTTCGCACAATTCAAACTAAAATCTGAAATCAGAAGAATTAGAAGAAGATTAATGAGACACGGTGAAGAAGTTTTAGAGTTTGAATATAGAAAAATAAATAATGAAATAGACTAAAAGAAGCATCAATTTTTAATTAATTGATGCTTCTTTTATTTTATGGCTTTTTATGATAAAATATTTAGTAACTTAAGGAGTGATAGTTATGAAGTGGGATCTAAATGATTTTTATTCTGGATTTGATGATCCAAAATATAAAAATGATATAGCGAGGTTAAAAGAATTAATTGAAGAATATAATAAAATTCCGCAATTAATCAAAACAGAAAGTGAACTTGATATTATTTTAGAATATATTAAGTTAAACCAGGATTTAGTAATATTAGTTAGAACTTTATCATCATATAATAGTTTAATTAATGCAACTGATGTTTCAAACCAAGAATCATTAGTTAATATGTCAACAATTTCTAGAATGTTAAATGAAATGACAAAAACGGATGTAATATTTGCAAGATTTTTAAAAAATGTAGATTTAAATAAATATTCAAATAATGAAATAATTAAAGATAATTTATTTCAGTTAGAAAAAAATCAAGCTAGCGCTAAATATATGTTAAGTGATAAAGAGGAAGTTTTATATTCAAAATTAAGACAAGTTTCATCAACTTCATGGAGTCAAATACAATCATTACTAACATCTAAGTTAGATGTTGATGTTGATGGCAAAACAATGACACTTTCTGAAGCTAGAAACTTAGCTTATGATAATGATCAAAAGATTAGAAAAGCAGCTTATGAAGGTGAGTTAAAGGCTTATGAAAAGATTGATGAAGTGGTTGCTATAGCTTTATCTAATATAAAAAGAGAAGTTGTTATGATGAATGATCTAAGAGGTTATAATAATGTTTTAGAGCCAACTTTAATTAGATCTAATATGAAAGAAGCAACTTTAACAGCAATGCTAGAAGCAATGTTAGAGTTTAGACCGTATTTTGCTAATTATTTAAAGGCTAAAGCAAAATACTTAAATCATGATAATGGACTACCTTTTTATGATTTGTTTGCACCAGTAGGTAAATTAAATAAAACATATACATATGATGAGGGCCAAGATATTATTATTAAATCATTTAACGGATATAGTAAAAAACTTGGTGATTACGCTAAAAAAGCTTTTGATTTAAACTGGATTGATCCTTTCCCTAAAAAAGGTAAAAGAGGGGGAGCATTTTGTAGTAATCAACCTCAAATTAAGCAATCAAGAATTTTATCAAACTTTACAGGTTCCTTATCAGATGTTTCAACATTAGCCCACGAGCTTGGCCATGGTTACCATGGTGAAATTATTAGTGATAACACTCCACTTAACTGGAGTTATCCAATGCCGCTAGCTGAAACTGCATCAATTTTTTGTGAAACAATTGTAACCAATCACTTATTAAGTGAACTGGATAGTGATGAGGAAAGATTATCAGTTTTAGAAATAGCTCTTCAAGGTGATACACAAGTTATTATCGATATTTTATCAAGATATATATTTGAAACAAGTATTTTTAAATTAGCAGAAGGACCAATTTCTAAAGATCAAATGAAAGAATTAATGATTAAAGCTCAAAAAGAAGCTTATCAAGATGGACTAGATCATGATGTATTACATCCTTATATGTGGTTAAATAAAGGTCATTATTATAGCTCCGGATTAAGTTTTTACAACTTCCCTTATGCTTTTGGTCTACTTTTTGGTAAAGGTTTATATGCAATTTACTTAGAAGATAAAGAAAAGTTTATAAAAAACTATGATAAATTATTAGCGTTAACAACCAAAGCAACCGTAGAAGATGTTGCTGCATCAATGGGCATTGATGTAACTAAAAAAGATTTTTGGGTAAGTTCATTAAACTTAATTAAAAAAGATATTGATGAAGTTATTAAGTTGTTAAATAAATAAAAAA